>Ga0247843_1007816_pt1 | contig 12873 bp, 12 predicted proteins | sample LaCruzMarch2017__FD_192420 | JGI IMG/M metagenome (GOLD analysis project Ga0247843, IMG submission 192420) | Freshwater microbial communities from meromictic Lake La Cruz, Castile-La Mancha, Spain - LaCruzMarch2017_8m | ecosystem: Environmental > Aquatic > Freshwater > Lake | place: Spain...
TGTTGTTTCTGGGCGATTGTGTCCGGTTTATTTCGGAGCGATTATGTCCTATTGGACTAGCTGGACTTTCTCAGCTTCGACCGATCCCCATAATCATTTAGTCTTTTCCGACAAGAGACCTTGCACTGAACCTTTCTGCCCATAATATCGAAGCTATAAGTGCCATTGAGATGCATATTCACGTTAATCTCACGCCCACTGTAGCTTTTTATATCATCGACCACCCATGTGATATTATCCCAGCTAAAGACATTTCCGTTCATGATCTTGCGTTGAATCTTTTTACAGAAGATCAGATCGAGGTTACCGAAGACGTTCTTTCTATACGCTGACCCAGAGTCTTCTGCCTCAACACCAAACTGTAAATTATAGCTCGGTATAAAGTGATCCTTTAAAAACGAATTGGCATCCTCAATTGTAGTGATGCCTTGGAAGGCAAGCTCAGCAATCAAACGATCCTGGAATGTTCTCCAAAGCCTTTCGATCTTTCCTTTTGCCTGAGGAGAATTTGCTAGAATTAATCTGATTCCAACTTGATCAAAGGCCCTCGCTATCTGAGATTCTTGTTCTGAATCGATCTTACCAAAGGCACCGGCCTGATCCATATAGAAGCTCTCGGGAAGCCCGTGCCTATCAATGATTTCTCGAATGACTTTCATACAATTACGAGACGTTTCCCCAAAGAAAAACTCTGCTCCCACAACCTTTCCCGTGGCATCGTCAATGCCTCCTATGAGGTCACACCTGATGTTTCCGAACCAAATGTGCTCACTACCATCAAACTGAATCATCATGCCCTTCTTCGATAAACGAGGACGAGGTTTATGACTCCGACGACCACGCCTCTTAGGATTTTTAACCAACCCATGTCTTCTCGCAATGACATGGAGGGCATCTTTCTTGATGATGAGTTTGTCGTAAACAGATGCCTTCTCAAGGAAGTGGGTAAGGTTGAAGTTTAGGTATTTATTTTTGAGGAGATCCAAGACGAGAAGCTCGGTCTCCAGTGAAGTCTTGTTGTGCGGCTCACGTCCGGTATTTCCGTGAAGAACACCTGCAATATCCTTGGCCTCAATCTTTTTAATAATCCTCTGGGCCTGACGGTAGCTTTTCCCAATCTGGAGGGCAAAGTCCACGATGCTCAACTTTCCTTCAATAACGTCCATTCCAAGTCTGTAGGACTTAAGTTCTTGCTGACTCATTTGAATAATTCCCATGCTGGCAGTCCTAATCTAAGTATTTAGACTAGGGTACACAGCTAGGATCAATAGGACATAATCGCTCAGAAGTTAGGATAGGACACAATCGTCTAGAAACTATACTGAAAAGAAGTTTATTGAGAACGAAGAATTTGGCTTTATGCTCGATACTTGCACATTTTCTGCTACGGCCGGAAAAAAAATTATTTCAGGTCAAGGATGTAGTTTAAAAAATGGCAGAATCTGTGTGGCCATGGCCACATGTAAAGATTCTAAGGGTGTGGAGCTTGACCGTATGGTGACTTGCTCTGAAGAAAATTGCAAAGATGGCTCAACGGCCAAATGTATAAGAGAGCGTTTTATAATTGAGGACTTTGTTTCAGATACTAAGAAGGAAGAAAAGACTTCAGATACTAAGAAGGGAAAAAAGACTTCCGCTACATCAATTAAAAAGTAATAGGACATATCATGAAATATTTTTTTTTATCATTTTTGGTATTTGCTTCAGTCCACGCTGAAATAGATAAGATGGTTCGAATCAGTGGAAAAATTGGAAATGTCTTTGATGACTCAAGGGTTAAGGTAACTGATGCCCACGATCAGACTTATTATTTGCCGAGAAATGTTTTTCCGAAAGATCTGAGAATGGAAGATGGTAAGATGTTTTCTATAGAAGTGGATCAGGCCGTTTTAAAAGATATAACACTCATCAAAAAAAAATAAGACGAGGCCTAAACCCCGTCTTATGATAAAACTACTTAGTGGTGTCCGTGACCATGTTCGCCGTGAGCGTGTCCATGGCCTTCTTCTTCTTTAGTTGCTTCTCTCATACCTACGATTTCTACATCAAAAAAAAGATCTTTGCCTGCCATAGGATGGTTTCCATCAACAGTGACCTCGGCCGTATCAACTTCCATGATTGTGAAAACTGGAGAGTGTGCATCGTTATTGACTTGGAATTGCTCTCCTACTTTAAGTTCAGCTCCTGGAGGAAATTGAGTGCGTTGAACTTTTACGACGAGTTCAGGATTAACGTCGCCATAAGCATCTGGAGCTTTCACTTCAATCTTACGTTTATCGCCAACATTCATAAGAGCTATGACTTTTTCAAGTCCTGGAATGATTTGTTGAGTATTTTCTAAAAAATAAAGAGGCTCATCACCAATAGATGAATCCAACACGGTCCCGGTTTTATCGGTAAGTGTGTAATGGAAACCGATGACACGTTTCATAAATATCTCCCATTAAACGTCAGTTAATTTTTCTGACAATTGATAAACAAAGTTCTTTGTCTTTTGCCCTCTGTTCTATCTCGCCTGAGGTCAGTTTGGCAAACGTCGAGGAGACTCTTTTAAAGGAATTTTCATCCGTATTAAATCTCTCCTCCAGAGGAAGGGAGATATTAAATGTGGCACAGGTATCCAACCAGAACCTTTCTTCAACGGCCGCGAGGGCCACGTAATGACCATCCAACAAACGATAAATCGAATAACAGGGATAGGCGCCGTTATGAAGGAATTTCGTTTTTTTCTCTGCACGTAGTTTTTTAGACCAGAATGGATGAAAAATATTTTCTGTTGTGTCATGAAGATAACTAATTGATTTAACGAGCTCATGAGTTTTAGATGCATGAATCAAGTTGGCCAGCATTTGAGTCGCAACTTGTTGGCCAAAAGCAATTCCCGCTATAGGCATAAAAGGTGGATCAACAATTTCTTTCGTTTCATGGGCCACATGCAAAGATAGGTATCCGCTAATGGCGAGAGCATTGAGATCATGCATCGCTTTATTATGGGTGGAGGATGCTTCGAGTTCTACAACGGCCAATGTCTTTTTAAGCTTTTTTAGGTTCTCGTCATCTAGACCTAAATTGATTTTAAGTTTTGCTGATAAACTGAGCAAAATACCATCGGCCGATTCAATTTGTTTGAGAATTTCGGCCTTGATATTGGGTCCTTTAAAATCGAATCTCAAGATCTGCTTTTTTTTGTTGAGTTCTTCATACCAATCTTCAAAACTTTGATCAAAGTCTGAAAATGCACCAGAAAGAAAAGGATCGCGGTGTTTTTCATCTTCAATCTTAATCACCGTGGCACCTAAGTCGGCCAGGATTTTTCCGGCCAGTGGTCCTGGTAGTCTGTGAGTAAGATCGAGAATTTTAATTCCCTTTAGCATCATCTTTTCCTTTAAATAAAGCACGGAAATGATCTAGGCCTTTGCCTTCCACTTCACAGGAATCTTTTGTACAGATCTGATAACTTTCTTTATCGCGGGAATGATAGGTCATGATGAATCTTGAGAAAAAATGCCCGCGGAGTTCAATAAATTCTAGATCCTCAATCCACGCATGAGGCACTTCTATTTTGCGATAAATGCCAAGTGGATAAACCATGGCGCGAAGTCCTTGTCCGTGGCCCAAGGGATTCATCAGAATGAATTGAGCATAGTCTTTATATTTATTGGCAAAAAGCAGGTCCGGTGAAAGTTCTGGTTTAAATACACTAGTTCTGGCCAAAAGATAGAGAAGGGTCGTGGCCGAAGACTGGTAAGACTGATCAAAAAGAGGCGAGAGCATATTCTCAATGCCCGGTGTACTTTCAGTGATGGCAGTGGAATACAGGTCACCATGTTGAATAAAGTTTTTGATGACGAATTCTAAAGTCTCAAGGGAATTATTTTTAAAGAGTTCATTACCCGTGATTTCATGAAGTCTTAACTGAGCGTCAGCAAAGTTTACATAATCTTCTAAGTACAGGGCCTGTTTCTCCAAAGTATTGGCATGTTTGATCACATGCCTTCCTTGAGAATCTTTAGTTAAGAACTGACTCATACACTTATCAAGAGTCATTTCAATGATGGCCAGAGCTTGATTTTTCATCACATCAATTGGGCAGTACTGAACCACATCCGCTAATGAAGAAAGAAGCATGAAGTTCCATGCTGCAATTCCTTTTCTGTCCGTTACTGGCGGCATACGCATTTTTCTCTGCTCAAGAAGTCTGCGTCTAATCTCTCGAATCTCTTGCCAGCCTTCCTGGTTATAGAATTCCGTTTTTAAATCATAATTAAGTGATAGCACGTTAAGTCCGTGATCAAAGTTGCCTTTTTCGGTGATGTTAAAATACTTAAGGAACGTTTCAATTTTTTTCTTCTGGGCCTCGGGAGCATCATCAAAACTTGCAACGAACTCTTCTTTTGAGAACGTAAAATATAAACCTTCCGTTCCTTCTGAGTCAGCATCCTGAGCACTGAAAAAATATCCTTCATCAGCAATCATTTCTGTTTTGAGGTAATCCAGAGTTTGAATGATACCATCAAAAATAATAGGAGATGGATAGAACTGAGAAATTTTTGATAAGACTTTTAAGAGGCCTGCCTGGTCATAGAGCATTTTTTCAAAGTGAGGCACTAAAAATTTATCATCTGTTGAGTATCGGTGAATCCCACCTTTGGCGTGGTCATAAACTCCACCCATCATCATCTTTTCAATTGTCTCAACAATATGTTGGCCTTGTTCCTTCGGAATCATGCCTTCCATGATCTGTTCAGCGGCCCACTCATAAAAAGAAAAATGAGGAAATTTTGGAGCTGCCCCATATCCACCATTCTTTGCATCAGAAAAATTTTTAAGCGCATTCATAATGGCCGATGGAGCAGGGAAGTGGCCCTTGAACTCAATTTGTTTTTCAACGGTTCTTGGCCTACTTATTTCTTCGGCCAGTTTTTTAGCACTGTCTAAAACTGATTGTGGGTTGCCTTTAAAGACAGTGTCCACATGTTTTGCCACTTCTAAAAAACTCGGCATGCCTTCTCGGCCCACTTTGGGTAAGTAGGTTCCTGCAAAAAAAGGAAGGGCCTCAGGTGTTAAAAAAACGTTAAGAGGCCACCCTCCACGACCAGTCATGTGATTACAAGCCGTTTGGAAATAATGGTCTAAATCAGGGTACTCCTCTCGATCGACTTTTATAGAGATAAAATGTTCATTTATGAATTTAGCAACTTCCGCATCTTCAAAGGATTCATGGGCCATGACATGGCACCAGTGGCAAGAAGAGTAGCCAATAGAGAGAAAAATAAGCTTATTTTGTTTTCTCGCAATATCCAGAGCTTGTTGGCCATATGGCCACCAATGCATCGGATTTTCAGCATGTTGCTTAAGGTATAAAGACTTTTCTAAATGAAGTTTGTTATCAGACATAAAACCTCGAAATTTGGTGAGAGAGGCGTTGGTGCTACAGTAAAGTATTAATCTTCAATGACTTATCTTAGCTTGGTCAAGGGAATTTGCTTTTTGAGACCTCGCAAGATATAAGGCAGGCATGATGGAACAAACGACCGGAGAAACAAGTGCCCTTGAGGTTCTTGGAGTATCGGCGGAGGAAAAATCCAAAAAATCTTTTTTTGGCCAATTCTTCTCCACTTATAAAATCCCGCTTCTCACACTCGTCCTTTTTGGTTCATTCTCCTTACGTGCCCTGTATCCCGAAACCTTTTCTTTTGGATTTAAGCGTCAAAAAACCTATCGTTTTAAGAACGATAAGCTTGGCTTCTTTATTGGAGATATGAGCTTTTTTGCTGATAACTCTTATGATGAAGCTGAAGCACGCGTTGTAGAGCTTTTTCCAGACAAACTTCGCCCTAAAGTAAAAAAAGTGATTCGTCCCGTTCTTATACTTTGTGAAAAACATCAACTTGATCCTTTTTGGGTTCTTTCTGTTATGTGGACTGAAAGTCATTTTAAAATGGAGGCCACTTCCAAGAAGGGTGCTCGTGGTCTTATGCAGCTGATGCCAGAAACTTATATGGAAACATTAAATGCCATGAAAAAAAGTGGGATTTTTTTAGAATCAGATCGCGGTGGGGATTATCTAGAACAGCAGTATGGAGATACATTTGAGGATCTTGGTTACTCTCAGATGGTGGCCAAATTAAGAAATCTTGAAGTTGGTATTTTTTATTTAAAAGGTCTTTTAGATCTTTTTAGCGATAATCATTATTACGCCACGGTTGCCTATAATATGGGACCTTATTGGACGAAGGGCCAGCTTAAGAATAATATGCCTGTAGGTGAAAAGAATCAGTATTTAAACAAAGTGCTTAAGGCTTACTATCATATAACTAAAACTTTGAGTCATAACAATAATGTCACATTCATCCCGCGAATCTAATCTTATTGAACTGCGAGAGCGTCTAGCTCAGATGAACTCGGAGTTTTTTCTCCTGGTCAGTGAGAGACGTAAGACCAGTCTCCAGATCCAATCTTTAAAACAAGACACTGGTGGGCGTTATTCCCATTACGACCCAGAGCGCGAGTGGGTCTTATTTCAGAAACTTCAGCATGAACTCAAAGACCTTTCATTAAAAGAGCTATTGGCCTTTTCTCTTCTCATGGAAGATCAGGCCATGGCGATGGCCCCTGGAAGTTATCCGAGTTGGTCACAATGCTCCCATGTGCAGACTACTCAGAAAGAAATTTATGAGATGATTAATCCCATCCTTCTTAAATTCTCTCATCAAAATCTTTTTGAAAAACTTCATCTCACGACAGAATTCCTTTTTTTAAAAGACTTCTGATTGCCGAACCTCTCCCAAGTCCTTATCATTTGTGTTCTATGAAAAAAGACAGTGTTATTGCTTTGGATGGACCTTCAGGAAGTGGTAAGTCAACCGTTGCTAAATCTATTGCTAAAAAATTAGGGCTTATTTATATCGACACAGGGGCCATGTTTCGTGCGGCCGCTTATGTGCTTCAGCACACGGGCATTGATTTTACGAAACCTAAATTAACCCTTGAAGAAGAATTTAAAATCCAAGAATTTTTTCATAACCACCGTTTCCGTTTTGCTCCAGAACCGGGAGTGCTTATCATGTTGGATAATCTCAATCTCACTGATGTTATTCGAGAGCACCACGTGTCAAAGCTAGCTTCACAGATTTCTAAGTATAAAGTCATTCGTGATTTTTTGGCCCATTGGCAAAGAGAAATCGTTAAAAATCGTCCGGCCATTTTAGATGGACGAGATATTGGAACAGTAATTTTTCCCAACGCCATGCTTAAAGTCTTTCTAACGGCCTCTCCAGAAGAGCGCGCTCATCGACGTCTAGGTGAACTTAAAGAAAGAGGCCAAGGGGATTTTGATTACGAAACAGTTTATAAAGATATCATTGATCGCGATTACCAAGATATGAATCGAGAAATCGCTCCCCTTAAAAAAGCCGAAGATGGGGTGGAGCTTGATTCAACAGGGAAATCTATTTCTCAGATAGTGGATGAAGTTGTCACACTTTGGAATAAAAAAAAGGTTCTTTATGATTCTCACTCAGAAAAAATTTGAATCCATTATTTCTCAATTTAATCATTTAAAACCTATCCTCGTTGTAGGAGATTTGGGCATTGATAAATATACTTTTGGCGAAGTCAGACGCATTTCCCCTGAGGCCCCAGTTCCAGTTTTGGAAGTTTCTAAAGAATGGAATAAACTGGGCCTTGCGGCCAATGTCAGTGATAACTTAAAAAGCTTAGGTGTTGAATCGACTCTTTGTGGAGTCATAGGGGATGATCTTCGGGCCGACCTTATGGAAAATCTGCTTGAAGAGCGTGAACTTAAAACTTGGGGACTTGTCCGAGATCGTTCTCGGCATACGACATATAAAGAAAGAGTGACCACTGGTACTCAGCAAATTTGTCGGGTGGACTATGAAACCAAAGAAAACATTGATGAAGATACTCATCGTCGTGTTTCAGGTCGCATTGATGAATTTTCGATCACTCATTCAGGTGTGATTATTGAGGACTACGGAAAGGGGCTTTTTAGCGAAGCTCTTTGTCAGAAGATCATTGCCAGTTATAAAGAAAAAAAACTTCTTATTGCTGTTGATCCTTCACGCTCAACACCTCCCCTTTGGTATAAAGGAGCAACACTTCTTAAACCAAATCGCCTCGAATCTCATATGATGGTCGAGGCCCTGGGTTATTTTAAAGAAAGAAAATTAGAAACCCTTGCTCAGATTCTTGTGGATAAACTCAAACTAGAAAAAGTTATCATCACTTTGGGTGCCGATGGCATGGCCATGCTTGACACAAATACCAATGATGGGTTGCGTATTATTCCAACTGCCGCCAATGAAGTTTTTGATGTTTCTGGTGCGGGTGATACTGCGATTGCGGCCATCACATCCTCACTTCTAGCTGGGGCGACCTTAGAAGAAGCCGCATGGGTTGGAAACTGTGCTGCTGGTGTTGTGGTCAAAAAACGTGGAACAGCTCTTTGTTCCTTAAATGAGCTTCAAGAGTATTTTCATAATCTTCTTAACCTCATGAAATAATGCTTAAGCTTGAAACCCCACGACCAGGTCTTCTTTTTGTCAGTTTCCTGTATCGCTCAGATCTTCACACAGAAGAGTCTCTTACGTTAGAATGGGAAAAATATTTTGGGCCCACTCTTAAAAATATTCCAGCATTTAATCCTCTGGCCGATTATTACAGCAAAGAAATGGGCAGTCCTCTTCAGCGCTTTTTTTTAGCATCCCAGAAAACATTCACTAGAGACTATCTGCTATCTGCAAAACTTCAGATGGTAGGGTGGGAAAACCGATGGGCCCAAAATGAGAAACGTCAGGTGAATATTGATGTAGGTTTTTTGACTTTAGAAAACTTCATTCTTGCTACGACTAAAAATTATTCCCACAGGGTTTTTATTGGAGAAAACATCTTTGCCGACCTAACGTATCAGTTTCAGCACGGCTCTTTTCAAATGTTACCTTGGACCTATCCCGATTACCGGGATGAAAAAAAACTTAAGTTTTTTGTCCAGCTCCGAAATCATCTACATGACTTGTTGCGATAGGCTTTCCAATTGACACGCCACCTGATAACCTTTGGGCCGGATCAAATCTCAAAGGGAATACCATGCAAGTACTCGAGTCGCTTCTTCAGGACTTTAATAAGGAACTGAGTCAAATTCAGAAAATCGCTGATCTTTTAAATCTTAAATCCAAATATATTGGAAAACAGGGACCACTGGCCGATGTGATGAAAGGGCTTAAAGATGCCACCCCTGATGAAAAGCGAGCTCTGGGCTCTAAGGCCAATGAACTTAAAAATACCATCGAAGATTTAGTTTCTAAAAAGATGCTCGAACTTGAAATTCAGGAAATTAATCAAAAATTAGAAAAAGAAAAACTTGATTTCTCTCTTACTGATTCCATGTTGGAAAAAGGTCTGCAGGCCGCTGGTTTACATCCGGTCACTATCATCCAGCAAGAAATCGAAGACATCTTTATCTCTATGGGATTTGAAGTCCTGGACGGTCCTCATATTGAAGATGAGTACCATAATTTTGAGGCCCTCAATATTCCTGCCACTCATCCTGCTCGTGACATGCAGGATACATTCTGGTTTGCCGATAAAAAGCATCTTCTTAGAACTCATACTTCTACGATCCAAGTGCGTGGCATGAAGCAGAGAAAACCCCCGTTTCGTTTTGTGGGTCCAGGAAAAGTTTTTCGTTGTGAAAGAACTGATGCTTCCCATGAAATGGTTTTTCATCAGCTTGAAGGTATGATGGTGGGAGAAAATGTATCGGTTGGTAATCTCATTTATTTTATGAAAACTCTTCTTACCGAGATCTTTAAAAAAGAAGTTGAAGTTCGTCTTCGTCCAGGCTTTTTCCCATTCGTAGAGCCTGGTTTTGAGCTTGATATTAAATGCCTTATCTGCGGAGGTAAAGGCTGCTCAGTTTGTAAACAAGTAGGATGGGTTGAGCTTCTCCCATGCGGTATGGTTCATCCGAATGTTCTTAAGGCCGGTGGCATCGATCCAGAAAAACATAACGGTTTTGCTTTTGGTCTGGGCCTTGATCGGCTTGTGATGATGAGATATGGTATCGATGATATTCGCCATCTTCATTCAGCAGATCTTCGTTTTAACTCTCAATTTAAATCATTCTAGGACATAATATGCTTATTTCACTTAATTGGATTAAAGACTTCGTAGAGATTCCTGACATGCCGGCAAAAGAGCTGGGTTCACTTTTTACACTTGCCACAGCAGAAGTAGAGGATGTGATCATCAAGGGGGAGAGTCTTAAAGCTATCCTTTGTGTAGAAATCAAAAACGTGAGACCTCATCCTGATTCAGATAAACTTAATCTTGTGACCTTTGACTATGGCCAGGGAGCACTAAAAGAAGTGGTTTGTGGAGCTCCAAACGTGCGTCCGGGGCTCAGAGTCCCATACGCTCCCATCGGTACAACTCTGCCAAATGGTATGACCCTAGAACCAAAAAAAATCCGCGGTATACTCTCAGACGGTATGCTTTGTTCTGAAACCGAGTTGGGTCTTGGAGAGGGGAAATCGGGACTTATGGAGCTAGGCCCAGATGCCACTCCTGGTTTGCCACTTCCCACATATCTTAAAATTGATTCAGATGTGATTTTAGATGTGGATAATAAATCTCTGACCCATAGGCCTGATCTATGGGGTTTTTTTGGCCTTGCACGCGAATTTGCGGCCGCTCATAAAAAACCATTTAAAAATACATTTACTCCTGAATGGCAGCGTGGACTAGAAACTCAATTTAGTTCTGCTTTAGCTCCCATGAAAATTCAAGTTGCCGACGACTCATCTTGCCATGCTTATTACGGCCTTTCTTTTGAAAATGTGAAAGTTGGCGTTACTCCCGAATGGATGAAATCCCGTCTTGAAACCGTGGGACTTCGTTCTATCAACCTCATCGTCGACATCAGTAACTATGTTATGGTGGAACTTGGTATTCCTAACCATGTTTTTGATCGTGACAAAATTAGCGGTGATAAGGTCATCATTAAACGGGCCGCAGATGCTCTAAAATTTAAAACTCTTGATAACGTCGAACGTGATCTCATTGCTACTGATACCATTATCAGCGATGACTCACGCCCATTAGTCCTTGCCGGTATCATGGGGGGGCTCGATTGTGGTGTTTCGCTTGATACGACAAAACTTTTTTTAGAAGTGGCCAATTGGGAAGCTCCTGAAGTTCGTAAAACCTCTGTGCGCCTAGGGCTTCGCACAGACTCTTCTCAACGTTATGAAAAAACGCTTGATAGTAATATGTGTTACCGCACACTTCTTCGTATGGCCGAACTCATTTTAGAGTTTTGCCCAGACGCAAAGATCGTAGGCGCCCCAGAAAAGTTCCTTCGTCAGGATAAATTGTCTCTGCCTCTCACGATGACAATCTCTCATGAACAGATCATCTCAGAACTAGGAATGGAAATACCTAAAGAGCGTATCGTTGATATTTTTGAGCGCCTGGATTTTAAAGTTAAAGACAACGCTGATACCTACGATGTGACTGTTCCCACATATAGAACAACTAAAGACATCAGCTGCAAGGCCGATTTGATAGAAGAGATCGGTCGTATGATCGGTTACGATAACATCACTCCCGTTTCACCGATGTTACCCGTCAAACCAGTTCGCCTTGGCATGACCAAACAGTTCCACAGAAAGATACAAGATTTCCTCGTTATGCAAGGAAAGTCCCTTCAGGTGATGACTTATCCTCTGACAGGTAAAGACCTTCTCACGCGGGCCCTGTGGCCTGTGATGAACGAGGGTTTGGTGCTCCTGAACTCTCTTTCCGTTGATACCGATCGTATGCGTCCATCAATCATACCGTCCATCCTTGAGATGGCGTCTCAAAACCAAAAACACTACGACGCTTTTTCATTTTTTGAGATAGGTCGTAGTTACTTAAACTACGAAAATGAGCGCAGTCAGTTGGTGATCGGTATGTATTCTCGAGACAACACTCGTTTCCTTGAACTTTTAAATATCGTTGAAAAGCTCTTCGCGGTGATGAACGTGGCAGCTCATTTGAGTGGAAAAAATGATAAATTTGCGAATCCCGTAATTCCTGCAAGCTGGCCTGGAGTCCATCCTCATGAGTATCAGAATATTCAAGTGATGGGAAAATTCATGGGTGCTATCAATACAGTTCATCCTTTGATCCTCAAAAATTTTAAGATGAAAGGTTTTCTTTCTTTGGCCGTGATTGATCTCACTGATCTTGAGTCTCGTGAGTTAAAAGATAAGACAAAATATTCACCTCTTTCAAAGTTTCCTTCATCATCATGTGATTTCACTGTCGTGATGAATAAGAATACTCCTGCTGCTCAAGCAATAGTGGCCCTAAGTGCCCTTAAGCAAAAAGAATTGAAGTCCAAAGCTGTTGTAGATGTTTTTGAGATGAATGATGAACAAAAAGCTGTCTCAATAAGAACAATTTTTGAAGATTCAGAAAAAACATTATTGGCAGAAACAATTAAAGACTTAGAGCAAAAGATTGTTCAACTGCTTGAAAAAGCGGGGTTCCCACTTCGTTCATAGGGATTTTTTTTGTTTTTGGAATGACCGAAAAATATTTTTTAAATACTAACGGAAAATCCCTTGACGAAATAACAGTGAATCACTATTATCCCAAAACACTTCCGGACGAATCTAAGTAATCTAAAAGCTGAGTTAACACTCAGGCAGGGAAGTCTGCTCTTTGAAATTCGAATAATTAAAAAGTTTTGAGACCTTCGGGTTTCAAGATGAGATGAGAAAGTATCCAAAGCTTTAATTTGCCGAGTTTACTGTAAGATTAGGAGCCTTCGGGCTTTGGTAAACGATGTAGACGAAAGTTTGC
>Ga0247843_1007817_pt1 | contig 12871 bp, 15 predicted proteins | sample LaCruzMarch2017__FD_192420 | JGI IMG/M metagenome (GOLD analysis project Ga0247843, IMG submission 192420) | Freshwater microbial communities from meromictic Lake La Cruz, Castile-La Mancha, Spain - LaCruzMarch2017_8m | ecosystem: Environmental > Aquatic > Freshwater > Lake | place: Spain...
TGTACTTGGTGCGGGTGGTTTCATTGGAAGTCATATGGTTAAAAGACTACGATCCGAAGGTTATTGGGTTCGTGGTGTAGATTTAAAAAGACCAGAGTTCTCAAAAACAGAAGCACACGAATTTATTCAAGGAGACTTGAGAGATGTGAGTTTTGTTGAGAGAGTAATCCAGTTCAAAGGATATCAAGGTAATTTTTACAATTCAGTTCCTTATCGGCATATTTGTCCGTTTGATGAAATCTATCAGTTTGCTGCTGACATGGGTGGCGCAGGATTTGTGTTCACTGGTGAGAATGATGCAGACATCATGCATAACTCTGTGTCTATCAACCTAAACGTTCTTGAAGAAGTTCGTAGGTTGAATGTAACTTTTGATGGTGTGGTGAATGAATGGACCGAATGTAATCGTCCCAAGTTAGATCAACCAACTAAGATCTTCTATTCTAGTTCTGCGTGTATGTATCCAGAACATAATCAACTAGACCCAGATAATCCCGATTGTCGTGAAGACTCTGCATATCCTGCTGCACCAGACTCAGAATATGGATGGGAAAAACTCTTTTCTGAAAGATTATTTCTCGCATATCATCGTAATTATAAAATCCCTGTTAGAGTTGCTAGATATCATAATATCTTTGGACCAGAAGGGACTTGGGAAGGTGGTAGAGAAAAGTCTCCTGCAGCAATCTGTCGTAAGGTAGCATACCTTCCTGCAGAAGGTGGAAAAATTGAAGTGTGGGGTGATGGAAAACAAACTCGTTCATTCCTCTATATTGATGAATGTATTGAGGCAACTCGTCGTTTGATGGAATCTGATTTTATTGGACCAGTGAATATTGGATCAGAAGAAATGGTAACTATCAATCAACTTGTAGAGACTGCTGCAAAGGTTGCTGATAAAACTGTTACTAAAAAGCATGTTGATGGACCTCTCGGTGTTCGTGGACGTAACTCTAATAACGATTTAATTCGTAAAGAATTGGGTTGGGATTATTCTCAGACACTTGAAGAAGGTATTTGTAAAACTTATGAGTGGATTTATAATCAAATTTATTTTGTAAGAAAAAATATTGTCCATCATTCTGTATAATGATACAATACAATTATTTGAAAAATTGTTCAGAGATAAACAAAAACAAATTTGAAACCGAAAATTGGTACTTGATGAATTGGGGAATGGGCGATGCCATTGATGCAACTTTTTTCTTAGAGTCAAATTCACCAAAATCTTATAAAATTCTTTGTAGACCTTCAGTTTTTAATGGTATAAAATTTGTTTTCGACAATTTTATTTCAAATCCAAAATGTGAACTTGTAGAAATTTTTCCTCTTGAAAGTGGTTATCCAATTCCAGTGGAAGATGTTATTATGTCAATCCATGGATTTCAACCTCAAAATCTTAATATTTTAAATAATGCCCACAATATCAAACAACTTAAAGTTTGTCATATGGCACCAAAGATGTGGTCGATGGTTCAAAATCTTCGTGAGTCTGGGATACTTTCTAACATTGAGAGATATTTAAATGTAGAAAAAGACATAGAAGAAAAAACTTGCATTCTTTTTCCTGAAAGAGGTGATGGTTACCAATTGGATGATTCCTTTTGGATTGATATAATATCTAAATTTAAAGAAAAAAATTATAAGGTATTTGTAAATTGGACTAACAAAATTGAGGTCTTTACCAATCAAAAAATATTTGAGGGAACTGAAAAATTAGAAAAATTAGAACTGCAAGATTTATTGGATTATTTAAAACGACATAAAAATATAGTAACGGTCGGACAAATTTCTGGAATTTTTGTTCTATTAAAATATTTTGAATTTTTAAAGATTGCTTTTTTTGTTGACTATCATGATCCAAAGATGAAAGATCCAACAAGAGCTCTTTATGAATCTTGTAGTCTTGCTAATGGGAAATATACAAAAAATATGATAGAATTTAAATTATCTAAATTTAACACTAAACAACTTGACTTTGTTATTCCATGAAAATAAAATTTAATTTAGTAGGAAACACCTTTACACACCTAACAAACAGCAATAAAGGATACTCTGTTCATGGAAAAGAGTCAAAGTATATTGAGTGGGTCAATGAAGGTGCTGATGCAACCTTCTATATTGATAACACAATAAATCAAGGAGTTCGGGATAAAAGATCTGGACTCAAATATTTGTGGTTATTGGAATCCAAGTTCATCAAACCTGGTCTTGTAGAGAATATTATTGAAAATCGTGAACTTATTGAAAGTACTTATGAAGTTATTTTCACTCACGATCAAAGACTTCTTTCTTTAAGTGATAAGTTCAAGTGGGTTCCTGCTCAGGGATTTTGGATTCAAGAATCAAAAATCTATAAGAAGTCAAAGATGATTTCTATGATTTCTTCTAACAAAAAAATGTGCGAAGGGCATCTAAAAAGACTTGAATGGATTGATAAAATTGGTAACCAACTTGATCTTTATGGTCGTGGATTCAATGAGATTGATTTAAAGGAAGAAGGTCTTTGTGATTATATGTTTTCAGTTGCAATTGAGAATGGGCAGTATGAAACTTACTTTACTGAAAAACTTTTAGATTGTTTTGCCACAGGAACTATCCCCGTATATCTTGGAGCTCCTGACATTGGAAAACATTTCAATATGGATGGGATTATTTTACTTAGTGATGAGTTTGACGTTTCAGAAGATATCTATTATAGTAAACTAGATGCAATTAAAGATAATTTAGAGAGAGCAAAAGAAATGGAAATTTTAGAAGATTACATTTATTTGAGGTATTTAAAATGAGCATGTTGGGAGCGTATGCCTCTTATAATGAAGAAACAGGATTTAATGAATACTGTCCAGGAGAGGTTTTTGTTGGTATTTTTGAAAGAATCAATATTCACCCAAAGGGAATTATTCATGTTGGAATGTGGGATTTTTGTGAACACGCTTGTTATACAAAACTTGTTGGAAACAAAGTGATTGGAGTGGAAGCAAATGAGTTTATTTATGAAACAATGTCAAAACCAGTTGCTGATCGTTGTGGATATAAAAGTTTTAATGAATATTTGTATAAAAAAGATGATATAGAAAAAGATTTCTATCTTGCAAATGATGGATCAAGTCTTTATCCTGGACCAACTCATTGGAATAAAACAAATTCTGTAAAGATTAAGACAAAAACTTTATCTACTTTGATTGAGCAAAATTCTATTAATATGAATGAATATGATTTTCTAAATATTGATGCTGAAGGAGCAGAACTTGATATTTTGAGTGGATTTGAAAAATATCTTTCATATATTAATGTTATAGATTTGGAAACATCATATGATGATCGTCATAACAGTGGAGCATCTCATAATCTAATTGTTGAATGGTTAAATGAAAGAAATTTTGATCTTACAGAAATGTCTTCTTCATATCAACAGCAGGGGTGGGGAGACTCTTTATTTGTAAAAAATAAAAAAAATCACATTCCATTTAGAAAAGTTAAATAAAATGGAATACTTAACAAAAAACACGAAAATTAATTCGATGAAAACTTTAGTTTATGTTGGTGCAAATATTGGAAATTCATTGTGGGGGATTTTTGACAAGTTTGATAAAGTTTATACATTTGAACCAGATCCGAAAATTTTTGATCAACTTAAAAGAAGATTTAGACAGTTTGAGTGGGTAACTTTAGTAAACGCAGATTGTTCATTTGAAGATGGGGAGTCATACTTGCATGTTCACCCAAATAGAGTTTCTAGTAGTTTATCTGAAATAGATGTTGATCAATATGGAGGAGATCCTACTGAAGGAACTGTTAAGATAAAAACAATTAATCTTTTTAATTTTTTAAAAAAAGAAAATATTGATTATATTGATTTTTATTATTCTGACTGTCAAGGAAGTGATTTCAATGTTCTTTCGACGTTAAAAAAATTTGTAAATGATAAAAAAATTGGAGAGATGTTTATAGAAACTCATGGAGATGGAATTTTTCTATATAAAGGATTAGATAATCAATTTCACTCTTTTAAAAAATTGTTAGAAAAAAATTACGATTTTGTTTATGGAAGTCTTGGTAGATTGAATGGTAAGATTGTAAAAGAAAATGAAATACCAGATGGGGAATATGAATGGGACAGTTATTGGAGAGTGAAAGAATAAGTTAAAATGCTTAAAAATTACGCAAAAAATTTAGACGGTGTTATTTACCAGGTAAATAAAAATCCTTTTGATTATACTGGTGGATATAATAATTATTATAAACAAATTCAAGACTCCACTAGGTTTACTTCTTATTTGAGACTTGGATATATTATTGGTAGTATTGGCCACATTCCAAGAAGTCTTTTGGATGTTGGTTATGGCACAGGTGCTTTTTTACAAGCTTGTGAAACTGAAGTCTCACATCGATATGGACACGATATTTCTGGGTGGGAAGTTCCTAATGGGTGCAAATTTGTTGAGGACATTATGAAAGATCACTATGAAGTGATCACATTCTTTGACTCATTAGAGCACCTGAATGACATTGAGTTTGTTAAAGATTTGAAATGTGATTATGTTTGCATTTCCGTCCCTTGTTGTCACCACTTTGACGATTATTGGTTTGATAACTGGAAACACAAAAAACCTGATGAACATCTATGGCATTTTAATGAAGAGTCTTTAAAAACTTTTATGAAACGAATGGGATATTCGATAATTAATACTTGTAACTTAGAGGATGTCACCCGAATTAATAATCAAGAGTATTCAAATATTTTAACAGGATTATTTAAAAAAATATGACTAAGAAGATTGCTGTAACCACTTGGGTCACTGATGATTATCGTGATTATATTGGAGTAAAAGAACTTCAAAATTCCTTTAAGTACTTTCATCCAGATGTTGATTTTTTTATTTTCGATACAAAAATGACAAATCAAGCCAAGGAAAAAGATCCTTGGTTAAACCCAGTTTGGATGATGCCACCCAGTTGTTTTCCTTTTGTTGAAGATTACGATATGGTTGTGCATATCGATGGTGATTGTGTTGTTACTGGACCACTTACTGAATTGTTTGAGAGTGAAGAGGATCTCATTGGTGTTAGAAATAATAACTCATTCAATAAAGCAAGTTCTCATCGAGGAATTACAATATGTCACCTGCCACCATTTGGAAATGGAACATTGATACCGGTTCAAAATTTCATAAATGCAGGTTTAATTGCTTCTAATAATAAACAATTTTGGTATGATTGGCACGAATTAAATCAAGAAGCATATAGAATTAAAATTGAAGTTAATCCTTGTTTTCACGGACTTGGTGATGAACAAGATACTTTAAATCAAATTTTCCATAGTGAAAAATATACATCCAAAATTATAGATGCAATTGGAACAAATCTTTCATATGGATTGTGTAACACTTGGGGAGAAGAAACGCATTGGGATAGTTGGAAAAATATGTACATAAAAAATAATTCACTTTATCTTGACGATCCTGTGAATGGTGATAGAATGAATGTGAGAGTTTTACATCAAGCTGGAGGATCTTTAGCAGCAGAACTAAATAAAGAACATGGAGGTCTTCGTAATTGGTTTAAAACTGTTTTTAACAACGAAACTCTGAATTACATTAATAATATAACAAAATGAAATTTACATCTTTCAAAGACATTTCTGGGAATTTAATTGATCTTTCATCCTCCCAAAAGTTTGTAGAACATACTTATGCACAACATTCTTGTGTTGGAGCAATTGTACAGCAATTTAATGATGACTTTTATTATTTTCTTCGAGGACAAGAAGAACTTAATATTATTGATTTGGGTGCTAATGTTGGGTTATTTTCTCTATATGTTTCCCCTGTAGCGGAAAAAATTTTTGCAGTAGAACCTACTCCTTCACACTTTGCTTTATTAAATGAATTGGTGAAATTGACCAATAAACAAAATATTGAATGTCATCAACTTGCGATTGGTGTTGCTGATGGTAAAGCAGATTTTCATATTCATGAAGGAAACTCTACAATGAATTCCTTTATAAAACATAGAACTAATCATCACAGTGATGTGAATGTTGAAGTAAAAACTCAAACTCTTAATAGTTTTATTGATACACTCAATTTGACATCAAATGTTGGTTTTGTTAAAATGGATATTGAGGGATTTGAAAATGAAGTAATTTTTGAGACATCTTTTGAAGATGCTGTTAAAAAAATTGATGCTATGTATGTTGAAGTTCATGATTTTGATGAGTTAGGAAAACTGGAACAGAATTTTAATAAGATTAAAGAAAGATTTTTATCTTGGGGAAAAAGCGTAGATAAACTTCAACTTGATGGGATGCTTGTTTATTAATTTTTATGAAAAAACTCTATCACAGACTTCTTGATATTTGTTATCACAACAAACTTCATCATTTGGGAAGTTACTTCTCTTGTTTACATATCCTTGATAAGATACATGGTCAGATGAATAAAGATGATATTTTTATATTATCAAATGGTCATGCCGTTGTAGCACTTTATGTTATATTGGAGAAATATTATGGACTTAATGCTCAAGAGTTGTTAAACAAATATGGCGAGCATCCAAAAAGAAATGAACTAGACAAGATTTTTTGTTCAACTGGAAGTCTTGGTATGGGAATTACTGTTGCTGTTGGGAGAGCAATTGCAAATCAAAACCGTAATGTTTACTGTATGATATCTGATGGGGAATGTGCAGAAGGTTCGGTATGGGAAGCATTGAGATTTTCAAATGATCATGGTGTTCACAATCTCCACATCTATGTAAATGCAAATGGATGGGCTGCATATGATCCTGTAAATTTAATTCTTCTTGAAAATAGAATTAAAGCATTTAATCCCTCAGTTAAATTTTGTCACACTTCTGTTGAACATTTTGGATTGAAAGGATTAGACGCACACTATACAAACTTAACTGAAGAACAATATCAAAACGCTATTAAATCACTATGAGACGAAGATTTCAAGAACTCCTAACTCAGGAGATGAAAGATAATGATAATATTTTTTTACTAGTAGGTGATGTTGGATATAAAATATTCGATCATCTTCGTGAGGAGTTTCCTACTAGAGTGATTAATCCTGGAGCTGCAGAGCAGTTAATGATTGGTATGGGAGTTGGTATTGCCTTGGAAGGAAAAATACCTGTTTGTTATTCAATCACTCCTTTTGTTCTTTATCGTCCTTTTGAGTTTATCAGAAATTATTTGCAACACGAACAAATTCCTGTTAAACTTGTTGGTAGTGGTCGTAATGATGATTATGGTCCATGTGGATTTAGTCATTATGCGTGTGAAGATTTAAAAGTAATGGAAGCATTTCCAAACATCGAAGTTTATCATCCACAGTCTGCCGATGAAGTTGACATTAAAAAATTTCTCTATTCTGATAAACCATCTTATATTAATCTTAAGCGATGAAAATTTTATTTACTGGACATAAAGGAACTCTTGGAAAAGAACTTATTCCTCTTCTAGAGGAGGATCATAGTGTTTATTATTGTGACGCAAACTATGCTAATGTAGATGAGATGAATTCTTTTTTTCGTAATAAAGAAATTGATTTCATAATTCATTCTGCTATTCGTGGTGGACGTAGAATTCGTTCTGATATTGCTGATGATTTTTATAATAATTTGATGATGTTTGAATGTTTGGCATCTCAAAAAATACCAATGATTAACTTTTGTAGTGGGGCTGCTTACGGAAGAAATCAAGATATTTTTAAAGTAAATGAAAAAGATTTTGGTAAATTAATTCCTGATGATTATTATGGATTTTCTAAGTATTTGATTACAAATCGTTGTCATAAATTGAATCATGTCTATAATTTAAGATTTTTTAATGTCTTCGGACCTCAATCTCCAAAAGATATGTTTACTACTGCCAATATTCAAAACTATATTAATAGAAGAGAAGTTGTCATCTTCAAGGATAAATTTATGGATTTCTTCGGAATTCTTGATGCTAAAAAAGTAATAGATTTGTATCTATCAAAACAAGAAAAACTTCCCAAAGAACTTAATCTTGTTTATTCAGAAACTCTTCTTCTTTCTGAAGTTGCTGAGATTATTAATAACTTATCCGATTATAAAGTCCCTGTTGATATTTTAGAATTTGGTTATGAAAAAGCATATTGTGCTTCTGGATATGAAGTTTCAAAACTTGGATTAAAATTTGATGGTCTTGAAAAATCTATTCAATATTGTTATGATTATTTTTTAAAAAATGAAAAATAAAATCTGTTTGATTTATCAACCTCTTGGATTGGGTGATATTATTTGGGTACAACCAATTGTAGATATAATAATATCTGAGGGATATGTTGTTTATTATCCAGTAGGATCTGTCTATTATGATATAGTATCTCAATATATCAAAAAGAAAAATTTGATATGGGTCAGAGAATCTGATGATTTTCCTCTAAAACAATATTATGGTACTATTAATTTTCATCAAACTGCTGATGAATTTTATATTCCTTTAGGATATGCAGACCGTTATCTTCCAAATTGCTCTGTAATGATAGCAAAGTATTATTTTCTTTCCATTCCTATTTCTGATTATAGAAAGCATTTTAAATTGGAAAGAAACTATCAAAGGGAACAGAAATTAATTGACACTTATAAGTTATATGGTGAGTATGTATTAGTTAATAAATTTTTTGGAACAGAATCAAAAGACAGAGATATTGTTCCAGAGGTTGATTCTAATATCAAAGTTCATATAATGAATATTGATCAAGATAAAAAAAATGAATTTCATATTTTTGATTGGATTGGTGCTTTAAAAAATGCTCTTGAAATTCATACTGTGGAAACTTCTTTGTGTTATTTGATTGATAAGTATTGCAATAATAAACTTCATATGTATGAAAAAAGAACTCAGGGAGAAGGTAATACATACTATGGTAATGTAGCACTTGTCTACAGAAACCAAAATTGGATTTATGAAAATTGAAGTATCGGATGGAGAAATAGTTGATAAATTAACTATTTTGGAAATCAAAAAAGAAAAATGTTTAGATTTAAATAAATTACAAAATATTGAAAAGGAATTAACTTATCTAAAAATGATAGTTGATGATCTTGATATTCCAGAATATTATATAAATGATCTTAGAAAAATAAATCAAAAGTTGTGGGATATTGAAGATCAAATTAGAGTATTTGAAGCACAAGAGAAATTTGATAATGAATTTATTGAGTTAGCTAGATCTGTTTACTTTACAAATGATGAAAGATTTGAAATAAAAAATAAAATTAATTCTGTAGTTAACAGTAATTTTAAAGAAGAAAAAATACTACCAAGTTATAAAAATCTCTGATGAAAGTAATTATCCCTATGTCTGGTTTGAGTAGTAGATTTTCTGCTGCTGGATATGATCTCCCAAAATACTTGATAGAAGTTAACGGTAAAACCATAATAGAACATATCATTGATCTATACCCTAAAGATACACAATTTGTTTGCATTTTGAATAGAAAAAATCACGATGAGACAAATATTGCAAATCTTTTACTTTATAAACTACAAGAAGGATCTTCTATTAGAGTAATTGATCCACATAAAAGGGGTCCAGTTCATAGTGTATTGCAATCATTGAATGATATAGATGATGAAGAACAAGTAATAGTTAATTACTGTGATTTCTCAATGTATTGGAATTACAAAGATTTTGAAACTTTTGTAAATGAAACAGAATGTGATGGATGTGTAGTTTGTTATACTGGGTTTCATCCACATATGCTGGGAAGTGATAATTACGCTTTTTGTAAAACAAATCTTTTTAATGAGATTTTAGAAATTCGTGAGAAGCAACCATTTACTGACGATAAGATGTCAGAGTATGCTTCTACAGGAACTTACTATTTTAAAAAAGGCAAATATGTGAAAAAATATTTTCAACAATTGATGGACGAAGACTTAAACATCAATGGTGAATATTATGTTAGTCTTGTTTATAATTTATTGATAAAAGATGGACTTGTAAGTAAAGTTTATGAAGTTCCTCATATGCTGCAGTGGGGAACTCCATTAGATCTTGATATGTATTTAAAGTGGTCCAACTATTATAGAAAAGCATTAGAAGGTCAAAAAGAAGTTAGACTGGAAAATTGCACTCTTGCTCTTCCCATGGCAGGCGCTGGCAGTAGATTTTCTAAAGAAGGTTATAAGCAACCAAAACCATTTATTCCTATAAATGATAGGAACATGTTTGAACAAGCAGTTCGTTGTTTACCCAAAACCGATAGGACAATCTACGCTTGTTTGAGAAAACAGACAGCACCACATCCAGTAGGAGGAGAGGTATTATGGATTGATCGGGTTTTAGAGGGGCAGGCTTGTACGACAGAGAAGATCGTTGAGCATTGTAATGATGAATCTATTCTTATATCTGCTTGCGATAATGGTGTATTTTATGATGCTAATAAGTTTTTGGATTTGGTAAATGATGAAGAAAATGATATAATTGTTTGGAGTTATCGGAATAATTATACAAGTCACCATAATCCAAATATGTATTCCTGGTTAGATGTTGACGAAACTCAAAATGTCTTGAATGTAAATGTAAAAAAATTTAAAGGATCTAATCCTGTAGAAGAGTACGCTATTGTAGGAACAATGTTCTTTAGAAATAAGGACACTTATCTTGAACCTCTTCAACAACTTTATAATAAAAATAAGAGAACAAACAATGAGTTCTATATTGATAACTTATTAAATGAATCCATAGAACTTGGATATAGAGTTAAAAATTTTGAAATAGATGAATATATTTGTTGGGGAACTCCTAACGATTTAAAAACCTACGAGTATTGGCAAAAATTTTTCAGTAAAGTTGAATGGCATCCTTATGAGTATTCAAAAGACTATTTTACCAATTGAATATTGGAATGCTGGAAGGACAAGACTGATTAAAGAAAAGGATGAGAATGGTAGAAATATTGAAGTTGCCTATTTCTTTTCGGTTCAGTTTACTGGTCTTTCAAAGTACTATCCTCAACCACTGATTTATTCTCATCAAACTCATAAACTACACCTACCAACTAAAGAGATGTTTATGTCTCTTGGACGTGGGACAGTCTATGAAGAAACGATGGAGTATGATGTAAAACTTCCATTTGAGTTCAACAACTTCTGTTCAGTTCCCGTATTCTACTTTGTGTATAATATGGCGAACTATTATCATTTCATCTATGATACTTTGCCCTACCTTTATTCATACTTTAATGAGAAAGAGATTCATCCAGACCTTAAACTTCTTGTAAGTCTACCAGAGGGTAGAGATGATTTATATCCCTTCGTCTGGGAGTGCCTGGAACTCCTTGGAATAGGTCGAAAGGACGTAACGTTTATTAACCCAGAAACTCTTTACAACACGGTCGTGGTGGGTTCTTCTTTGACTCACAATGGTCTTTCAAACACTCCACCACATTCTGGAGTATTTGATATCATTAACCGTATGAAAGGAAACTATCAAGGATCAGAAAAGATATATGTATCACGTAGAACTTGGTTGCATAATAACTTTGAGAACATCGGCACCAACTATACAGAGCGCCGCCGTTGTGTGAATGAAGATGAAGTCGCAGAACTCTTCAAGTCTCAGGGATATGAAGAAGTCTTCTGTGAAAATATGACGATGAAAGAAAAGATTGGACTGTTCAACGCTGCAAAGTATGTTGCTGGTCCTATCGGTGGTGGTATGTGCAATATAATTTTCTCACCATCAGAAACCAAAGTCATCTCAATCAACAGTCCAACGTTCTTTGATATTAATACTCGTTTTGAGTATTCAATGATGCATACACAACTTCATCACTTTAATGATACTGAGTTTGTTGAGAAGGTAGAGGAAAGTGTAGAGAGTGATGGTGCTCTTTCTATTTCTGGTGGTCTAAACTCACCCTGGAAGGTGAATCTAAATACTCTAGAAACTTTTATTGGAAATGTCTGAAATACTAGAACTAGCGAGAGAGATTAGTGAATACACTATATGCGGTGAAGGTAATGTATCTGTGAGGACTGGGGAGAATACTTTTCTGATTAAGGCAAGTGGAACAAGTCTTCATACTCTCTCCGAAGAAGACTTGACCTTATGTAATATTCGTGGAGTTCAGTTGGAATCATCTCATAAGAAACCAAGTATCGAAACTTCTTTCCATGCTTGGATTATGAGAACATTTCCAGAAGTAAATTTTATTGCTCATACTCATCCTCCACATACTACAAAAATTCTTTGTTCAAATCAGTTATATCATTTTACAAATCATCGCTGGTTCCCTGATCAGATTGTGAGAAATGGAACTAGATCTTGTGTCGTTCCTTATGCTCCTCCTGGACAAGCAATTTTGAAGTTGGTTGAAAAGCACGTATCAGTTTTTGTGGATCACGAAGGATTTTTTCCAAAGTTGATTCTTTTACAGAACCATGGTATAATTACAGCATCTGCATCTAAGAAAGATTGCGCTGCTGCAACTTTAATGTGTGAAAAATCTGCTGATATTTTCGTAGGAGCAAAACTCTTAGGTGGAGTTAAGTTTCTTACCAAACAAGAAGTTGCTGATGTTGATACTTGCCCAAATGAAAACTATCGGAGAAATATGTATCAATGAAAATCATTTATGTAGATATTGATGAAACCATTTGTCGTCGGGAAACTTCTGTTGACTTTGGAACAACTCACAACTATACAAAGGCACAACCTATTCAAGAGAACATAGAAAAGATTAATAAACTTTATGATCAAGGTCATACGATAGTTTATTGGACTGCTCGTGGTTCTAGAAAGCAGATTGATTGGACAGAACTTACGCGCCAACAACTTGCTGAGTGGGGCGCAAAGTATCACGAGTTGAGAGCAGACAAACCATT
>Ga0247843_1007818_pt1 | contig 12871 bp, 13 predicted proteins | sample LaCruzMarch2017__FD_192420 | JGI IMG/M metagenome (GOLD analysis project Ga0247843, IMG submission 192420) | Freshwater microbial communities from meromictic Lake La Cruz, Castile-La Mancha, Spain - LaCruzMarch2017_8m | ecosystem: Environmental > Aquatic > Freshwater > Lake | place: Spain...
CAGCATCTGCGTGTTCGCCTCTTGCTCCTCTGGGGTGAGGAACATGTCCCAATGGTCGGGTGTGCCCGCGACCACCTGAGTAAGGCAGGTGCCGCACACACCTTGAGAGCAGGAAAAAGGCACCTCGTGGCCCGCATCCTGCAGCGCGCTCAAGATGCTTTGCTCTTTGCCCACCCTCAAAGTCTGGCCACTTTTTTGCAAGTGAACTTCGAAGCTGCCGTCGGCATCGAGGGGGGTCTGTGTCAAGTCTGGGGTGCTCATGCGGTGATCTCTGAGGAATTTTCCTGGGCCAATAAACGGTCGATGATACGGCGCGACTGAACGCCGCCCGAATCGATGTTGAGCATCAAGAGTTTGCGCTCAGGCCACTGGCTGATGTTGGCTTGCTGCAGCTGCAGCATCTCCATGTCTTCATTGAAGATACCACCTTGCCCTGCGCGGATCTTGTCGGTCAGCGCCGCGTCTTCGGGCTTGAACTGGCGCGCCATGCCCCAGTGGTACCAGTGCGTAGTTTCAGTCTCAGGCGTGATGAAATCGACCACCACGCTGTAGGCCTTGTGCTCGGGTGCCGCGTCAAAACCGCCTTTGCCGGTCAGGGCCACACCCACGTCGATCATGACGTGGCTGGGCGGCGAAAAGCGGCAAATCTGCCAGCGGTCCACCTTGGCCTGCGGGTCTAAGCCGTTGGCGCTCATGGCCATTTGCCAAAAAGGGGGGGCCTGAATGCCTTGCATGTGGCGCTGCAAAACGACTTGGTCGCCGTCGACCTTGGTTTCGCTGGGTGTCTCGTCGATCTCGGGCTGGCCGATGCTGTTGGCGTGCACATAGGTCTCGTGCGTCAGGTCCATCAGGTTGTCGATCATCAAGCGGTAATCGGCCTTGACGTGGTACAGCCCGCCGCCATAGGCCCAGGCCGGGTTGTCAAAAAATTCAAACACCGGCATCTTGGCCACATCGGCCTTGGTTGGGTCGCCGGGCCAAACCCAGACAAAACCATAACGCTCGACCACGGCGTAACTTTTGATGGCCGGAAAGCCGCGCACGCGCTGGCCGGGCATTTGCACGGTTTTGCCGTCCACACCCATATCCAGGCCGTGGTAACCACACTGCAAGTGGCCTTTGCAGACCCTGCCCAGCGACAGGGGAGCGCCACGGTGCGGGCAAAAGTCTTCAACCGCCGCGACGTGGCCGTCCGGGCCTTTGAAGAAGGCCATCTTCTCGTTGCAAATGGTGCGGCCCAGCGGCTTGTCGCCAAGGGCTTCGAGTTCGCTCGCGGTGCAAGCCACGTACCAGGTGTTTTTGATGAACATCTTGTCCTCTCTTCTTCAATGCGCTTGTTCAAAGCTTGCGGGCCACGCCCAGCAGGCGGTCCAGCAGTTCAGGGTCTTGTTGCAAAGTGGCCGCGTCGCTGGTGTGCACCACTTTGCCGTGGTCCAGCACCACCGCGCGGTGGCTGATCCGCAAAATCGCTTGCGGGTGCTGCTCGACGATGATGGCCGACAGACCTTCTTCGCGGGTGATGCGGGCAATGGCACGCAAGAGCTCTTCCACGATGATGGGGGCCAAGCCCTCCAAGGGTTCGTCCAGCAAGAGCAAACGCGGGTTGAGCACCAAGGCCCGGCCCACGGCCAGCATCTGCTGCTCACCGCCCGACAGCTGTGTGCCCAAATTGGTCTTGCGCTCGGCCAGACGCGGAAACATCTCGTACACCCGCTCAGGTGTCCAGGCGCGGCTGGCACGGCCGGGGCGTTCGACCGCCGTCAGGTTTTCATGCACCGTGAGCGATTTGAAAATATTGCGCTCTTGCGGCACCCAGCCAATGCCTGCAGCCGCCCGCTCGTGCGAGGGCAAGGTGTGCAGTGGCTGGCCACCCAAAAAAATCTGCCCGCCGTGCTGCTGTGTGGCACCGACCAGTGTGTTGATGAGTGTGGTTTTGCCCGTGCCGTTGCGGCCCAGCAGCGCCAAGGTTTCGCCCTCGCCCAGCGAGAAACCGATGTCGTTCAGCACCACGGCTTCGCCGTAACCGGCGCTCAGGTTGTGGACCTTCAACAACTCAGCCATGGGCCACCTCCTCGCCATGCCCCAGGTACACCGCTTTGACCTGCGGATCGGCCGCAATCGCTTCGGGTGTGCCCTCGGTCAGCACCCCGCCGTTAACCAGCACCGTGATGCGGTCGGCAAATTCAAACACCAAATCCATGTCGTGCTCGATCAACAAGACCGACACCTCGGCGGGCAGTGCCGCCACGGTTTGCAACAACTCTTCGCGCTCACCCGCAGGCACACCCGCCACCGGCTCGTCCAGCAACAGCACCTTGGGCTCGCAGGCCAATGCAATGGCCATCTCCAGCAAACGGCGCTTGCCATAGGCCAGGTGCTCGGTACGCTGGTGCATGACTTCGGTCAGGCGAAAGAGTTCGAGCAAGGCTTCGCAGCGCTCGACCACCGCCTGGTCTTGGCCCAGTTTGGACCACCAGCGCCCCCCCAAACCCCGCTGCTGCGAGACCACCATGGCCAGGGTTTGCAAAGGCGTCATGCTGGCAAACAGCTGGTTAATCTGAAAGGTGCGCACCAGGCCACGGCGCACACGCAGGTGGGGCGCGAGTTGGCTGATGTCTTGGCCCAGCAACTCGATGCGGCCCGAGGTGGGCGGCAGCACGCCGGTGAACAAATTGATGAGAGTGGTCTTGCCCGCGCCGTTGGGGCCGATCAGCGCATGGCGTGCGCCCAAGCGCAATTCAAGGTTGACGTTGTCGGTGGCGGTGATACCGCCAAATTGTTTGACGAGGCCTTGCGCCTTCAGCACAACAGGTGTATTTGTGGCAGCGGTGTTCATTGCGCACCGCCTTTGTGGTCGGCCGAGTGACCAAACCAAAGCCAAGGCCGAATCAAACGCTCACGCCCCACCATGACCAAGACCACCAAGAACAGGCCAATCCAAAAGGTCCAGTACTGCGGCGTGATGCCCGCGATCACATCGTGCATGAGTTTGAACACCACCGCACCGACCACGCCGCCATACAGCCAGCCCACACCGCCGATGACCAGCATCAGCATCACATCGGCCGAGCGCTCCAAAGCGAACACGTCGAGTGATGCAAAGCCCGTGGTCTGCGCCATCAAGGCCCCGGCTGCCCCAGCCAAAGCCGCCGCCACGGTGTAGACCACGGCCAATCGGTTGTGCACCGGAATGCCAATGGCCATGGCCCGCAGCGGGTTGTCGCGCACGGCCATGAGCGTGGCCCCCCAAGGCGAGTTCACCCACCGCCGCGCCAGCACAAACAAAACCAGCAGCACCGTGAGTGAATACCAAGCGGCGGTCTGGCCGTACAGATCGAATTCAAAACGACCCAGCACCGGACCCATCATCACACCCTGCAAGCCGTCTGAGCCCCCGGTGAGCCAGTCGAGCTTGTTGGCCAGCTCCATCAAGATGAGTGCCATGCCCAGCGTGACCATGAGCCGTGTCAGGTCGGTGCCGCGCAAGATGGTGAGCGAACATGCTGCACCCAGCAGCGTGGCGCAAAAGGTGCCAAACAACAGACCGACCACGGGATCGGGCATCACATGTTTGGCAAACAAGGCCGAGGCATAAGCGCCCAAGCCCAAAAACGCCGCATGGCCCAGCGACACGATGCCGGTGTAGCCCAGCACCAAATCTAGTGACACGGCAAACAAAGCGACGATGGCCACCTCGTTGACGATCAGCGCATGGCCGGGCACCAACAGGGGCAAAGCAAAGGCCAGCAGCCAAACCAGCGGCTCCCAGCCGCGCATGCGGGCGGTGGACAGCAATTGGGTGCGTGCGTCCAAAGGCGCGTTCAAAAGTGTTTTCATGTCAGCGGCCTCCTTTGCGCACAAACAGGCCTTGTGGACGCCAAATCAAAATCGCGATCATCAACGAATAGACAATGAAAGAACCGAGCTTGGGCATGTAGTATTTGCCCGCCACATCGGCAATGCCCAAAAGCAAAGCTGCCCAGAGCGGCCCGGTGATGGACGAGGTGCCGCCCACGGCCACCACAATCAAAAAGTAGACCATGAACTTGAGCGGAAAGGTCGGGTCCAGCCCCAGCACCTCGGCCCCCAGCGCCCCGCCCAAACCGGCCAAGCCAGAGCCCACGGCAAAGGTGGCGGCAAAGATCAAGTTCACGCGGATGCCCAGGCCCGCAGCCACACGCGCATCGTCCACGCTGGCACGCAGGCGGCTGCCAAAGCGGGTTTTGGCCAACACAAATTGCAAGCCCACCGTGAGCGCCGCACACACCGCGATGATGAACAGGCGGTAGTGGCCCATGCCCAATTCAAAGAATTCGCCCGTCCACAACTCGGTGCGGCCCCGCAGCCCATCGGGCAGCTGCATGATCTGCTGCTGCGAGCCCATCCAATAGTCCACACTCGCCACCGACATGAACGCCAAGCCAATCGAAAACAGCACCTGATCGAGGTGAGGCTTGTTATACATGTGGCGGTACAGCGTGCGCTCCAGCACAGCGCCCAGCAAAGCGGTGGCCACAAAAGCCAAAGGCAGGCACAGCAAAAAAGGCACTTCAAAGCGCTGCATCAGCACCACCGTGAGGTACCCCCCCGCCATGGCAAACGCGCCATGCGCCAGGTTGATGAAGTTCATCAAACCCATGGTCACGGACAGGCCCACGGCCAAGATGAAAAGCAGCATGCCGTAGGCAATGCCGTCGAAAAGAATGGTCAACATGGTGGGTGGGCAGAGGTTCGCGGGGTCATGTCAAGAACAGGCACAGAGACTCGGCAGATGGGGGCTGAAATGCCACGCCTGGCCCGCCATGACGGGGTGGTCATGGCAAGCAGCAACGCGGCCATCCAGGCGCCCAAGTCAACCCAGCCTTACTTGGTCTTGCCCGGGTCTTTCACGTCCTTGAGGGTGGCGAACTCCTGGTTGTAGAGCTGGCCGCCCACCTTTTCCACTTTGCGGATGTAGATGTTGTGCACCACATCGCGGGTTTGCGCGTCGATGAACATCGGGCCACGCGGGCTTTCAAACACTTGGCCCTTCATGGCATTGAGCAAAGCCTCGCCGCCCGCACCCTTGCTGGCTTTGGCCGCTTCGTAAATCACGCGCATGCCGTCATAACCGCCCACGGCCATGAAGTTGGGGCGCAAGCCGTTGTTGGCCTTTTCAAAGGCCGCCACAAACTTCTTGTTGAGGGCCGAGTTGTGCGAGGCCGAGTAGTGGTGCGAAGTGACCACACCGTTGGCCACATCACCCATGCTGTTCAAGATGTCGTCGTCGGTGATGTCACCCGTGCCGATCAGCTTGATGCCCGCTTTGTCCATGCCGCGCTCGGCAAACTGCTTCATGAGCGCCGCGCCCGCGCCCGAGGGCACAAACACATAGACCGCATCGGGTTTGAGGTCACGCACTTTCTGCAAGAAAGGCGCAAAGTCGGGGTTGCGCATGGGCACACGCAGGCTGTCGAGCACCTGGCCGCCGTTGAAGAGCAAACGGTCTTTGAAGAACTTTTCAGCATCGATGCCAGGGCCGTAGTCGGACACCAAGGTCACCACTTTTTTGATGCCGTTGTTGGGCGCCCAGTCGGCAATGGCCACGGCCGCTTGGGGCAGGGTGAAGCTGGTGCGCACAATGAAGGGCGAAGCTTGTGTGATGCTGGACGTGGCCGCGGCCATCACCACCATCGGGGTTTTGGACTGGGTCGCAATCGGCGCGGTGGCAAAAGCCAAAGGTGTCAAACCAAAGCCTGCCAGCACACTGACTTTTTCGTTGATCACCATCTCTTGCGCCAAACGCTTGGTCACGTCTGCGGCGCTGGTGTCGTCTTTCACAATCAGCTCGACTTTTTTGCCAGCGACCATGTCGCCGTTTTGCGCCATGTACAGACGCGCTGCGGCTTCGATCTGTTTGCCGGTGGAGGCAAACGGGCCGGTCATGGGCAAGATCAGGCCGATCTTGAATTTGTCTTGTGCCATGGCCGCAGACGCGCTCATGGCCAAGGTTGCACAAGCGATGGCGCTCAGAAATTGACGTTTTTGCATGATCTGTCTCCTCGTTAAAAAAATCGGTGTTCAGGATGGTCGGATCAATTGCACCCCAGGCGTGACCGAGGGCTGCGGATTTTGCAGCGCCAGGCCCAAGTGATGCCGTGCAATGCGCGAGTGCTCGCGCATCAGGGCTTCGGCGCGGCCCGCTTCGCGCTGGGCGATGGCCTGCAGCACTTGTCGGTGTTGGTGCTGGGCCACCACCAAGGTGTCGCGGGCGTCGGAGGAGTTCGCCTGCACACCCACAAAACCCGAAGGCGAGGCAAAAGGCAGTCCCGATGCACGTTCGATTTCGCGGCTCAATAAAGCGCTACCGGCCATCTCGACCAGCAGCCGGTGAAACCGGGCGTTAAGTCGCACATAACCCGAAAAATGGTCATCGTCCAAGGTGCCGGGTTGCAGCAAAGCATCGATCTGGTCCAGGCAGGCACTGGCTTCTTGCATGAGGGCTGCGCTCACCCCGCGCTCGGCGGCCCAACGCGCAGCCAATCCCTCGAGGGTGCCACGCAGCTCAATGGCATCTGCCACTTCGCGCTCGGAAAAAGTGCGCACCGCATAACCACCACCGGGCAGCGTTTGCAGCAGACCTTCTTCGCCCAGACGCATCAGGGCCGCGCGAATGGGGGTGCGCGACATGCCCAGGCGCTCCACCAGCGCCAGCTCGGCAATGCGTGTGCCCCCCGGCAGCTGACCTGCCAGGATCAGCTCGCGCAAGCGCTGCTGCGCCTTGACCGCTTGCGAGCTGCCATCGAACTCAGCGTCGGCGCTGTCAGGACTGTCGGCGTGCGGGGCAGGTAAAGGGTTGATGGACATTCGGGGCTGTGGCGAAAAGCCTTATTAAACCACCTAGAAGTCCCCGACTGTATACAGAAAACCCAAATTACCCTGATATCAGCTCAAAAATTAAGCAAAAAAACGATTTTTGTATACCAACATCGATTGGGGGGCTCTCAACCAAGGCACCGGACATGCCACCCGAAGCGCTGGGCCGAGGCTCACAAAGCCTTGACTTCTTCATCCACCAAAATCACCAGATCGGCACCCGTGATCAGGGTGATGCGGTTGTCTGCCGCAAATTCTTCGGCTTTGGCACTGACTTGCCCCAAGCTGATGCAAACGCTGTTGCTGGCCTCTAAGGCATCGCGCCGGGACACCAATTCACGCAGCGGCTCCAGGCCCATGGCGGCCGCTTTCCAGCGTTTGGCACTGACCACGGTGCGCACGCCCTTTTTTTCAAGCAGCATGTCGGCCGCGCCTGTGAGCTGTGTGACGGTGTAGCCTTGGCGGGTGAAGGCGGTGTCCAGCACCACCGAGAAATCACGCCAGCTCATGCCGCCGAGGTTTTGCAAGCCCTTTTCCACCAGCGCTGGACTGGGCAAATTGCGCTGTCGCCACAGGGCCATGCAACCGATCACAAAGAACGGAAAGCCCCCCAACATGCCCACGCCCGCGTACTGCTCGGGCAACAAGGCCCCAGCCAACAAGGCAATCACGGCCACCAACACAAAACTGATCCACCACGGCGAGCGCAGCAGCACCGCAAACAATGATTTCTCAGACATCTTGAATTTCACACGCACTCCCTGTCAATTAAAAAAGCGTCCTGCATGGCCGCCTGGCGCATTATCAAACGGGTGTGTCGCCCGCCAAGGTGATGCGGTGCATCACCCGGCGAAAACCGTGGTAATCGTTGACCGGATTGTGCTGGGTGCAACGGTTGTCCCACACCGCCAGGGAGTGGGGCTGCCACACAAAGCGGCAGGTGAACTCAGGCTTGACTTGGTGCTGAAACAGGAAGTTCAGGATGGGCGTGCTTTCTGCTTCGGTCATGCCCACAATGCCCGAGGTGTGGGCCACATTGACGTACAGGGCTTTGCGACCGGTTTCAGGGTGCGTGCGCACCAGCGGGTGGTGGGCCTGGTATTCCTTGGGGGCACTGTCCTTGCCGTCGCTTTTGATCCGGTCTTCGCGGGTTTTGGAGACGTCGGCTTTGGCCGAACTGCTGATGCCCACCAAGCCGTCAAGCAGCGATTTCATGGTGTCCGACAAACTGTCCCAGGCCAGGTATTGGTTGGCAAACAGGGTGTCGCCACCGTAAGGCGGCACCTCTTTGGCCAGCAGCATCGAGCCCATGGGCGGTTGCTCCAGGTAAGTGGTGTCCGAGTGCCAAATGCCACCAAAGTTGACTTTTTCGTGCTCGAGTTTCTTGACTTCGATGACACAGGGAAAGCCCTCCAGGCCTTTGACAAAAGGGTATTCAACCGGCTGACCCAGGGTGTGCGCGAACGTCATGAATTGCTCGGGCGAGAGGTCTTGGTCACGGAAAAAAATGACTTGGTGCTGCAGCAAGGCAGCGCGAATGGCCTGTTGCAGATCGGTCGTGAGGGCTTGGGTCAAATCGACCCCGTGCAGCTCGGCGCCCAATGCGCCTGCGATTTGTCGAATGATCATCATTTCATTGTTGCACAGGCACTTGGGTAAACCCCCATCCGAAATGTCCGCCGCGAGACAAGCGCCACCGCGGCTTCGTGTCATTCTGAAGCTCTTGTTTTCTGGAGCTGACATGTTCAATCGTGGTTGGAATTTTTTGGCCCTGTCTTTGGGCTTGTGCATGGTTCAAGGCGCGGTTTTGGCGCAGGATTTTTTGTCGAAACCCGTGCGCATCGTGGTACCGCAAACGCCGGGCGGCGCATCGGACGCGCTGGCCCGCATCGTGGGCCAAAAGCTGAGCGAAAAATGGGGACAGGCGGTGGTGATCGAAAACCGCGCAGGCGCGGGTGGCAACGTGGGCATGGAGCATGTGGCGCAGGCCACGGCCGACGGCCACACGCTGCTGATGAGCTATGCCGGATCGCACGCCATCAACGCGGCTTTGTACAAGAAACTGCCTTTTGATCCCGAAAAAGACTTTGAGCCCGTGGCCACATTGGCCACCCTGCCCTTTGTGCTGGTGGTGCGCCCCGACTCGCCCGTCAAAAGCATCAAGGATCTGGTGGACCAAGGCCAGCGTTCGCCTTTGACGTTTGGTTCGGCAGGCAACGGTTCGGTCAACCATTTGCTGGGCGTCATGTTCAATGCCGCAGCCAACACCAAGTTGGAGCACATTCCTTACCGTGGCGCAGCGCCCGCCATGCAGGACCTGATGGGCGGCCAAATCAATATGGTATTCACCAGCTTGCCTTCGGTGTCGGGGGCCATCAAGAGCGGCACCTTGCGTCCGGTGGCAGTGACCAGCGCAGCGCGCTCGGGCAACTTCCCGAACATTCCCACCATCGCCGAAGGGGGCTTCAAAGAGTTTGATGTGTCGCCCTGGTTTGGTTTGTTTGCGCCTGCCAAGACACCGGCTGCCGTGATCCGCCGCATCAACCAGGATGTGCAAGAAGTTCTGAAAAACAAGGACGTGATCGAGCGTTTTAATGCGCAAGGCGCTGATGTGCTGATCACCCAACCTGCTGAGTTTGCCGGCATGCTGAAAAAAGACTTGGCCAAGTGGAGCGTGGTGGTCAAAGCTTCGGGCGCACAGATTGACTGACCGCTACAACAAAGAGACACCCCATGAACTTGAACAAAATTTCTCGCCGCAGCGCTGTGGCTTTGGCGCTGAGCCTGAGCACGGGCGCTTTTGCACAGAACTGGCCTGACAAACCCATCCGCATCGTGGTGGGTTTTGCGCCCGGTGGTTTTACCGATGTGCTGGCGCGCACCATTGGCCAAAAGCTGCAAGAGCGCTTGGGGCAGTCGGTGGTGGTGGACAACAAGGCCGGTGCTGCAGGCACGGTGGGCGCCGACATCGTGGCCAAGGCCAGGCCCGACGGCTACACGCTGCTGCTGGGCCACAGCAACTCCAATTCGGTGGCCCCGGCGATTTACCCCAAATTGCCTTACGACGTGGTGAAGGATTTCACGCCCATCATCCGCGTGGCGTCCACGCCATTGCTGTTGACGGTGAACCCAAGCGTGCCCGCCATCGACGTGCGCTCGTTTGTGGCACTGGCCAAACAAAAGCCCATGGGCCTGAGCTTTGCATCGTCAGGCAACGGCAGCGCACAGCACCTGGCTGCAGCCCGTTTCATGTTGGCCACCCAGACGCAGATGAACCACATTCCCTACAAGGGCAGTGGCCAGGCGATTGTGGATTTGCTGTCAGGCCAGGTGAATCTGAACTTTGAAAGCCCACCCAATGTGTTGCCGCATTACCAAGCGGGCAAGCTGCGGGTGTTGGCCATCACCAGCGAAAAACGCTCGCCCCTGATGCCCAATGTGCCCACCTTGGCCGAAGCCGGCGTACCCAACGCCGAGATGCTGCAGTGGTTTGCCGTGCTGGGCCCGGCCAAGTTGCCCGCCGACATCACACGTCGCTTGAACACCGAGATTGCCGCCATTTTGAAGCTGCCCGATGTGGCCGAAAAAATTGCTTCGCAAGGCGGTGAAATCATTGGCGGTACGCCCGAGTCGTTTGCGGCGTTCATTCCCGAAGACAGCGCGTCTTGGGCCAAGCTGGTCAAAGACGCCAATGTGCGCATGGACTGATGTGTGAAAGCCATTCCCAAAACCACTGACCTGTGCGATGCCTGCGACGACGCGCAGGCCTGTGCCTTGCTGTTTCAAAGCTACGGCCTGCGTCGGGCCTTCACGGGGCCGATCCGCACCCTGCGCATCCACGAAGACATTGCCCTGATGCGCGACACCGTGAGCCAAGCTGGTCAGGGCCAAGTGCTGGTGATCGACGGTGGTGGCTCGGTGGCGCGGGCCTTGTTTGGCGACGTGATGGCCGAGCTGGCTTCGCGCAACGGCTGGGCGGGCTTGGTCATTCATGGCGTGGTGCGCGATGCCAATGAACTGGACGGAATCGACATTGGCGTGAAAGCTTTGGGCACGGTGCCCAAGCGCGGCAGCCGCACCGGTGCGGGCGAGCGCGATGTGCCGGTGCACTTTGGGGGCGTCACCTTCACGCCCGGTGACCATGTGGTGGTCGATGCCGACGGTGTGATCGTGCTGCCCACAGGTTTGACAGCGGGCGACATCGCCGTTCAGGATGTGGTGGCGGCCACTGCCGCATATGCGGCGGGCAGCGCCTCATTGCCCACATCACCGCCCGCATGACGGGGCGCACACTGTACCAGCGCATCGTGGATGCGCACACGGTGCGGCCGCTGGGCAACAGCGGGCAAATTTTGTTGTACGTGGACCGCCAGGTCCTGAACGAATACACCAGCCCACAGGCCTTTGCCGCCTTGCACGCGCAAGGTCGCAACGTGTGGCGACCCGCATCCACTCTGGCGGTGGTCGACCATGTGAACGCCACCACACCGCTGCGCAATGCACGCACCATGGTGCTGGTCGATGCCGACCGCGCCAAACAGGTCAGCACGCTGGCAGAGAACTGTGCACGGCACGGCATTGAGCTGTTTGACATGCTGGACACCCGCCAGGGCATTGAACATGTGGTGGCCAGCGAGCAAGGCTGGGTGCTGCCCGGCATGGTTATGGCGGCGGGCGACAGCCACACCACCACCCATGGGGCCATGGGGGCTTTGGGTTTTGGCATTGGCAGCAGCGAGATCGAGCACCTGCTGGCCACCCAAACGCTGATTTACCGCCCACAAAAAAACATGCGAGTCACTGTGCACGGCCAGATGCCTGTCGGGGTGACGGCCAAAGACCTCGTACTGAGCTTGATCGCGCAAATCGGGGCTGACGGGGCGTCGGGCCATGTGATCGAGTACGCGGGAGAGGCCATTCGCGCCATGGGCGTAGAAGGCCGCTTGACGCTGTGCAATATGAGCGTGGAAGCTGCGGCGCGGGGGGCCATCGTGGCCCCGGATGACGCTCTGTTTGACTATTTGCATGGTCGCCCGCGTGTGCCGCAAGGCGCACAGTGGGACGCGGCCGTGGCGCAGTGGCGTGAACTGCGCAGCGACGACGACGCGGTGTTTGACCAAGAAGTCATTCTGGATGCCCGAAGCTTGGCCCCGCGCGTGACCTGGGGAACCAGCCCCGACCAGGGCGTGCCCATCGACGGCATGGTGCCTGACCCGGTCCAAGAAAGCGACCCACAACGCCGCAAGGGCATGCAACGCGCCTTGGCCTACATGGATTTGCAGCCCGGCCAGCGCCTGCAAGGCTTGCCCATCAGCCACGCTTTCATTGGCTCGTGCACCAACAGCCGCATCGACGACCTGCGCGATGCAGCGCGTTTTTTGAAAGGCCGACGTGTCGCACCCGGCGTGCGCGCCTTGGTGGTGCCCGGTTCGTCGATGGTGCGTGCGCAGGCCGAGGCGGAAGGCCTGGGACGCATTTTTGAAGAAGCGGGTTTTGAGTGGCGACAGGCGGGTTGCTCGATGTGCGTGGCCATGAACGAAGACCACCTGAACGCCGGGGACCGCTGCGCCTCCAGCACCAACCGCAACTTTGAAGGCCGCCAGGGCGTGGGCGCACGCACCCACCTGATGAGCCCGGCCATGGTGGCGGCGGCGGCAGTCACAGGCGCGCTGACCGACTTGCGCAACCTGCCCTGTCATTGAAAGAGATGACATGACTTCCGCTTTTCAAGCCATCACCACCCTCGCGGGTTGTTTCGCCGCCCTGCCCTTGGCGAATGTGGACACCGACCAGATCATGCCCAAGCAGTTTCTCAAGGGCATCGACCGGCAAGGCCTGACGCATGGGTTTTTGCACGACATGCGTTTTGACGCATCGGGCCAAGCACGCCGCGATTTTGTGTTGAACCAAGCCCCGTGGACTGAGGCGAAATTTTTGATCACAGGTGCCAATTTTGGTTGTGGCTCCAGCCGCGAACACGCGGTGTGGGGCATGCGCGAGTTGGGCATCCGCTGCG
>Ga0247843_1007820_pt1 | contig 12866 bp, 10 predicted proteins | sample LaCruzMarch2017__FD_192420 | JGI IMG/M metagenome (GOLD analysis project Ga0247843, IMG submission 192420) | Freshwater microbial communities from meromictic Lake La Cruz, Castile-La Mancha, Spain - LaCruzMarch2017_8m | ecosystem: Environmental > Aquatic > Freshwater > Lake | place: Spain...
ACTTATCTCCTCGGATAATTGTTCCAGGAAGAATAGTTAATGTAGCGTTGTTTTTTATGTAAATTTTGTTTTCTAATAAGATTACTCCACTCCAAGTTGTATTGGTAAGAATATTGGTAGAAACAGTTGTGGTTGTTGGAGGATAAGGGGTGTTCTCAGCATCAAAGTTAGACCAGCCTGAGGTCCAATCTGTAGCTGGAGTATTATCCGTTATAGGAAATGCTCCCCTGTAATTGGTAACGTTCCAAAATGCATCTTGTGCGCTAATCGAAGCCGATAAAGCTAGGATTAATAAAGTAAAGTAAGTTTTTTTCATTTTTTTAGATTTTAAAATTTGTGAGACAAAGTTCTTTAGTAATAGTGTAGGTGATGTTACCAACGCTTTATGCTTTGTTTAATTTAATATTATCATATATTAAATTTTTATTAATAAAGCAATGGAAGTTAAAGAAATTTTAACGGTGTGCTAAAAAACTAAAAATTGTATTTTAAAGCAATGGATACGGTTTGACCAAAAGAAATTTCTTGCCACGTATTGTCTGTGTCAGCATTGTATTTTCGGTCGTTGTCAAGGTCTTGAAAAAAGATGAGTTTTTGCGCTAACAAGTCGCGTACATTTAATTTAACCTCGAACTTTTCGTTGAAAGTTTTGGCAACTTGAAAATCAATAACGTGTCTTCCGTTCTCCCAAACATTGGGTTCTTGTATGTTTCCAATGATATAAATTCGTTGGCCTACAATGTTGTAAGAGCAACTTACTGAAAAGTCGTTTTTTGCATAGTAAAGACCAGCATTGGCAATGTATGGGGATTGTCCTTGTAATGGGCGTTCTATTCCAGATCCTATTATTGTTTTCAGATCTACTTTGGAGCGAATGATAGATGCATTGGCATACAGGGTTAAATTACTCCACAAAGGATGTTGATCTTGTTTTGCTAAAAATCCAAGGTTCATTCGCCATTCTACTTCAGCGCCATAATTAGTTACTTTGGGGATGTTTGTGTAATACAATTCGGGAGCCCCAGAGGTTCCTGTTCGGGTAATTAATTCAATTGGGTCTCTAAAGTCTTTATAAAAACCGGATACGCTGATGATTTGTCCCTTTCCAGGAAAGTATTCATACCGGAGATCAAAATTGGTTATTACAGCTCTTTTTAGTTTGGGATTGCCAGCAATGATATTATCGAGAATAAAATTATAGAAGGCAAAAGGAGCGAGCTCTCTAAATTCTGGCCTAGATACTGTTTTGTAAACACTAGCTCTCAAATTCATTTTTTTAGTTATTGAATAAATAAGATTAACAGATGGAAGCAGATCGATAACGGTAGAGTCGATTCTCATGGCCTTATTAGAACCAAATTCTATGTATTCAAAAACTTGGTTGTACGATTCTAATCTCACACCTCCTACTACACGTATTTTATCCCCTATTTTGGAATCCAAACTTGCAAAGCCAGCATTAAGGAATGCTGATGCTTGGTAACTATCATCGACGTTCGTAGCTTCGTCCAATTTAAATCCGCCCATGCCACTGCTCATCAATCCTAAATTTTCAGCTGTAAAAATATCATTCTCTGAGGAAAGTAGTAATTGGCCATCGAAGTTACTTCCCGATGGAGAGTATTTAGAAAATCCAAGATTCCGTGCGGTAAAATCACGCGTTCTGTATTGCTGAAGCCCACCTAATTTAAGCTCATTTTTTAAAATAGAAAATTCAAATGGAAGCGTTATGTCGTATTTAATACTGTATATACTTTCCATTGATGTTGACCAAAACATATTTCCTGCGCAGCTAGGGATTGTTCCATTATTTTGCATTACCGCAATGAATTGTTCCGTGGAATCGTTCACATCCAATGCATTTTTACGATACACAATCCTTCGCTGGTTCGGGATAACACGCGAGACATTACTGTAACCACCGTTCCAGTTAATTTTAAATTTATCAAAGCTATGTTTTCCAATAAGTTGTCCGGAATAAAGGTTGTTTTGGGTGTACCAGAAGTTGGTTGCTTTTTCGAATTGATGCGGGTCGTTATCTAATTCTCGAACTCCGTTTCGAACGCTCACTTTGTCGTCTGAACTTATCGAATACAAATTTTTGAATTGGATGTTGCTTTTAGGACCTAAAACAAACTTAATATTAAACATACTTGAATTGAGCACTGATTGGGTAAACATGGAGTCAACTAATTCCATTCGTTTGATTACATTATTTGGGTCAATAACGGCATTGTTTCCTGTTGGGTCGGTATCTCCTTCAAAGTCGCGACGTATGTTGGTTGAATAATTGAAATTACTTATGTAACTGTAGGCGAAAGAGAATCCAATTGATCTAACGCTGTCTGCAAGTTTATAAATTCTACCCAGTGCATACTGCAAACTGGTGTTTGGCAAAGCTAACATTTGTTTTGGCGTCCAATTGAAAACCATTTTTTGTGCTAGCATTCCTTTTTCAGCATCTAACGCTGATGCAAATTCAAGCGTAGAAGGTAGGCCATCGGGAATACCTCGATCATTTGCTCCCAAGCCCAAGAAGTCTAAATTAGAATCGGTTGAGTTCTTAAAGTTTTGAAAAGTGGAAATGGTATTGAAACCAGCGCTCAATTGAATCGACTGATAATTTACATCTTTAGGTTCTACCGTATTAATATCAAGAACTCCTCCAGCAAATTCTCCAGGTAGATCTGGTGTCGCCGTTTTCATAATCAATAAATTATCCAGCATATTTGAAGGAAAAATATCAAATGAAAAAGCTTTTTTGTCACTTTCTGAACTCGGAAGAGGAGCTCCATTTAGTAAGGCAAAATTATAACGATCGCTAAGCCCTCGGATTACTAAAAACTTGTTGTCTTGAATACTTGCACCAGTAATTCGTTTGAGAACGTCTGCAGCTTTAGTATCTGGGGTTTTCTTAAATGTTTCGGAGTTGATACCATCCACCACTGATGCAGAATTTTTTTGCATTCGAACTAAATCAGTTGTAGATTCCTTATTTATCTTAGCAACAATAGTTACAGGACCGAATTCCGTGACTATTTTTTGCATTTTTATATCTAGTGTTCTTTTCTCTTCTGACTTAACAATAATGTCTGTTAGCAACATGTTGTTGTAACCAGCATTCCTAACCTCAAGTGTATATTTACCACTTGTTAACCCAGTTAGGGAATAATTTCCCTCGGCATCCACTAAAACCCCTTTGCTGATTCCTTGAACAATAACCTTTGCTCCAAATAAGGCTTCGTTAGTTATTTCATCTAATACTTTACCACTTATTGTTGCGGTTTGGCAATAAAGATTATTGATACTAACAGCGATTAAAACCAAGGATAGAAAATGTTTCACAAAAGTTATTTTTAATTTATAGCAAAATAACTTTAAACAAATAATCTTACGGTTAATAAAGAGTTAACTTAATGTTAATTCACAGTAGCTTTTGTTATGGCTGATTTTCGTTAAATTATTAATCAAAAACAATTTTCATTTCAACGCGTCTGTTTTTTTGTCTTCCCTCGAGTGTGGTATTGTCTGCAATTGGTTTTGTTTCTCCGAAGAACAATACGATAAGTCGTTCCGTTGTTATACCTTGTTCCACTAGGAAAAAGCGAATGGCTTCTGCCCGTTTTTTGGACAGCACCAAATTAGCTTGCTCATCACCTACATTGTCAGTATGACCTGTAATTTCTAATTTCCATGTCGCTTTCTTTTTCAAAATGTCGGCAAGTTCGATTAATGATGGTTTCGAAACATCCAAAATAATGTCCTTGTTTATGGCAAATTCTAGCGCATCAAATGCCGTTTTCAGAATTTCCACCACTTCAACTTCAATAACAGGACAGCCTTTGTTCGATTTAGGTCCAGGCGTGTTAGGACAATCATCGTCTTTATCCAACAATCCATCTCCGTCAGAATCTTTGTAAGGACAACCTTTGTTTTCTTTAGGACCAACTAACAGAGGACAGTCATCATCTTTATCCAATATCCCGTCACCATCGGTATCAGGCCAAGGGCAGCCGTTATTTTCAGCCGGACCAGCAACCAAGGGACAATCATCGAGGTAATCAAAAATACCGTCTTTATCGGTGTCTGGGCAGCCGTTGTTTTCGCGTGGACCAAAATTATCTGGACATAAATCATCTGCATCTGTAATGCTATCTTTGTCACGATCCGGACATCCTTGTAAATAAAGAACACCTGCAACGGTAGGACAGCTATCCTTTTTATCTATTATTTTGTCGCCGTCAGTATCCGGGCAGCCATTAAATTCAATCGGTCCTGCAACGGTAGGACAACTATCTTTTTTATCCATAATTTTATCGCCGTCAGTATCCGGGCAACCGTTAAACTCGGCAATTCCTGCCACGGTCGGACAATCATCTTTACTGTCTTGAATTCCGTCATTATCCGTATCTGGGCAACCCATAAAAGCCCAAACGCCGGGCACATCCCTACATTCATCTTTCTTATTCGACACCTTGTCTAAATCGTCGTCTTTCACTTTAGCATATAAAACAGGAAGCCTTAGTCCGGCATAAAATTCAAGCCCTCTTACTTCACCTCTTGCTAGGAGTGTCCTAAAGTCAGTAATACCTAATGTCAAAGGGCCAAGACGAGTTGCAACTCCCGCTTTAAAACCACTGTATGTATTTATTGACAAAGGTAAATACAAGCCAAATCCGGCAATATCGAAACTTGGTGTAATTGAAAACTGATTGGGTATTTTTACTTTCGTATCTTTTCTGTTGGCTCTTAAATTAATCATGCTGGTGGCATTCACGTAAAATCCTTTCCAAATGTGGTAATCTACCTGTAAGCTGAGTGCTGCGGGTGTTTTCATCCAAAATGTACTTGAAGTATCTTGAGAGGCGGTCCAACTGTTATCATTAGGTTGTTGAATAAGACTATCGATTACTTGGTCAAAGCCCAATAAACTTGAGGCAGACTCAAAGGTGGTTAAATCAAATTGGTTGGTTGAATTAACTGTAAAATTTCGGCTCAAGCCCCCTTTTTGGAATTTCATACCTCCGATATCTAAAATTGAGGCTCCTACACGAAGTTCATATTTATTTTTATTACGCATCCAAAGGTCAGTTTCACCATCCATATCGTATTTATAGTTTTTATAATTTTTTCGCCATTCGTAAACCGCGCCAATATCTATCCCCATTCCAAATGAGGAGGATTTTTTAAGGTATTCTTGCCAATTGGTTCCATCTATCTGCGTATTGGGGTCTGTAATTTCATCCAAGTTATTGGAATAACCGTAGTTAAAGTCCCCCTGTAAAACATTGGAGGTATCTGAATTTTTGATATCATAATTGAAATTGTTGGTGTAAAAATAAGCTGCTGTAAGACCGGCAAGGTATTTTAAGCTACCACCAACTTTCAGAAAATGTTCCTGTTTATCAAGGACGACTTGTCCGTAATTTACTCCGTATTCAGCCCAAGCCAAGTGGCTCACACTTAAAAGTTCTTCATTAAGTTTTTCATTCCAAAGATTTGGATAGTCAAGCCCATTTTCTGCTAAAACCGCCAATTTAGGATCCATGTTATCGATGTTTGTAACGGTTCTGCCACGCACGAAAAAACCAAGTGCTATTTTGGGCGAGATATGAAAAGCAAAATTTAAAAGATCCACTTGAACGTTGTTGTAAAAGCCCATTGTTCTTTTAGAGTTTTCGTCGTAATATCTTCCCACAAAACGATCTAAAAAGGTAGAGTCTGGATTTGGCCAGATATTACTTTGAACTGTATCAAATGATTTGGCCCACCAAAAACCTCCATTCCCTTGTGCATCTCGCATCGCATTAGCATCAAAATAACCAAAGTTTTGGTAGGTATTAAAGTTCATACTAGCGATATTTAAATCGAATGAAAAACGACCATCTACGAAACTAGCTGGTTGAATTTGGGTTCCCATAACACCAATGTAATTGCTGTTTTGAACACCTAAATAAGTTTGTGCGTCTACACACAGTGAGGTAATTAAAAGAAGAAAAGTTAATAGATTTTTCATAATTAATATTTTGTATATTGAATTAAAATATTTCCCAATAGCGTTGTAATTGACTGCCCATTTTTACCAAAGGCAGTTGTATATCCTGTCGCGTTTGCAGGCCTAATAACTTGATCAAGTGCAATACCATTTATGTCATAAAGGTAAAGATTATTTTCAAGGTTGTCGAAAACGGTAAAAAGCACTGCATTATTTATTTTTGTTACAGTAACAGTGGATAGTCCACGAATAGGCCATGTTTTTTTCCATTGAATTGCACCGTTATTTTTCATAAGTAAGCATTGATTTAAATTCGTAAATAGCAGATGAGGAATGTTTTGATTTGTAACATGGGAGGATAGGGTCCAAGTTTGATCAATGTGTAGTTTTGTTTTTATTCCTTTACTATCGATAAGCATGTACAATTGGTTTTCGGTAAAAAGAAGTGCGCCATTTTCGACAAACTTCCTATTGGAAATATTTTCAGGAAGTTTTGTTTTGCTAATGATTCGGTTATTGCTAAGATCAATTTGTTGAACATGGGAGGCAGTCAAAATACTAGCGATGGGTTTTTTGCCCTCGTAATATACAGAAACCGCTTGTATATCCTCTGTGAAATTAAGCGAGCAAGTGACCTTTCCTTGTTCGTTGAATGCAGATAGTTTTTTTAGTGCAGGACACAAGAGTTGAAGCTTATTATTGACTAGAAACCGAACAGGGTCTAAATTGAATTTACCAACAATACGCTGCGTTATTCTACCCATCTGATCGATGACTTCAATGTGTTCTGGAAATCGCAAAGCAATTGATTCTCGTTCATTTTGTGAAAAGTCCAAAAGAAGTGGTGCGGACAGTAAATTGGTATTGGCTATTTTTGACCATATTTTTGTCCCGTTTTTGTACCCGTAAACGTTTTTATTCTCACCAAAAACAATGGCATTTCCTCTTCCTGCCAATGAACAATAGTGCGTAATTCTACTACCCGGATTCATGGTGAAATAATCTTTTGTATCGTTCTCGTTAATTGTGGATTGGTTGTTTAGTAAATAAACAGACGTCTTAATGCTTTTATTCCCTATTCGACTAATACTTTCTTGTGTTGTTTCGTTTATTACGCGCTCGGAGGTTTGAATTGGTAAAAAATTATTTAGCGAATTAAATCTTTTGTTGTCACTCGAGAGCGTATGGTTCATTTCAATTTCGGTTAAAACTTTATCTATGGCAGTTTCACTTGAGGACAAATAAGCAAATCCGTTTGCTTCCGAGATAAAGAAACCACTTAAATTGATTTTCTCTTCACCACTTTTTACAGTAACACCTTTAAAAAAACTACTCGATGAATTTTCTTCTTCTTTTTTTAGCAAGTTGTTGAGGTTTTGAATAGGGCTATTTCCAGCGAGGTAGTCAAACACCAGAACTTTTTGACCATCAATGATTAGCTCAACGATTCCGCTTTCAATCAAATTAAAAAAATAGCTTTTCGCAAAAACATTGTCCATTTCTTTGAGGTAATTTTTTTCGTGAAAAACGTATGAAGTAAAGTTGGCGGGTAAATTTTCGCTAAAAATTGCGCGATCATTTGCAAGGGACGCTTTTCCACTTCCCATTAGCTGGGTTTCATAGACTACTTTACACACATCTTTAAGGTAGATATCTTCGATTAGCAACTTTTCATTTGTAAACTTTGCAATGGAATAACTTGCTTTTTTGTCGACTTTGAAAGGTGACTTACCACTTGTTTCTATTACAAAATCTTTAGGGTAAAGTAATAATTGTGTCCCGGAATAGTTACCAATGTATTGCCCATAAGCAAAGGAGTTAAGACCGGTCATTTCAAAGTTTCGCCCTCCTTTTTTTAATAAAAATTTTACACTAGATTTGGTCCACTTTTGAGTTATTTCAACCACTAGAATAGGTCTTTCTTTGCTTATAAAAACGGAATAGTTATCATCAAGATTACGTGTTATTTCATAATACAAATCCTTGTTTTTACCCAAAACATTAAATCCTATGGATTCCCAGTCGAATTCTTTTTTGTGATGTATGGCAAGCACTAGGGAATCTTGTTTATCGAAGTAACACAAAAAATCACTAGTATTTTTTTTCTGTGCAAGCTCATTTAAAACAAAGGCAATCCATCCTATGGCTAAAGAGAGAACAATGAAGAAAAATATTTTTTTTATGTTTCGCATACCTAGAATAATGCAAATTTACATCGTATAAAACAGCTTAAAATTTAAATTAGAAAATTAAATGAACACCGTATTGTTTACGATTAGCTCACGTCTCTATTTAATGAACGGCAATAAGCGAAAAGTTTTTCTGTGATGAATTGATGTTCCGTTTAATAGGATGCCTTTTCTATGTTCCTTCGTTGGATATCCTTTATTTTTTTTCCAATTGTATGCCGGGAATTCCTGGTCTAAGGATTCCATTATATCGTCTCGATAGGTTTTTGCAAGTATTGAAGCAGCAGCAATGGATTGAAATTTACAATCGCCTTTAATAATAGTGGTGTAGTTGATTGATTTGTAAGATTTAAAACAATTGCCGTCAATTAAAATATGATCTGGTGTTTGTGGAAGTTTATCCAGCGCTAATTGCATGGCTTCGATACTTGCATTGAGAATGTTTACTTCATCTATTCGTTCGGGAGAAACGATGGCTACTGCAAAAGCGAAAGCTTCTTTTTCAATAATTATTCGCAATTCGTTACGCTTTTTGGGTGTGAGTTGTTTAGAATCGTTCAATCCCTCAATTGGTTTGGTTAAAATTACGGCAGCAGCAACCACTGGTCCGGCGAGGCAACCTCTGCCTGCTTCGTCGCAACCGGCTTCCAAACAATTTTCTGTGTGAAAAAGCAATAGCTCAGGCATCTTTTTGGAAAGTATAAAGTTTCGTTGGCGTTATGCACAGATCTAATGCAATGTCTGTTGGAAGCAAATCGGTAATTTTTTCTACGGGGGAGAAATCGCACAAGCCAATTTTCAAAACAGACGGGTTGCACTCGGCTAAAAATTGATCGTAGAAGCCTTTTCCATAACCAACGCGGTGTCCAAAACAATCAAAAATCAGTAGGGGAATAATAACGACATTAATATGGTTATTTGGTACAATCTCTCCATTTGTTGGCTCGGGAATTCCGAATTTATTCGTTTCGAGGTGCAAACGATCGTTTAACAGATAGTGTTTCATCTCCATCGTTTGAAAGTTCGCTTTTGGCACTACTACTGAACCACCTTTTGATTTTATGAGCGCAATAATTTCAGTTGTGTCGATTTCATTTTTGTGTTTAATAGGCAAATAAATCGAGACGATTTGATTTAAAAAATTGCTTTGGTTCAGTTCAAATAATATATTTTTAATGGTTAGGTTTCTCTTGGCAGCAACAATATTGAGTCGTTGTGTGTTATAAATCTGTCTAAGAATTAATTTTAACATTTTATAAATAAATTAAATTTTTTCTAAACTTAATAAAAAGGTTTAATCCCAAAGGTTGTTTTGTTAATTTTGCGTTACTAATTGGTTATATGAATAGATTCTATCTTTTTCTTTTTTCTTTTTTTCTTTCTTTTTTTTTAGTAGCTCAAGAAAGTATTCAAAATGTTGTAGAAGAAGAAACAAGCTATACATTCTCCGGAACACGTGTTATTAATGGTCATTCAGTTGATATGCTTCCAGCTAAAACGATGGAATTTAGAATTGAGCACAAATTTGGAGACATTGCAGGTACAAATGGTGGTGCACAAAGTTTATTTGGTTTTGACAATGCGTCGGATATGCGCATAGCGCTGGAGTACGGTGTAAATGATAAATTAATGTTTGGTTTCGGTCGCTGTAAAGGTGCAGGAAACCCATATCGTTCTTTGTTGGATGGATTTGTAAAGTACAACATAGTTAAGCAACTAAAGGGAAAGACACCAATTTCATTAAGCATTTTGGGCTCAGCTGGCTTTACCTACATGAAAGCAAATTCAGACCAAAGCCTTGTTTCCAATTTTCCTAAAATTGCGCATCGCCTGTCTTATGTTACTCAGTTGAATGTGGCAAGGAGGTTTAACGATCGTCTAAGTGTTTGCATTATGCCCACTTTTGTACATCGAAATTACGTGGCTGCTGACGATCAGAACGAGTTGTTGGCGATTGGCTCTGGTCTTCGATTTCGCGTGAGCTCACGGTTTGCGATTTTAGGTGAATATTATCATTCATTTGCCTCCGAAAATAGGCGATCGGATTTTAAAAATAGTATCGGAATAGCGTTGGAATGGTTTACTTTTGGTCACACTTTTACAATAAACATCACCAATTCTTCAGGCATTGGAGAATTACAATTTATACCTTACACAACGGAAAAACTCTCTTTAGGCCAATTTAGGCTTGGATTTTGTATTGGCAGGAAATTTATGAATGAATAATTAATTTTAGTACTATGAAAAAAAACAATCAAACACTTGTATTTATACTATTGCTTTTAATATCGGCAGCTTTTACTTTTCTACCTGTCGATCACTACATTGTTTCCGATGGATATAAAATGAATTTTAAATCTAAGGATCCATCTGGTTCTTTTTCAAAAATGGGTGGAGATATCTATTTTAATGATTCCGATCTTGCGAACAGTAAATTTGATTTGTTTATTGATGTATCATCGATAAGCACCGGTAATGGAATGCAAAACAAAAAGGCGCAAACAGCTGAATGGTTTAATGCAACTGCTTATCCAAAAATTAAGTTCGTTTCCACAAAGGTGGTTAAAAACGGAAATGATTATTCGATTACAGGCAACTTAACCATCAAAGGGACAACAAAGGTGGTAACTATTCCCGCAAAAAAAACAACCTCAGGAAACAGGGTGATTTTTGAAGGTACTTTTGGTGTGGACCGATTGTTATTTCAAGTAGGAAAAAAAGGTGCTGGAGTTTCAGATGTTATGAACGTGACATATTATATTCCAGCAACCAAAAACTGATGTTAAGTAAACCAGTGGTTTTTGCCGTTTTTATTGCGTCAACGTCCTTGCTACTGGCCTTGCTTTATTACTTTTCTTTTACTTTCATTTTATTTGATTTCTCCTCAATTTTGCCTATTTGGAAATTAGTTTCCACTTATTTTTTTATTTCCTTATTGGTAACTTTTTGCTTTGTATATTTTATTAGGATTTCAAACCGTAAAAATTTGTGGGTATTTAATTTAATTTTTTCTGTGTTTTCTTTTTTAAGTATAATTTATCCCTTTCAAGCAAAAGTTTTTCATAAGTACGAAGATTTTTTTCCTGCTTTTGTTATTCCTTTACACTTTATCTTACCATTATTTTGGTTAACCTTTCATAACTTACTTTTACCTCATGAAAAAAAATAGCTTTATTACTGTAATGCTGACTTTTACGCTTTTTTTACTATTTTTTGTCTGTTCCTGTTCGAAAGATAAAACGCCAACATTAAGCGATTCAAATTGCCAAGATACGGTGTCGTTTAATTCAGTTGTTTTGCCTATCCTAGAACAAAATTGTTTCGGCTGTCACGCTGCGGGAAATTCGACAGGATACGTCTTCTCCAATTATACGAACGTCAAAAATCAATCGACTGCAATACTTGGTGCTATGCAAGGGCAAGGATATTTACAAATGCCAGATAATCTTGCTCCGCTTCCTGACTCTACTATTCAATTGGTTAAATGTTGGATCAATCAGGGACTTCTTAATAATTGAAAGTTGAATTTTTATATCTTTACCAAAAACATTATTTAGATTAGTAAAAATAAATAAATTAAGAATCCATGAAAAAAACATTTTTTCTTCCTGTCCTTTGTATTGCTTGTTGTTTATTTTTGTTCGCGTTTCGCCAAAGTCCAATAATTGAAATGAGTTATCATAAATCGCCGCTTCAGTCTAACGGGCCTGCAGGCGGAAAAAGTGGAGCACCGGGTGAACAAAACTGTACGGCTTGTCATTCTGGTCCAGCTCAAGACGGTACAACAGAAAACACATTACTTATTCTTGATGCAAATAATCAACCTGCTTTGGCCTACGTACCCGGCAATTCTTACACAGTCAATTTAGTAATGGCTTCAGATCCAGCGAAAAAAGGATTTCAGGCAACGGTTCTTTCTTCAACGAATGTCATGGCAGGTAGTTTTACCTCTGACGCAACCACACAGATCGTAAATGCCACTATATCTGGGGCACAACGAAATTATGCGGAGCATAAGGCTTCCAGTAATACAAGCGCAACGCAAGCATGGACATGGAGTTGGACTGCACCGTCAACAAATGTTGGAAATTTAACATTCTATGTGGCTAGTAACAAAGCAAACAATAACGGAAATCCTCAGGGCGATGCAATATATTTATCACAACACATAATCAATGCCCCTTCATCTGGAGCCTCCTTAGCTGAAAATGCTACTATTTCCGCTATTTCCATGTTCTATTCGGCAGAAAGCGAATCGATAATCATGACTTTCGAGGCCCTACAACAAGGTGTAGTGAGTTTAAATATTGTTGATTTGAATGGTAAAATAATAACGTTGAAGCAAAATGAGCAGGTTATTATCGGACAAAATAAGCATGTTTTTAAATTAACTTCACGGAACCTAAAGTCTGGAACTTATATTTTACAGGCGCTTATAAATGGAAATCAATATACTAAAACCATAATAGTCAATTAATTGACTAAGAAGTAAATTCCAAAAAGAGCATTTTATTTGTATGTAACCATATCTTGTTTCTCAATGTATAACATTGGGTATTTTTTTTTCAATAAAAGATTGTTAGAATAAAAAAAGTAGTTACCTTTGCACCCCGCAATTGAGGAAAGCGTTTCTTATGTGGTTTTAATTTAGGGTTAAAAAAAGGGATTAACCTCCTATTAGA
>Ga0247843_1007821_pt1 | contig 12866 bp, 16 predicted proteins | sample LaCruzMarch2017__FD_192420 | JGI IMG/M metagenome (GOLD analysis project Ga0247843, IMG submission 192420) | Freshwater microbial communities from meromictic Lake La Cruz, Castile-La Mancha, Spain - LaCruzMarch2017_8m | ecosystem: Environmental > Aquatic > Freshwater > Lake | place: Spain...
CTCGGCGAATTCCATCAGGGTCAGCAGGCTTCGCGTCTGCACAAACAGACCGGATATAAGACTGCAACCACCTTTACTGTCGATATCAAATATTTCTTGCCAAACCGGGAGGCGTTCATATAAGACAACATGAAATTTTTTAACTCGCAGTTAGTATTGGGCTTAGTGGTAGCTGCCCTCGCTATGCCTACTAGCGTTGTTGCGCAAGACCGCAGCACCGCATATCCAAACAAAGCCGTACGAATTGTGATTCCGTTTCCGGCAGGCCAAGCGACTGACATCATCGGGCGTCTGCTTGCCGAACGACTGGCGCAGCGTTGGGGTCAACCGGTTTTTGTCGAGAACCGAGGCGGCGGCAATGCGATACCGGGCATGCTGGCGGGCAAGGATGCCGCGCCTGACGGCTATACGCTGACCTTTGGTGCGACGAGTAGTACGGTGATCAACCAAGCGCTCTTTCCTAACTTGCCCTACAGCATGGAAAAAGACTTTGTTGCCATCGGGCCAGTGTTCACGCAAGACTGGTTGATTGTTGCCAATCGCAATGCGCCCTACAACAACTTAGCTGAGCTTATTGCGGCAGCCAAGCAAGCCCCAGGCAAACTCTCTTGGAGCGTCAGCGCCACCGCCCTCAATATGGCAGGCGAACTGGTAAAACTGAGCACCGGCATGGACATTGTGGCCGTGCCTTACAAAGGCAGCCCGATGGCCGTAAACGACTTGATTGGTGGCCATATTCAATTGGGTGTTGACACAATCGCCGCCACACTGCCGCACATTAAAGAAGGTCGTTTGAAAGTCATCGCCAATCTCTCAGATAAGCGTTCAACGCATTTGCCCGATGTTGCTACGGTGAGCGAGCAGTTTCCGGGGACTGTGAGCGTAGGATTTGCGGGGCTGTTCGCACCCAAGGCGACTCCAACTGCAATCGTGCAAAAGGTCACCATTGACGTTCAAAACATCGTAGGCGACCCCACCTTTCAGCAAGCAGTTGTTGACAAGGGTTCAGTGCCAGACCTGCGCACAAAAGTGCAATGGGCGATTTTCTTGGCAGACCTCACAACCAAATATTCAGACCTCGTGAAGTCTGGCAAAGTTAAAGTGGCGGAGTGATTCATGGACAAAGCACTATTTGAAGCAGGTATCGCAACCCGTAAAGAGGTGCTCGGCACAGACTATGTCGGCCGAGCCTTTGAAGAGAATGCGCTAACCGACGAGTTTCAAAAAATCGTCACAGAATATGCATGGGGTGCAGTCTGGTCTCGGCCAGACTTTCCGCGCAAGACGCGCAGCATGCTGAACCTGGCGATGTTGACCGCCTTAAACCGCCCAAAAGAGCTGCGCCTACACATGCGTGCCGCCATTCGCAACGGGGTCACGAAGCAAGAATTCGTTGAAGTGTTTTTGCAGACACTGATTTACTGCGGAGCGCCGGCGGCAAATGATAGCTTTCGAATGGCCGCAGAGGTGTGGAGTGAGGTCGAGGCTGAGCAGGCTAATAGTAAGTAGGTGAACCCTTTCGATCCCAAAGTGTTAGCTATGTGACCGGTACGATATGTAAACCATGTATTCGGTATATATCGATACCGCTCACGGCGCAAACCACGACTCGAACTACGGACTCAAGACACTGCTTGAACAGAAGGTGTCACATCCCCCGACCACTCAAGTCGCAGTTTGGTGCCCTTGCGCACATCATTAACCAGTGCGGGCCTAAAGCAAACGAGGTTAGTGCCACCTGGCGCCCTGGCGCTCGGAAAAATCAAACCCATCGAGCCCGTCTCTAACAACTGACTCGCTAACAACTGCGACTCTTGATAACTTTGTGGCGACAGATATTTTTCGTTACCTTCAAACGCCCTGAGGTCATGAAACGCAGCCGAAAAGTTTGAGAGATAAAGTTGATAACTGACGGTATCGTAAAAATAATTGATCTCAGCGTACTCAACCGTTTTATGAAAAACGACTTCAGCCAACGCTGTGTCTTGCTCAAACGCACAATACCAAGCGCCTCGGTTGGGGCCGTTAAAACGACTGCCGTTGGGGTTGGGATAGGTATACGCTGCGTTAATGATTCTGAAATTAGGGATACCAAAAACCAATTCATCGACCCCAATGCCACTGGCTAGCCCAATCTCGGCTGACAAGCGCTGGTTGGTTGCATTATCGAGATCAAAGAGATCTTTTAGATGCGCTGGATTGTCTGAAATTTCTACCAAGACCGAATCTTGATCATCTGCGTAGCGTGAGGGGATCAACCGATGTAAGTCGTAGCGGCGGAGCAAGAATAAGGGAATATTTGAATCTGCGATTGAGAGCATGTTTGAATCTGCGGTGAAAGCCGTGTTTGAATCCACGGTTAAAACAGTTTTGAGCCTAAGTTCGAAACAGTGTTCTAGTTTGAGCTTGAAAGAATATGTGAGGCGATACTTGCAACTACGCTTGAACGACTAAAGACCGCCGCGCCTTGAATCCAGCAAAGCCCGCACCTGTTGCATGGCGACGATCCCGCCTTGAGTCATCAACTCAAGTGGTGAATGCCCCGAAAAGAGCATATTGGTATTTGGCATTTTTACCCACCGATCAGCAAGCGGGTCACCGTATATAACGTGCAGAGCTTTATAGATACCAATCAAGTACGACACGCGCGTGATGCGATCGACATCCAAGGTCTTGGATGGGTTCTTTTTCATCTCGTAGTAAGTGCTGCTTGACACCGAACCCAGTAACTCTCTAGCTTCGTCATCCTTTAATTGCCACTTTTGTGCAATATTGAAAAACCCCTTTAAGGCTGAGGGCGACAGGCGCGCGCGCTCTTCGCTCGACCGCAAATCGATCAAGGCTGCAGGTTCAAACCGGCTTTTGGGATAGGAGAAAGCGGGGTTCAAGATGTTCTCTCACAACGAGGTGTAATTATGGAGTAATTTTACTCTTAAAATGGAGTTTGTGAAAGTTCAAAACCGCGACTTTTTTATACCAAAATAACAAAAAGTCGCGACTATTTGATAAAGCACCTCATAAAAGTCGCAGTTTTACGAAAAAATCCACTGCACCAAAAGAGTACAAGCACCACAGTCAGGCTCACCCCCTGAGCCACCGAGCTGGGTAGACTCAAAAAAATCCTACCCCTATCCTCGATCACCAAACTCCCCTCCAAACCCATGTCCAAAACCAAAACCGCCACGCGCGAGCAGTGGCTTAAAGAAGCCATCCTGGCGCTCACACCGCTATTTAAAGAAAAAGGTTATGCAGTACCCACATGCCATGTTTCGTGCGGCTTTGCTAGCACCGACGTTAAACGTGGGCACATCGGCCAGTGCTGGAGCACCAAGGCCTCGGCAGACAAGGTGAATCAAATCTTTATCTCGCCTGGGCTGAGCGATAGCGTTGAGGTGCTTGATACGCTGATGCATGAACTGGTGCATGCGGTGGATGACTGCCAAAACAAGCACGGGCCAATCTTTAAGAAGATGGCGCTTAAGCTTGGTATGAAAGGCCCGATGCGTAGCGCAGGTGCTGGCCCTGAGCTAAAAGTCAAACTTGAGAAAATGGCAGCTAGCTTGGGCGTATACCCTCATGCCAAACTTAATGTCCCAAGAAAAGTCATTGACCGCCGCCCTCGCCCACGCGCAAAATGTTCAGAGTGCGGGTTTACGGTGCCGATGCTGAAAGCCTTTATGCACTATGGGCCGCCGATTTGCCCGAAAGACAAAATCGACATGATCGCCATCGGCGACTGGGAGTAAGCGTATTGAGTATCAAAAAAGACGTAACGCTGCAAAAAGAAGCCTACGATAAGCAAGGCATGATCGCCGCGATTCGCGAGCAATTCAAGATTAGCTGGCATGGCATCCACGGCGCCAACCACTGGGCGCGGGTGTTGCATCATGGCATGGCAATTGGCACCGAGCGTTCGGCTGATTTATTAGTGATTGAGTTGTTTGCGTTTTTGCACGACAGCCAACGCCACAGCGATGGTGGCGATTATTACCACGGCCGGCGCGGGGCTGAATATGCGCGCTCATTAAATACGGTTTATTTTGAACTGACAGCACCGCGCATCGACGCCTTGTGCGAAGCCATCGGGCACCACAGCGGTGGCAAAGTACACGATCACGCCACCGTTCAAACCTGTTGGGATGCCGATCGCTTAGATTTAGGGCGTGTCAGCATCACGCCTAGCCCTAAATTTTTATCGCAAGAGGCGGTGAAACATATTGACGAGGCTTATCGCTGGAGCCGCGAACACAGAAACCGCGATAACTATCGTGAGCTTGAGTTGTAACGTTGTTCGATTGCACGACAAACCTCGCCGTTCGGTGCGAGGGGGATGTCATAAACAAGCAGGGCTGCGGCTTCATTCAATACTTCAATAAAGACTGCCCATCCATTGCCTCGTGCGGTACGCTCAGAAAATCAAGAATCGTCGGGGCGATATCCACCAAACTAGTTCGCTGAGTCATTGTCGTCGCAGCGTGAGCTGGATGATTGATGAATAAAAATGGATGCGTTTCTTGAGGGCCGAGGCCGCCATGCTGGCCGCAATGCATGGCTACGCCTTTTTCTCCATCCTCGACCATCCACCTTGCACCACTTACGCCATGCGCGTTGACGGTGTCAAAGCGGGCCATGTCTATCCCCATCGCTAGGTGCCGCGACTTTGGTAAGCCCAGTCGCGCCAATTGCTCAGCATCCAAGACCGCAGCGACCCACTCTTGCTGCTTGATGTGTTCCAGCCTTTCAGTCAACCGCGCTTTGCCGTGTTCGGTTGCGTAAAGCAAGGCACTGGTCCCCTGACCCGCCACACAAATATCGCCCGCTTGAATTTCGTGACTCAAACCGTTTGCAGCAAGCCATTGACTAATATGGATCGAAGCACCAATCACTTCATGACCGTGGTCTGACGTAACGACAAATAAGATCTCAGCTTCATTGCGTGCGGCTTGGACGGCCTTGCTCACCATCTCAACCATCTGATCCGTGGCGCTTAAGGCTTCCAAATGTTCCGCCGACCCTGGTTGTTGGTAGTGCAGGGTCAGATCTGGATTCGCCAGCCACAGGATCCCCAAGCTACAGTTGCCCTCCAACACAACGTCTTTGCAAAAGCGCGTGGTGGCCTCAAGATCACCGGCCAAGTCATGCGAAACATTCAAATGACGGTGATCGGTTATTTTCTCTCCGCCACTTGCAAATGATCCAGAACGATGATGAACGTGGCCAAAATGTTCTGGATCCAGAAAATAAGCAGCGCCAGGCGATACGTTTGAATACACCACTTGGCCACCCGCATTCACCAAATACTGCGCGAGCGTTTTAGTTTGCAGCGTTGTACCAGTTGCGCTTCGCATCAAGTCTCTAAAGCCGACATCGCCAGCATTAAAGACTTGAAGGCGCTCGTCTAAGTACAGCCCCATCTGATTGCCATGCAGGCCGTGCTTACCTGGATAACAACCAGTTGCGATTGAAGCAGACGACACCCGCGTAACAGACGGAAACACCGCCTGATGTTGCTCAAAGCTCAAACTTTTTTCGCTCAAACCCGTCAAGACTGGAGCTCGCTCTGGCGAGAGCCACTCAAAGCCTAAGCCATCGCAGACGACCAAGATCACGCGTTTAGAAAGTACTGAATTATCTGGATTCATCTTTTTATGTCTTTGAGCACAATTCAACCGCCATGCAGATTTGAGGGCAACGCATCAGCCAACCGCTTCAAATCAACGCCCTCTTAAAACGCTGGAATCTACGGTTTCAACCCAACGCTCATTCAAGCGAAATTTTTGCTTTAGAAACAATTTCTGCACTCTTGGCGATTTCGTTTTGAATAAAGGTTTTGAAAAAAATCGGCGTTGAGCCAACAGGTTCAGCGCCCTGATCAAGAAAGATCTTTTTGATCTCGTCGCTTGCCAACGCCGTGCGCATACTTTGGTTGATTTTGAGGATGATATCCGCAGGCGTACCCAGCGGTACGGCGACACCAACCCAAGTATTGAACTCATAGCCCTGATAGCCAAGCTCTTGCATCGTCGGCACATCAGGCAATGAAGGCACCCGCGTGGCCGAGGTCACAGCCAAGGCCCTCAATTTACCCGCCTTGATCAAGTTAAGAGCGGGCGGCAGACTGCTGATGCCGATATCGACTACACCCCCCATCGTATCTTGCACCAAAGGGCCCGACCCCTTATACGGCACATGCACAAGCGAAGTGCGTGCGCCACTGGCCAATAATTCGCCTGCCAGATGCTGTGGGCTACCTGCGCCAATTGAGCCATACGTCACCGTGCCTGGCTGCTCTTTCGCGCGCTTCATCAAACTTTCAAGCGTGGCCGAAGAACTCGCGGGCACGACCAAAATCAACGGAAAAGTCGCAATCAGGCTGACCGGCTCAAAATCGGTTGCGGGGTTGTACATCATTTTTTTGAACAAACTGGCGTTAAACGCCATCTCTGAGGCCGCGCCATACAAAATCGTGTAACCATCGGCCGGGCTCTTGACGACACTTGCCGCCCCAATCATGCCTGTGGCACCGGGTCGATTCTCGATCACGACTGACTGCTTCATGATGACATTCAACTGCTGCGCCATGGCACGTGCCGTGATGTCAGTGCCACCACCCGGTGGATACGGCACGGTCAGTTTGACTGCACGGTTGGGATAATCGGGCGAATCAGCCCTGCTTAAACTTGAATAACAGCTCAGCGCAAAACACGCCGTCAAGGGGAGGACGAACTTTAGACACCAGTGTGCAGACATAGAGATCTCAGAAGGATGAACAGTTAACAAGTCAAAGACACGACTCAGACTTGTTATTCATCATAGAAACCACAGGTGACCATTTTGTGACAAGTTTTAGGTCAGCCGCACCCTACATTAAAGTCTTAACCAAGTAGCGCCGACAACTAGGCCCCCTCTGAGGCATCACCTAGAGCTAAGCGAAGTCGGCACGGGTTGCCAAGGTTGTGTTACACATCACCACCCTCCCTCTTCGACAAATCAGCAAACCTCTGCTGCATCGTCTGGTTACCCCTTGTTAACTTTTTGATCGTAACGTCTTGAACCTTGTCGTTCGCCAAGCGGAGGTGTCGATTTGTGCTACTTAACTCGTCTCTGGTTTTTTGTAGATGAAGAATAGACTTATCGATCTCTTCGATTGCCTTCTCAAAGTGCCTTGAAGCGAGGTCGGCGTTTCTGTCAAAGCCTGTCTTAAAGCTGGCGAGCTCTTTCTCGAAATTTGTAATGTCAACGTTTTGCGCTTTGATTAACGCAAGCTCTGACTTGTACACAAGTGACTTTAGCGCCGCGTTACGCAACAAAGTAATGATCGGGATAAAAAACTGTGGGCGCACGACATACATCTTTGGATAGCGGTGAGACTTGTCGACGATCCCGGTGTTGTACAGCTCACTATCAGGCTCAAGCAACGAGACCAACACCGCGTACTCGCAGCCTTTCTCATTACGATCTTTATCAAGCTCTTTCAAAAAGTCTTCATTTTTGCTCTTATTAACAGTTTGATCGCTCTCGTTTTTCATTTCAAACATAATCGAAACAATCTCAGTGCCAGCGTCATCTTGATCCTTGAAGATGAAGTCGCCCTTACTGCCACTGCGCGCGTTATTGTCTTTTTCAAAATACGCTTTCGGAAACGCGGTCGCCCGAATACGATCAAACTCAGTCTCGCAATGCTGCTCAAGCGTTTCACCCACCATTTTGGTGGATAAGCGTGCCTTCATATCCTTGAGGCGCTCGATCGTATCTTCACGATCTTTGATCTGTGTTTCGTACTTATCTTTGAGTGCTTGTTCAGCCTGTTGCTTAGCCAGCTCAACGCGCACCAGGTTGTTTTTGACCTCGTCGCGCTCTTGCGCCACCGCGCTCACGGCCTCAGTCAGCGCAAGCTTTTGCGTCACTTCTAACCCATCAAGCTTGGCTTTTAGGCTTTGGATCTCAGAATCTTTAGCGGCGGCAGTTTTTTGCAACTCGCTGACAAGTTTGACATCGGCAAGCGCAACAGAGGCTTCTTTTTCTAACTGCGCTTGCTTTAGCTTATTGGCAAGCTCGTCGCGCTCTTTTTCAACACCGCTTAAGGCTTGCGCCAAGGCAAACTGGCGAGCCGCGTCGGCCGCCAAGAGCTTGGCGTTTAGCTCTTGGATCACAGCGTCTTTTGCGGCCTCGGCCCGATGTAACTCACTCGCGGCTTGTGATTTGGCCAATTCGACAGCGTTTTGCTTGCCTTGCTCAGCAAGTTCTAGGCGCTCGTGCAGTTGCTCGTTGAACTCGCTATCACGGACCTGTTTAACGATATCCGCATAGCCAGTTTCGTCAATTTTGAAGGCTTTTGAGCAATGTGGGCAAATGATGTCGTGCATGTTTGATTACCGCCTTTGCGATCGATATTTGTGTAGCTGCAGTATGCCTGACGATGCGACTCATCGCGTGAAACACTCGGTGGCCACTCCCAAGTTACCAAACGGTAACAGCCTCTCATCCGGCAATTTCACTAAAATTATCCTTGCAAATTCATCACGACATGTTTAATTTACAAGGATGTGTCAACGGTGATTTCAGACAATAAATTTACGAGTGTCGTGTGTTTGGAAACTTTCCCAATGACTATTTGCCGCATTGCCAACATATACTTTCTTACCTGCCCACCCCGGAAGCTTTGCTTGGCCACGACCTACAGCCTTTATGGCTGCAAACGCATCGGTCAGGGTCATGATTGGGATATTTGAAGAGTGATTTTCTATAGCGTTTTTCATTGGATTCAGTTCTTTTTACGAGCTCGGTGTTAATTCTGAAGCCTCAGCACTTGCGTCATTTCACTTTCAATGTTTGCTGAAGTAATCGAGGATAAGGTGTTCCGCAATGTTTTTGAAAACACGTTTAACGCTTCGCGAAAACTCGGAGTATTTGCTGGTGTGTCATACACCATATCTGCAACAAACGCATCGTATTGAGCGTTCAGCTCTTCACTAGTTTCTGCCCACTCAAGTGCACTATTCAGTTGTGTTATCGGCTTTAAATAGAAATCAAGATGCTGGTTTGCAAATTCAATCGCGTCACTAGCGATCACGCCAGTCATAATTCGCGCTAAAGCCTGAACATCCGTGTTTACTGCTGGAGTGCTCTGAATAATTTGATGCACGTCGTAGATATGCCTCACTAGGGCTTTATCCCATCCCACAGATGCATGTAGCACCTTATCAGCATTGCCCTTTTGCAACTGTAATGCCAAACGACGAGGGAATGACACCAGCTTTTCAGCCAAGGCCTCCTGTAAAGAAACGCACTCAATTTGGATCGGAGATTGATAAGAACCGGAGGTTAACTTGTCAAATAACAGACCCACCTTGCGCGTTACTGTCGGCGCCCGAAGAATTGTGTGATTAAGCTCAAGCAGAAGATGAGGGCGTAACGATGAGGGCTTGGAAAACGCTGATTCATACTCGATATCCAGGCTGGTGTAACTATTACTATCCAACGAGCTGCGCGTAATAGAATCTTTTCCAAATCCTCCCTCTTCTAAAGTTTTCATCACCTGCTTCACAAAAGTACTACGTTTGCGTCGCAACGCAGCTTTCGACAGTTGTGCTGCGGCTGTGGTTGGAACAAGCTTGAAGTCAACATCCTCAGACATCCGATGCAAAATACCGTAGGCTTTTGCCAGACACGTGCCACCACAAAAGACAAACCGAAAATCAGGCGACACGGGAAATATTTGGATGAGCGTGATTGCAGCTAGAACAAAGTGATCTTTTTCAATTGCAAATGCCGGAAGAGACAGGTCTGATTCAGCATCAAAATCTAAAATCTTCTCAATAATTTCTGGTGGTAACTTTTTCACGTTTCGTATCGTATTGACTTGCTACCAAAGCCGATCCTGCGACTCACTCGTGAACTGCCCACGTTCAGCACCGCGGCCATCGGCATTTGAGTGGTTTTGCCATCCCTATATTCTTTTGCAGCAGTTCCAAGCTCTGGCTTGACTCCCAGTTTAGTCAGTACATCTATACCAATTTCAATGAGCGGCACCACAGGAACAGGCTTGCCTGTTAAGGTACTGTTCTTAGCCTTAACGTACACGCCATAGCCAGCCTTAATTAAGAGCCCTTTATTGATGGCGCCTCGCAGCGCTCGACCTACTTGATCATAGCCACCAAATTTATCAAATTCTTTGCGCAGAAATACCTTAGCCATAGAGCGCCGCAGGCTCATCTCGATCCGTTCTTCTAAGGTCATTCTTGACATAAGCAATCTACAAAAATACGACATTAATGTCGTATTTTTGCAATAATTAGTGGTGTTGTCAATATACGTCCAATCTCAGCGCTTGCTGCGTTTACGACAATGCGATTCGGACCAATCCTAAAACTACAATAGATCAAGTACGCCTTCGAAGTAGTTGTTTGTCACTTTTCCCTCTGGTATTTAAAGCCTTTGGATGTGAAGAATATACCTACCTAGCAATTAGGATTAGGCCGATTCCATTTATCCGTACCGCCACCACCAGGCCCGCTATAGCACCCACCACCTGGAGCTGTCGAAGCGCCACCGCCCGGCCCGGTATACGCACCGCCACCTGGCCCTGTGTAGGCGCCACCACCCGGGCCCGTGTACAAACCGCCACCTGGCCCCGTATAAGCCCCACCTCCTGGCCCTGTGTACGCACCACCGCCGGGCCCTGTGTAGGCTCCGCCGCCTGGGCCGGTATAGGCGCCGCCTCCGGGGCCGGTGTAGAGGCCACCGCCCGGGCCTGTAGAGCAAGGCCCGCCTGGGCCAGAGTAGCCCGTGCAAGCCAGCGACGCGCTTGAGGCAACGACTACAGACACTGCGAAAATAATTTTCAATGCGGTGTTCATACTGGCCCCTTAGGCTGTTCGTGTGGATGACACAGCACCAGTATGCGCGCGTTGGTGGCTCATCAGATGAGACAGATACCGATGCCTTTGCTGTCAATGGATTGGTTGGTTATTCAAGCGGCTGAGCCATTGCGTCTTTAATCGACTCACGCATACCGGGAATTTCTAATAGATACAAAGTTTCTTGGATAGCACTCCAATCTTCTTCAGAAAATTCTTCAGCATGAATATTGTCAGGCGTGATTCCAGCCAATAACTCGTCAAGTCGTGTTTTTTTCGACACAATCGGTTCAATAACAATCTTGCCATTAAGCACATTGATATTGACAGCCTGACCTAGCGTTAACTGGGCGAGCTCCATGACTGAACTAGGCAGTCGCAACGCGGGGCTATTACCCCATTTTTTGATGATTTCTTTCATGATTAACTTTTAGCCACTTAACAATTTCTTGGAACTTAGCACGCTTGAATTTAGCTTCAATTATTTAGCCCACACCGCGCGGGGCGACTGAAACTCAATTGCCCACTGCTCAAGATGCCGCCAGATCGAATTCAGTGACACTCGCCCGCGCTGAGCGGCTTCTTGGACCGCCGCCACTAAGAGCGCAAGCGGTGCTTCGTCTAAAAACGTTGCGATGTGAGCAGTCAAACTAGCCGGCACCACCCCCGAAACTAACGCCGTTTGCAGCTCTTTAGGTTGCATCACCGTTTTGTAACTCACGCTGGCTGATTGACTGGCCATTTGCAGAGCATGACGCAATTGCTTAGACTGCCCAGAAGTCAAGTCTAGGCCTAACAGGTCAAAGTGAATCAACAGTTTATTGATACCCAGTTCTTTGTGCGCACCATCCTCAAGCTGACTAACCGTCTCACGCGAAAGCCCTGATAATCGCGTCAATTGAAGCTGAGTTAACCTAAGTTGTTTTCGACGGCTTTGCACTAGCGCACAGATTTCACATAGATTCATTGCGTCACAAAATTAATGGTTCGTTCTACAGTGCCATCCCACACCACCGTAGCGGTGCGTTTGAGCGGCCTGTGCAGCGCATGTTCAATCAGCATCTCCGAACAATCACGGACACTAAACATTAGTTCAACGAGACTAGGAGCCTCGGAGACTAACCCTGCCAAATCTGTACTTGTTGCAATATACACATCAGCCTCGTCATCGTGCATGATCTGAATCCTGAGCGATAACGGGACACCGAGACGGGCAGCTAGTTTCCAGAACGCGAGACCTACTCGATACATTTTTATCTCTTGATAATGCAAGCCAATATCATGACGATTTCTATCAAGAAAAGCGTTTCTATTACGTCTTTTTGGTTACTGAATTGTTAGCAATTGCAACTTGCGCATAAATTGAGTTACAACTCGCAGGCCTCAGACTCAGGCTGGACGTCGTAAAAGAGATTCTTCGTGTAGAAAGATATTTAAAAAGCGGTTTAAACATAGTTTGATCGTGCTTAGTGTTGAAAGATTCAGAGAAAATTAATATGAGATCACCCGCAGCAGCGCATTCAGTAGCCCGCATAGCTAACGTTGTACTTTTCAACGCCGCGCCCGAAGATATCCTACAGTTTGGCCACGGCCAAGGCTTCGATGCTAAGAAAGCAGCTCAATTTCTGTCCCTCAAAAAATCCGATATTGGCAGAATTTCAGCGGTCAGTGAAACCTCAGTTCGATATGACAATCACATCCCAGAACAAGTACGGGTTCGCTTAGAAGAGACCGCTGCCACAATCAACTTAGTCGCCAAACAATTTGACGGAGACGCAACAAAAAACGCTTCATGGTTTAAAGCGCGCAACCCGCTGCTCGGCGATGTGTCACCTCGCGACATGATTCGTTTGGGGCGCCTTGAACGTCTGCGACTTTTCAGCCTCATGACCGCCATCCTCTACTACAACACCAACGCCCCAGCACTCGTACAACAATACGAGGCGCTCTCGGCCGCCTCAGTCCACAGTTGGTTGGTCGACCTACTCCCCAAAACTAAAACTCTAG
>Ga0247843_1007822_pt1 | contig 12865 bp, 10 predicted proteins | sample LaCruzMarch2017__FD_192420 | JGI IMG/M metagenome (GOLD analysis project Ga0247843, IMG submission 192420) | Freshwater microbial communities from meromictic Lake La Cruz, Castile-La Mancha, Spain - LaCruzMarch2017_8m | ecosystem: Environmental > Aquatic > Freshwater > Lake | place: Spain...
ATTACCCCCCCCCCCCACCACACATATTGCTCTCCCTCAATTCTCCCCTTCCCCCCACCCTCTCTCTCTCCCCGATCATATCCACTGTGGCCAATACAACGGATAAACAAACAATACTTCTCGGTCCACGCCTCGATGCAATTCGTCCCACATCTCAGGACAAATCTAGACTTATCTCAATCATGACGTTTGGCAAATATATTAATGACTTTCCTCATTATAATCTATAATAGCATCGCATTAAAAATACAAGGAAACAAAGCTGTGCGAGTGCTGGTTTGATGATATAATTACTTTAGGGGTTGTTTAATTGTTACATGATTAAAAAAAATGTTGTCTACTCATCATCGTCACCAGCGGCAGCCTTCGCGGCCGCACGCTTCTTCGCTACACGTCCTGGCGCACCCTGCCCATAGGGCGAGTTTGCCGAGATGTCAATGTGCTTCTCGGAACTAGTACGAACGTTGAAGCTTGGGACGTTGACCAATTGTCCACCAACGCTAATATGACGTTGACGGATAAGGACACGTGCATGATGGATACTCTTGGCCAGGCCCTGCTTGAACACCTTCGTTTGTAAACGACGCTCCAGTAGCTTTTGGGTGGTCAGCTGTAAGACGAAATCGAGCTCGAGTTCATCCTCGGCAAGTAGACCGTAACGGTTCATCCGACGCAAGAGGGCGGCACCCTCGAAGATGCGCTTGGGGTCCTTGGTATCCAAGGTCAGGAGCGTCCGTGCGGCCTTACGCAGCTTGGCCAGCGCATACTGGACGCGCCAGATCTCGCGCTTGCATCGGAGTCCGTACTCGCCCACGAGCTTGAGCTCGGCGTCGAGGCGTTCCTTCTCGAAGGGACGACGCGGCGTCTTGTAGGTCTTACGGTAGTTCCGGTGCTGTGCGTTCGTGGGCATGATTAGTTTTTAGGTTCTATTATTGATCCGAAGGATGATAGCGTCCGTCGAATCAATGCGTGCAGGAAGCGGAAGGCGGAGGATATTGGTATTCTACGACAGGCCGCGTGTGAGCAAGAGCAAAATGAGAGAGAACCAGGATTTTAGTAAAAGCGGTAACGGGATTATGTACTACATAAATATACGGTCAAAATGGCTTTCAGTATCTAATATTTATGTAGTATTCTCTGAGTGGTCTTCCTCCTCCTCTATCGATACAAACGCACGACATGACAATGGCCAACGAACGGACGGCGGCGCCTCCTAGAGAGGCTGAGGATTACTACAGCAGATATTGGAACTCGAAACCCTGCGACAACTAAATACAAAAATAGACACGCAAACAATATGCCGCACAAGCAGAAGGAGGGCCATGATCATTCGACATTTAGTAAAAAGCAAGCGTTAGAGAAGAAGCGGGCAAAGGATGCGGCAAAGAAGGCAAAGGAGGAGTCAAAATTGGCTGAAGAGGAGGCGAAGAAATTGTTACTTGGGAATAATGTTCCCCTAGTCGATGGACATGGTGAGTATGAATTAGGGTACGAACCAGATGAGAAGGAGCAGCGCTTTAATAAACTAAAACGATGCAAAAAGCATTTACGGAATGATCTACGAATAAAGCAGCTGAAGGAGGAGGAGGAACGGAGGGTGGCCGAGGAAGAACGACAATGGACCGAACGGTTAGCATTGGAAGCCGAGACTGCACGTAAGCGTAAAGAGGAACGCCGTGCGGCGGGAGAGGAGGTTACGGATTCGGAAGAGGATGAGACGTCGTCAGAGGATGAAGAAGAATTTCAGGAACTTGTCGTATATTTTTGTGAATGCTGTCATAGAAAGTATGCCACACGTAATGCGTTTATCAATCATATGAATTCAAAACGACACCGAGTGTGTGCGGCACCCTACGAGGAAGCGGGTCTGCTTGTTTATTCACTAGAAGTTAAGACGACAGAGAACGAGGGAGAATGTAGCGATAGTGATGAGTCAGATAATGATAGTGACAGTGATGCAGAGGATGATGATGATGTGAATAACGTGGCAAAACCGACTGTGATAGGCTTTTCGGCACTTGCATTAGGTAGTAGTAGTGACGACGACAGCAACGACGACGACGATGAGGGTAGCAATAACACAGATGAGAGTGTAAGTGAAGCGGGTGATGAGCAAAAGCCGAGCATCTTTGCGGCCCTTAGAGACAGCGAAAACAGTGGTAGTGAGAGTTCAGATGACGAGCAACAGAAAGAAAGTGAGGATTTCATCGCCTATCAGGCCTCACCGCCGGCTCATATCATGACGGAAGAAGAATTGGCTGCCCAGCTCGCTGCCGAAGACGAGGCTGAGGATATGTACCTTGAGGAACTCATTTTACAAAACAAGCTCAGGTCAATCCCAGATCCAGACTTGTCCCCATCAGTCGCTACTCCCCTTCCCTTCACAAATGAGTTTGATGCTGAGCTTTATCCCGGTATAAACGAAGCTCGATTTGCTCGGATAAGACATAAGCTCCAATCGAAGCTTGCTGAGAAGGGGATTGAACCGAAGGTTTCTGAACTGACCGAAATGTGTAACGGTCTAGATCCCGTCGCTCTCGGAAGGACACTGCTCCAACAGGTAATGGCAGCACGTATGGATAATCTACAGGCACGATTGAACGCATACAACACGTACAAGAAAGAACAACAGCTCATGGTGAAAGAATTTACTTTTGCCAACGGTAATAGTAAGGCCCTGGCATCACAGTACACTTACAGACTTGACCCAGCCGATAATCCCCGAAGACGAGCTAACGTCCATCATGCCGGTAGTCACTATCATATGGCCTCAGCCAGTGGCAGGACTAAGGGTACGGTGGCTGGAATGTCATCGAGGCACTCAAGTCAAGGTGCGAGACTGCAGGCGAGTCGGATGCAGGCCAAGGAAACAGCGAGGATGCAGAGTGGTGGTAAAATGACGAAGAATAAGTCAGGGAAGGTTACTTCAAAGAAATCGAGTGGAAAAAGTAATAAAGATGGTGGCGACGTTTAACTCTAAATATCAATTTGAATATACTTCTATCTCTTATTTTTCTTTCGTTAAAGCGAGTGTGGTATGCTAATTCGTTGCGTACACATCCTCGCTTGGGTATCTCTCTCTACGTATTTACGTTCTACACTGTTGGGTACGTTTAAGGCGAAATGTTGTCTTAAACCCCAGTAGTTTTAGGCTAAGTGCCCAAAAAATCGCCATATTGCAATTCTTTTGCGATAGTATACATAGTACATAGTACCTGGGTATACAACGTCAAAGAGTCAACATTCCTGACAAAATTTTGCTTAAACTAAAAGTCACAGACAAATAATGTGGTGGTTTGTTCTTTCCTCTAATCCATTTCCAATCCGAACTTAATTCCACGATTTACAATGCACCGTCAAAGCTTTCCCCGTTGTCGTGGGCAATGATCAGCTCTGGACTGACGTGTTTCTTGTCCTCCTCAACCTTCACCTCAAGTGGCATCTTTGCTTCTCCTCCTGAGACTACCTTTGAGGGGAGAAGCAAAAAGGATTCATTCCCACCTGATCCCTTGGTGGAATTCTTGTACATGATTGAAATTTGATGGAATAGGTCTAGTATCCCCCCTTGAATGTCCACAGCTCCGTCAGTGACATCATCAGTTGGGTAGACTCCCCCAGGACCTTTGCCAAGCAACGTCTTGAAGCGTTTATTATTCTGATTACGTCGGGCGATGCTAAGCTTGCTATTCATCCTGTGATACTCTTCGGTAATGTAGGAAAAGTATTCAGGAGTAAATGCTACATTCTCCGTGATGAATTCTTGGATGCGAGTGAAAAGAGGTATGTACTGGGGAGATAGCGATGTGGCGATACGTGCCCACTCCTCGCCGGACGCCACAGCCGGACGCCGGCGCTTACCCAGAGAGTCAGCTTCTTCACCATCACTGCTGCTTGGGGCTGGTGGATGAGCCGAATTGCCCTGCACAAGTTCATGAAGCGCCGCGGCACTTGCTCTGGCGGCAATGATTTCCGCTTCCTTCTTCTTCGAATCAACTGCCGCCAAACGGACCATCTCCTCCCTCCTTCTAATTTCATCCATTACCCTGCGTGCCTCGACCTCTTTCTGATCAGCGATACTCTTTAGCTGCATCGCCACCGGATGACTTGTAACACGGTAGAATAACATGTATGCCTCTGCATTACGAACCTCATCCCACGATGAACGTACGACCTTGGCATCGTCCATCATCCACCATTCCTTCTTGGTCACATTGTGCACGTACGCAACGTAGTGTCCCGAGTGACTGTTCTTACCACTATGAACAACTACCGCGAAGAGACGGCAAATGGCCCTTTGAAAGACAGTCTGCTGCAACTGGGGTGTAAGGTAAGGCTTAACGTCGAGGACGGGGCCAAAGCCAACATGTCCCTCAATCTTCGCAGAACCCGACGGACCGACGTTTGTACTACGGGCTCCTCCTCCACCGCCATTGTCGCCATGATAAACACCCATTCCACCTCCACTGTGGGACTTCTTTCCCAATCCATATCGGAATCGCTTGAGGTGCAATGTGAGGATGGGTGGGATACTGGCAAGCTTGGATGTCTTCGTGGCCTTTCCGAGTTTCCCGCACCGTTCGCACTTGTACCCCGAATCAAGGTGCTCAGTACTAATGAACCTTTCTAACGCCTGTGTGACGTCAGCAAGGGGCATGTTGGTAGTGGGCGACGTCGATCGAGATGAGGACATGGATGCATTGCCACCGGTCGAACCGATCCGATGATGAGTAGCACCACCACCCCCACCAATAGAGCCCGAGGAGCCACCATCGACCGAACGGACAGGGAGGATGTCAAGTCCAATGTCCTCGATGGGATCAATCTTGCGGGACGTTGCCTGACAAGCAGAGCATGTAACGTTAGACTCGACCGTTCCTCGGAAAAGACGGAAGGGGTATTCGTCATCCTCACTGCTCACGAGGTTTGCCTTTCCCCCTGTTCTCGACTTGGCTGTGGATGATGGACTACCACCACCATCCGCCACGGCGGCAGCAGTAGCAGCACGTGCGGTCTTACAGCTGTTCTGCATGGCATCTATTAGCAGTCGAAGGAATTCGTGTGAGTCCTCCTGCACTCCCCGTCGGAACCATGGGGCTACCTTGGACATGAAACCAGATACAAATGCCTCCGGTACAACGGGGCCCTCTGTGTGTGTAGGTGAAAGGTCTGTCGCAGTGATTGCTGGACGTTCCATCGTCGCGGTTTTGGGGGCATCCACGGTGGTGGAAATGGCGTCATCATCAACATCAGAGTCTTCCCCCCCGAGCACCTCCTCTATGGGCCGTGAATGGACACGTCCCAAGAGGCGCTCGATTTCGCACAATGTACAAAACTCGTAGTCAGGGGGGATATCTGATGTCTTGTTGGAGCTACTTCCTCCCCCTGCTGCAGCACAGAGAGCAGCATCTGCCGACTGTCTCTTGCGCCTGGTTACTGATTTAGATGAACCACCGGACCTGGATGACCCGTCAGACAATTCAGAGGCCGCACAACGGTGAGCAGTTTCAACTGTTGTCTCAGTCACTTCCGCCTTAATATTCCTCCCCCCAGCCACGGATGGGGCGGGGGCAGCAGGCACACATACTGCATTACTTGACGAACAAAGCTCATGTGCACGTCTTCTCATTCTCCTCTCATTGCGTAAAGCAATGGGACAACGTCGGATGTGACACTCAGCATCGAGTGCATGACAGAGCTCAGGAGCGTGTGCCAGTGCCTGTAATGCTGCGTTCATGTAGCAAGTATTACCAAGATTTACCACTCCGGTGGCTAATATTAATGTTGATATGATTTGAAGTGTTGGGGACAGTGGGCGTCATGCGGAATGAGAGATAAAAGAGTGGTGATATGTGGGGTTTGGCAATGGTAGAATGAAAATGGGTAAGTCTCATTGTTGCGATGTGTCATTTGAGAAATCATTAAAATAAACTTGATGTGCATATCATCATTGAACTTACCAACCTCGCGAGGAGGAGGGGGTGGTACAAAATTTGATGGAATTTCGAAATCCTCCGTCTTTATTCCAGCGACATCTTCGTCGGTGCCTGAAGATGACCGTGGAATATCAGCCCCCGTTAACCCCATCGACATCGACGTCGGTGGGACGACAGCGGAAGACATTATTTCGTCGACTACTATCGGTGGTGGCGGAGGAGAGGGCGTGGGTTGACGAAAGGGAGGCATGATCAGTGGTGATGTCTGCCCTCTACACATAAATCAGGATCCTTACTCCTCCGCTGCCTCGTCGTCGCTGCCTGATGGTCTCTAATCTCATGCCCTTACTCCATGTCGACTCCTCCGTTATACGATCAAATACAACCAGGTCAACAGTATAATAAATTTCGGTTAATATCGCAAGAATATCCGCGTAAATATGACATAATCGTCACTGCATTCGTGGATTGGGAGATTGGGTGGTGACTGTGAGGCGCGAATGGTCTCCTCCTCAGACAAACTCTTCGTTTCAGAATTCTCTCCTCACGTAGAATTAACGAAGGAACTAGTATGATTTTTAAGACTCTAGGCAAACCCTCAGCAAGATTGACTTTTCCAGGTGGAGCATTGCATATCTTTCAGTATCTCGAGAGTTGTTGGTCATAGTGGTGTATTGACGATGAGTCTACGAAGGATAGCGTCCAAAGCCCTAAGAGGTCGACAAATCGACACCTCCTCATTATTCTTTGATGTAACAATTCGTCGTGAATTCTCCACGTCCATGACCAAATCTAGGAGAGAAAGAAAGCACGCGATTTCAGGGCTGATTTACACCGCCAATAAGGTTGAGGCAGTCGTACTGCTGAATACACTACAGGAATATACAGAAAAAGAGCAGCGGTATTTTGGGTATGTCATGTGGATCAATTTAGGATTAGGTATCGGAACCTGGGCTTTTATTAGAAATAGAAAAACCACATACTCCACATGATAATGATGATGATGATGAAAAACGAATGATATTAAATTTGTGATAAGTGGATAAATTATGCCACGGTAAAAATATTAGTTGTGTCTAAGTAGACATAATAGTTTAATAATTTTATTCAACCCTCAAACTCTCCCCAGTCAACGTCAGCAGACTCCGACGTTGCATTATTGCATGCAGATCCTTGGTCACTCGTCGAGCTTTCTGACGCAGTACTAGCATCAGGAGGAGGCGGCGGTTTCTTCAATGCCCCAAGCAGACCCTTCACTTTTGGAGTTTTTCTATTCGTCGTCGTTAAGATATTGATGTGCAATTTCTCCCCCTCCTTTAAACTAAGATTCGATTTGGGAAGTGATGACATATTATCGTCAACAGCCTGTTCGTCGTCTTCTCCATCGGTTGTTGTTTTGGTCGTCAATGATTCCTCGAATCGTCTACGAAGTTGTTCCGCCTTCTCTTCCCGTTTCAGTGAATCGATGTAGTCATCTAAGCACATTCGAAAATTGACAGCATCACTACGCTCTCTAAATCCGACACCAATAAATGCTTCTCTGCCGGTTTTAGAATCCTTAATCCGTACCGCAAAGTAACGTGACGAATCGGTAACAGGATCAACCCAATATTCTAATTTCTGACTTGGACTTGTGGATACATCGATTGTGATTTCACTTTGTGCGAATAGGTAGTTTTCAGTGGCACCCTCTGGTGCACCTAGCTTTGGTCGATCGGCCATTATATTAATGCATAGTGTGTTGTCACGACGTGTAACATGGAGGGTGCATGTAGCTAGTGGCTTCGCTAGGTTCCAATCCTCGGCTCGATGACCGTCGGCTGAACGCATGGGTGGGATACGATAGACGAAGATTTCGTCGATTTTGAGTAGTCGTTGTTCGATCACAACTCGTTCATCATCATCGACCTTGACCCCACCCGAATCTGACATGTTATGAATATTTTATTATCTACCAACGAGTTGCTTTGCCTTTGCTCTTACGCCTGCTGTGGGGGTTTCTCAAGGCGGATTCCCTCCTCCCAGTCTCAACTCAAAAAACGATCACGCTTCAGCTATCTAGGTAGATAGCTGTTGATGTTGGTGGTGGATGATATGACATTCTCCAACACTAATAACAGCATCCAACGATGGACCGCGCTTCATTCCTTCGATCATTAAACTTCCTCCGCCCTCTTCCCACCGACGTGTGGGATAGCAGCGTCACGTGTATCGGCGATAGCACCAATCAAAATGACGATGTGGATGGTGCATACTCTGGTTCGACGATAACTCCACCAACTCCCTCGAGAAATAGTAATGCCGTGTTGGTCTTTAATGGTCCACATATTGTAGTATCCATCGAATCAAGCACGTCGTACGATCCAATTGAAAGACGAGCCACGACGAATGGCAAGAATCGTGGTAGAGGCGATGATGATTACGAGCCCGAAGGTCCAATGTTTTTTGAACACCACCCAATCAATAATACTAAAGATGGCAGTACTACTAATCAGAAAAATGACGACATGGACGTTGAACCCGATGATGTTGAGAACGAAAGAAAAGATACGCATTGGAATAATCATATCAACTCCGACCCATCACTGTGCACCTTTGAAGTAGCAATAATCAAGGAAATAATCACTTCAGGAACATCGGCACTCAAAAATGATGTTGTGCGAGGAAGTGTAATTACTACACCCAATAAATATCCAAATGACGACTATGGTTTGGATGCAGTCGAGTCGAGGACATTGCTATTTAGATTTGGCAATCGGTTTGTGTTTCATGTAAACGAATGTGCTATTTCAGAGATCCTGTATGAACCTGGTGGTAGCAGTAAAGGGGGTGATAAACGGTCCAATGATGATGATCTTAACATGGACGACGCAGCAGCAGCAGCGAATGGAATTGAAAAAAGGAATGTTTCGTCTCCACCAAAGAAACGGCAGAGACATGACAATGTTGAGAATGGCTCTGAACCCAACGTCGAATTAAAACACCTTCCACCAAGTGTAATGATACGATTTGGGTCATGTATGTTTCGTATATTTTCATTGGAAGTTAACAATGACAATGGATCGAAGACAATCGCATCCGACCAAATTGCTCGACCTGCATCACGAATTTGGGGTACCTTGGCTACAAATAATGTCGACACTATAGAGGATCGCCTCATGAATATGAGGAATACATTAATCCAACAGTTTGACATTGACAATATAGAAAGGAAACATGCCATCTCTTTTTCGTCATGGAGGATGGCACCGCCGGGATCTGCTCACGCTTTTCATACTTGGCAAGAAATGTTGCTTGAGAAATCTAGCTTCTTTTCATACACTCCATCCAGATTCGTTGATGAAGACTGGTCGCGCTGTCTACGTGATGAAAAAGATGAGACGATCGATTGTCCTTCGTCAGTATCCTCGCCACAAAAAAGTAGCTCTCCGTCAAAGTCGGGTAGCAATAGTACGCATTTTGAGCAAGGACAGAAGGGCGAATCCTCATCCCAGTCAAAGAAAGGATCAGCAGAAGATTGTAATAGCGGTGTACATCTTAAGGAGAACAATGGCGTGCAGCCGTCCAAGAGTCAATCAGCATCATTAAAAGAGCCCGAGATTAATGTCGAAGAGACTCTGCTGCTATCATCACTCCATAAACCATAGGATGGTTGCTCAAGTAATAGTCAAAGCGACTCATTGAATGATAAAATTGATGCGGAAGACGACGCTAACAACGAACTATCGTGGTTGATCAATACATGCAATAAGTATCATCTATTTCAAACGTCGGCAGTCCAAATGGAACTAGTCAATCCTGTGGCAATACCATTACATCATCATAGTCCTGTTGTTTCCATGAAAACAAGTCTAACATCTTGCGCTGACATGTTGACGAACAGCTATATGACCGTAAAGGAGTTTAAGGAACAATGTCAACAATCTGAAGATGCTATTGTTAATGCTACGACTGAGATTGATACAGTATTGGAAAGTTTGTTCCCAGCTAGAGGAAAGAAAATGACATCTATCCCTATTACGAGTCAGCAGAGGAGTACAGAATCAATAACATCGATTGACGAGCTACTGAGTAAACGGAAGGAAGCAATTGCTGCGAAACTAGCCCTTCTGATGATTCCAAAACGATAATGCCTACATATTTTCATAAAGTGGACTAATATATATATTTATTCATTGCAAACTCAATGGCACACACTCGTTCGTTTACCATCCAATAGTAAACTTTTACTGACTAAACCATAAACTGCATCCCTTTATGAGTGCCATGCATACTGTGCGGACTGCGAATAAGTAGATGAATTGAATGTGATGCAAAACTAAAACCTATGGTCTCAAAGCCAGCACAGGATGACCGTGATGTTATCCGCGCTACCACGTCGCAGCGCTTCGTCTACGAGGAACGATGAAACACTTTCCCTACGACTATTGTTGAAAGCCAGCTTTTCTTCTCCGTTTTCAGAATCGTTGTCGTTGTCGTCACCACCACGTACATACCTTCGAACAAGGTTCACAGCCTCTTGATCCTTCATTACATCCCAAAGACCATCACATGCTACAATGACAAATTCATCATCCGTGTATGGTCCTTCCTGCCCAATTGGATAATCGTCGTCATCATCGTCTGGACAATCGTCACCATCATTGATATGTACGACTGTTGACGATACATAGGGTCGTCCAATAACGTATTCCTTCATTCCATGATCACCAAGACTTCGTGCAACGGCAAGTACACCCAATACACGTCCACGCACGACAATCCCACCCGATTTTTCAATCCGTACAACCTCGTCGGGATCTGTCGACTTATGATCGTGTGTTATTCGTAATGCACTTGTGCGTACTGAATTAATCGTTGATCGTTGTTTCCTTGTCGTGATGCTGGTGGTCATTGTTCGATCGTCCGAGTCGTCGTCAACAGTGCTAACGTTGGCGGTGCTCGATCTCGAAGACGATAGACGACGAGGACGACGCGTTGCGGTGGTGGATGATAAAACAGCACGAGCATCTCCAGCGTTGGCGGCATGAATTGATATCGACGTTGGACGACCATGCTTCTTTTTGGCGCCGTGTGATGAATAATTGGGTATTATCACACAACACGCGACTGTGGCGCCGGATGTTGATATCCCATCCAATCGACTACGGATATCGGCGAGGAGGAATGCACGCTCGAATGCAGTACGTACAATATCACCCTGAATTTCAATTTCCGATCTCGATGGCTCGGTCAACGTTGACGTCGTCATTATTGTCCAATCGTGCCTTCGCTTCTTCTTCTTTGGATCGTGTGCACGGGCGTCATCATCGTTGTTCGCCACGCCCTTTCTCCTCCCTCGTTCCATCTCTTCGGCAGAATAACGCCACTCGTCTGCGATATTCCTCGACAAATGATCCTCGAGGTAATCCGCCATTAATCTACCACCATGTCCGTCCATGACCGAAAGGAAAGTGGCTGTACAATCGGGTGCGTCCCACGATCCTGGACAATGAACAACGTGGACATCTTCCATGGTATTTCGACGCGTTGGATTCATCTCCTCGGCGACGGAAACTATCATGATTGCTACCGAGCCTCCGCGACCTACCGCAACAATGATACACCGATTGAAGGATTGCAATCTACGCCCTGCAATCTCAAAAGTCTTCACCAGTGCTGCAACCCAACAATGACGGAGGCAACGGCACTTTTTCACTCTGGTGGTGTTGCGTGACTGAGAAGGCGGGACTCAGTGCGCACACACGATGATGATCGGGCGGATCATCCCTTCATCAGTGCTGGCGGCGTCAAGGCATGCCTCGGCTGATGCGCTGAAGAAGTCTCGTCTGGTGGTAGCAACGCCGGCAACCCAGTCGCGAATCTCTTCATCGGTCCGACGCTTCTCGGACAAGGCCGAGCCACCCAAGGATGTGAATCCCGAAAAAGCATTAACTTGGTGGAACGATCCCAAGGCATGGGGAACGGCGGGTGCGCTCGCCGGGTGGGGCATGTCGGGCGCGGCAATTTATGATGCCTTCCAATCCTCGCCAGATGTAATCAGTCTTAATATGACGGGAGTGCTACTGGTATACTCTAGTTTGTTCGCACGATGGGCGTTCATTGTAAAGCCACAGAATCTATTACTCGCGGCATGTCATGTGGCAAATATTGGAGCACAGTCAAATCAGCTACGTCGGGCGGTGGAATATAAGAAGGAAAATGGAAAAGATGAGGAGGTTAATGAACTACTAAAGACAGCGGCCGCGGTGATCGCGGGGGGACTTGCATGTGTGCTAGGTGGACCAACGTTGCAGGGGATGCTAGTGAATGCCAACCTTGGTCCGATTTCAACTATTGCGGCATCAGATGCAGGACCATTGTGAGTTATTTAATCAAGAGGATGACATTGATTTTTGGAATATCTCTTCCTTCTTTATATTGTCTAATTTCACGCCCGTCCGTCGTTGCCCTCATCAATAATATCATAAATGAATCTCAACTCACCACATCTCAATCTCACGCAGTACCATTCATTTCTGGGCACCAATGTCAAAATGGTTGATCTCTGGCGCATCGTTCCTCGAACTCGATCGGCCAACAGAAAAAATCTCATTGGCTCAGTACTCAGCGTTGACTTTGACTGGATTCTTCTTTTCGCGGTACTCCCTCCTCGTGACTCCTGTGAATTATGTGATGTGGTGAGTGTAGGATTCTATGCAATATTATATTATGCAAATTATTTTCCTCTTAAGTGGAATTGTCGCGGCCTTCTCTCGTCGTATTGCAGCTCCGTGAACATTGCTCTGTTTGGAAGTTCATCTTGGCATTTAGGACGTAAGATCAAGGCAGACTTCCTGTGATGATAGAGAGATTTGATCTTTTTTCCTGATTGAATGTCAGGGCGCGTGAATGAGATAATTAATATTTATGTACCACAATTGAAATGAGTA
>Ga0247843_1007828_pt1 | contig 12852 bp, 7 predicted proteins | sample LaCruzMarch2017__FD_192420 | JGI IMG/M metagenome (GOLD analysis project Ga0247843, IMG submission 192420) | Freshwater microbial communities from meromictic Lake La Cruz, Castile-La Mancha, Spain - LaCruzMarch2017_8m | ecosystem: Environmental > Aquatic > Freshwater > Lake | place: Spain...
GTGACTGTGCGAGCCACTCCAAGCCGCGCTCGACCGAGTCTCGCCATTGTGGGTTAGTTTCATTCTGACTTGGTGAGTTCTGTGCTGAGACACCAGCATCAACAGGTCGCTTGACCTCTGGTTCCGCGGCGACATTGGGGGTTGATTTTTCTGGAGCGACTGACGTCGGTGGTGCCACTGCTGTGGTTGTCGAAGTGGGTGAAGTGGGCACGGGTGACACTGATGTCACTGGTGGCGCAGGTGACGCGGGGGACGCAGGTAACACAGGCGACGAAGGCGATGCTGGAGATGCTGGCGATGCTGGAGATGCAGCTGGTTGCTGCAGAGCCAATATCAACGCGGCCACAGTTGCTACGAGTGGATACATCATCGCTTCGGCTCCTCGGCCAGGCGCCGGTAATAGTCCTGAGTCAACTGTCGGTATGCAGCGCTCATTGGATCCCGTAATCCCTGGCGAACCGCCTCACGCACACGTGGTGGTAGGCGCCCCCACTCCGCGCGCGCCTCGTCAAACTGCGCGCTATTCATGGTTGGATCGGCTTGTTCAGGTGGTTCATTTGAAGTGGCATCACCATCCTTGCGACGCTTTCCATCAGCTTCGTCTTGGTCTTGCTTGCCATCGCGGCCACCCCGTGGTTGACCATTCTCGCCCGGTTCAGGCTTCTTGCCATCCTGACCGTCTTTGCCATCCTTGGCGCCTTGATCCTTACCCTGATTCTTACCTTTGCCACTTTGCCCTTGTGATTGTTGGCCTTGTGACTCTTGGCCTTGCTGTGATTGTTGTTGCTTCATCCGTTGCGCGGTGGCGATGAGTTCGTCAAGCTTTCGAACAACCGACTCTTGAACGCGCCGTGTTGAAATTCCAGAATCGTTCGCTTCTAACAATTGCGCGCTGTGTTTCATGTCGTCGATGGCGGAGTTCAAAATATCGCGTGGTTTTGCACCATCCAGACTGCGCTGCAGTTCAGAAGCATCCGTGGTGGTGTCTGATTGTTTCCCACCATCACCAAGTCCAAGTGCTTCATCAAGCGACGGTGGTTTGTCAGCCATAGCTGGCACAGGAGGCACATTCGGAACTGATGGTGGTGCTTGGCCAGGGGTTGGAACCGGTGTTGGGACTGGCACTGGGACAACTGTTGGTGGCGCCGCAGCAACAGACATACTCAGCACATACATGCACAGATTCATCATGGTTTCGCTCCTGAATCAGAATCACCCGTAGTCGGAACCTCACCGTTGTTTGGTGGCTTTGGCGACTCCATGTTCACATCTGGACCACGTGACTGCTCTTCCATCGCCTTCACCCATCGCTCGCCGAGTTCTGTCAGGCGTTTCTGTCGCATGGCGATTCGTGTTAAGTATGCAGCCCGATCAGCCTCTGGCAACTCACTCGCGCTCTTGGTGTCGTCAAGAACACGCTGCGCCATGGTGCGCAACAGGCGAAGTTCGGCCATCGGTGGAACGCGCGGCGCGCCGGCCATTGATCCGCCACCTGGTGGTTGTTGACCACCAGCATCTTTCGGTGCCTCCGCGAATGGATCATCTGCCTCTGGTGGGTCAGCGAGCGCCTCAATAAGTGATGCCAACGCTGCTTCTACCTCTCGTTGCACCAACACGGTCCGTTGTGACAGTGCCGATGCAGAGAGGTCCTGTCCAGCCAATGTGCTGGCGGAAATCATCTCTTGATTGCTTGTGGCGTACAGCTCACTTCCTGAAACATCCCCACGAGCGCCGATAGTGGTTAGTAACCCGGTCACGGTTGCTTGTTCGGCTGCGATGCGCTTGCTCTCAACAAATCCACGACGGTCAAGGGTCTTTCCAGGCGCTGGAACGATCGCCTCGGCGCCACTGCGAGCACTCCGTTGCCGCTCCAAGACTTGCTCATACACACCGCGAAGTTCTTCGCGACGTAGGTTCTCCGCGTCTTTCTCAGCGTCATTCTTAGCCTTCTGCGCGGAAGCAAGTGCCTCTTGAATGGAGTTGCGCGCCGCATCAAGCGACTCCCGCGCTGGTTCCACATCAGCCACTTCCTTGCGCAGAGACGTCGCCACGGCATCAAGTTGCTCCGCCCCACGAATGATCAATGTGGCGGCTCGACGCATTGGTTGCCCCGCGGCGGCCGCATTCTCGGCAATTCCTGAGGCATTCCGAGACAGTTGCAGCATGAGTTTGGCGAGACGAGAGACCTCCGCAACATCAGTAGCGGTCAACTTCTGCATAGTGAGTGTGTTGGTCTCTATCGTCCCCAAGAGTGATCGCAAAGCGTCAACCACATCAGTGATCCGCCGCTCAAGTTCTTCGGTGCGCCGCTTACTTTGATTCTTCATTGCCTGCTGCATGGCTTGAACTGCTTGTTGCGCCTGCTGCTGCGATTGTTGCGCGCTTTGCATCTGATTTTGCTCAGTTTGCTGTGCGGCTTGTTCAAGTTGCCGAGCCAAACCACGGTCATCCGCCTCACGTTGCGCCTCACGCATCGCTTCCGCTGCACCTTGATCAGGCTTCTCTTGTGTTTGAATCTCCTCAGCGCGTTTACCAAGATCTTCCGCGAGGGCTCGCGCCTCTGCTGCTGCTTCGCGCTGTGCCTGCGCGGACCGATCCATCAATGCCTTTGTCTCTTCTGAAAGTTGGTTGCGTTGCTTTCCAACAGACTTCTCGGCAGCAGCGCGGGTGTCCTTGCTTGCGGCGTCAATGCGCTCCGCAAGTTTGTCAATACGACGAGTCAGTTCTGCTGTCTCCCGATCGCGCTGCAGCGCTGTTTCAAGGTCTGCCAGTGCGCTTTCTGACTCACTTGCTCGCTCCGCCGCTTTGGTACCAAGTGAGGCGTCTGGCAACGCCGTGGCACCCTCTTGAGATCGTTGTGATGCCGTGCGCGCTAACTCACTGGCCTCTTGAATCGTTTCGGAAAGCCCCTCGCCGTCGGTCTTGTTGCGCTCAAGTTTGGAAGCAAGTTCCGCCAACGAGCGCTCGAACGAAGCGATTCGATCAGCCATTCGGCCCTCAGATCCAGCGATTTGTGCTCGCTCCGCCTCGGTTGCTGCAGCGCCGTTCGCCTTGGTTCGCTCGACAACATCCTTCATTGCGTCGGCAATACCAGCCTGCTCCTCGCGTAGTCGGCTGGCGGCCTCGCGCATCTGCCCAAGACGCGAACGCACCTGCGCGGAAAGTTCACTCGCGGAAATCACCCGAAACACGCGGGGCGAACTCACCACTGCTGGTCGTGGCGATCCATTGCTTTCAAATGCATCGGTGATGTTTCCAACACAGACCACCCGGTCACCAGGTTCTACAGAAAAATCTGAAAGCAGCAGTGTTGTTTCAACACGCGCGCTCGTTCCTTGCGTCCCTTCGACCGTTGCAACACGCCGTGACGGTGTGTCGTTGCGAGTCACCGACACATCAATCCACGATCGCTTCACGCCAAAGTCATCTCGACCCTCTGCAACAACCAGAGGAGTAGCTGCGGGTGTCACGGTTTCATCAGCGGTGGGTTCGACAATGGTGATTGTTGGGGGCGCGTCATCAATTGCTGGTATCTCAAATGCAATTCGCTCTGAGGGAAGAATGCCATCGGCGCCACGTGGTTTCAACTCAAGCACACCGCGGCCATTTGCAATCCAACTCATGCTCCAGTGGGTCTGATTGCTTCCATCGACCGTGAACTGCGGGGTGATCTGTGCACCATCCACTCCGACAATAGAGATGGTTTCTGCAAGCCACAACACACGCGCAGACGGATCTGTTGGTACAGCGCTTGTGCCACGCATATCAGCGTCGATAGTGATGGTTGATCCAGTAAGTACCGGCGGCGAAACTGTGGCGCGCCGATCAGTTCCAGTTCCAAGCTCAATGGTTCGAACATCTACCTTGCCGCTCAAGTAGGGCGGCGGTGTCACGGTAGCGCGTGCTACCTCCACCACTGGTGGCGGAACAAGCCGAATCACGATTGGCAGTGTCTCCATATCTTCTGTACGAAAGAGCACCTCTATCGATTCGCCATCAGTCTCTACCAAGCGCTCAAACGCACCATCTGGCTGCGCTGAGAGAAGCACTTTGCGCCACTCGCCACTGCCATCGCGCATCAGCCGGTACTCCGCCTCCACACGCATATTTGCAGCGTCTCCACGCACTGATTGCGCGCGCAAGGAAAGTGCAGCACCACGCGGATGAACCAACGAAGCCATGGCTGGCTCAACCATCGTGCGGGCTGGCCATTGAATATCGGAGAATGGCGTCAGTAAGCGCAGTAGCGCTGTCTTTGATGTCTCAGGCGCAAAGACCAACAACAACACCAGTGTGGCGATCGCCATACTTGCCGCAGTTGCAGCGCGCTTTGCAGGCTGTTGATTTACACGTTGATGCGTTGCCGTCTGAGAAATGGCCCGTGCGTCATCAATCACCATGGATGTCAATGGATTGGCGGTGGGCCCTTGTGCGGCCTGCGACTGTGCCAAATCCGCACCCGCCGCCAGTTTTCCGCGCGCTGCCGCACTCCCACGTTCAAGCCACAGTGCAACCTCAACCAGCGATGGTGAGAACTGAAACGCGGGCAATACCTTCAGTACAAACCAAGCGACTCCGCCGCCAACAAGCATTGCCAATTCAACAACACGAATGAACGGCGGTAACCGAAGCAGTCGATCAAGTACCACCGCCACAACAACAGCAAGCAGTCCAAACGCTATTGCTTGTGAAAGGCGCTCGATCACCAAGGCTCGGCGAACCGCTGATCGGGTGTTTCCAATCGCAACCAACACCCCATCGGTGGTGGTGGTCTCTGAAGTTGGGTGCGTATCGTTCATCGTCATTTAAATCAGCCGCGCGCTTCGCCGAACAATCCATTCAGAAGCCAATAGTGACATCAGTATTGCAAGTGCCAGTGGGCTATTCCAAATGGGATCACGGAGTGGGTTCTCTGTACGAATTGATCGATTTGGGAGTGAGTGGACCAGTGTTGCAACATCGGCTGGAACAACCACCCTGCCACCCGTCTCGCGAGCAAGTGACTCAAGCAGTGGTCGGTCTGCCTCAGCATCGCGCAACTCTCGGTCACTCCGGGTGACCTCCAGAATTGCACCGTCCCCAGCCCGTGCTGCAAGTGATGGATCGCGCGGGCGAACCTTCCAACGGCCCTCCCGCTCTGGAGACCACACTGCTACAAACAGTCCACCGGAACTGGGCGTTGCAACGATATCCACCGCCGAGCCACGAGAATCCTCAGGAATTGCTTCGAGCGCCACCGTGGTGGGTGGTGGACCAGCAGGAAGCTCAACCTCTACTCGCACTGTGTCGCCCACAACCGAGCGACCTGGCTCGATAGCAATACGTACTTCCTCACGCCCAACACCCAAGGATGGACGAGCCAATGAACGGAGTAACTGCACCCAAAATCGTTCTGGATAGGTTTCGCCGCGACCATTCCGCCAACGCCAAATCTCATCGGTCGCCACATACAACACATTTCCAGCTCCATAGCGCATCCCAACCACCAGTGGTGCATGGCCACCCTCAATCTCCTGTGCCGACTCAGCGAGGATTTCGCTTGCTGGTTTGAGTGATTGAATCGGAATGCGTTGCGCCCACTCCAATTGCGCCCAACCCTCGTCCGCTGAAAGTAGTTCCGCTGGAAATGCCGACTTTGGATCATCCGCCAACCGCAACACACCAAGGCGCGCGGCAAGTGGTGTGGGTGACAAATTGACTGGCACAGACAAGCGTTCCAGTTCATATGGCCCAGTAAACGGAAGCAACTCCTCCGCTGTTGTGCCGTGCCATGTTCGTGGAGTACTGCGTGATCCACCGATCCATGCCAACCCAGTACCACGTTCTGCTACCGCCCGCTTCAATTCCATCAATTGCTCGCCAGTGAAGAACGTGGCGGGAATGTCGCCTATCACAATGAGGTCGAATCGCTCAAACTCCTCGCGGGTCCGCGGCAGCCGCGCGATTGGCGTATTGCCCTCCTGCGCAAAGTCCCGGTCAGCAGAGAGCAACATGACAGAACTCTCAATAGTTTGTTCTCTCTGCAACAGATTCTTGAGATAGCGATACTCCCAGCGCGGATACCCATCGATGTACAGCACTCGCATTGGTCGATCCACCAATGTGATCGGCACTGCGCGCCGATTGTTTACAGGTAGTAAATCGCGTGCAATTTGTTGATCATTGGGCGTGTTTGCTACCAACGAATCAGAAACGCGGACCTCCCAGCGGGCGTCGCCAGTGGTTGAGGGGCTCGCTACTAACTGCACCGTGTCGCGTTGTGGTGCAACCTCGTCAGCAACATTGGTTCCTGCTGGAAGTTCAGCGAAGTCCAACACTGTGCCCGTAGCAGTATCAACCAACTCAACACGCGAAGCCCGGGTGCGCGCTGGTCCACGCCGTTCGATCGTGGCTTCAACAGGAACAATATCTTTGGAAAACGCACGCTTTGGCGCCTGAACAGCCGCGATCGCGGTGTCGCCCACCGCCACATCTGCCCCCAACATAACCGAGGAGACTGTCACGCCTTCCGCCTGCAGTCGACGAATCAAATTTCGATCGGGCGGATCCGTCGTGCGACCGTCGGTCAGCAACACCACGGCGCTGATTTGTCGCCCCGATGAGCGTGAAAGCGCCTGCTCAATGGCACGAGAAAGCAGTGATTGATCACCAGTCGCGTCACCAATACCGATACTTCCGTCATTCGCGCGGGTGAGTGGTGACAGTGCATCGGAAAATCCATACCACTCCACACGATGCTCATTACCAATGAGTGTGAACGGCGAGTCACTACCGACCAACTCCCGGAGTGCCGCGTCGCGCGACTTGGGCTCATTGAGTGAATTGCTCAGATCCGCCACTTCCATTGAACGGCTTCTGTCTGCCAACATGATTACCGAATCAGGCTCTACTGACTCTTGTGGAACCTCTAAAAGTGGCCCAAGAAACAGAGCGATAAGGAAGATGATTGTGAGTGTTCGCAATGAAACCAAACACCGACGCCGCACTGTTGATATGGCGATGTTTCTGTATGAGCCCCATGCAACAAGCAGCGCAACGACCCACACCAACAACCACGCAGATGTTGGAATAGCGCGTTCCCACGCAAACCGCACGCCTATTGCATCAACAGGGAGCGATTGAAGGCCAAGCATCCAGCGCACCAGTGCGTTGTTCATCATCGGGCGCCCTCACTGACTACCTGTTGACCATTTGCTTGTCGGGTGGTCGCTGGGCGAATGCCAGTGGCGTATGAGAATCGACGCGCAAGGAATGCTTCGAGCGCTGCCAACAACACGGCGATCACAAAGAGCGGCGGCGCAAGGCCGCTTGTTTGCCGCGGCGACATTGGTTGGGTGCCATTGCGTTGCACGCCATTATTTCCACCCCCAATCCAATTGACTTCACCGGACGCACTAAGCCATTTGTTCAGTTGCTCGTGTTCAACAGGTGCGACCGAAGCTGCCCGATCATCAACAACAGCAGCCATCACCCCTTGTACTCGCCCTGAACTATCAAGCATTTCAAACATGCCGCCGCGCTCGATTGGGCCAGTGGCGCGCCCACCAGCGCCTACAGCAATCGATCGGGCGCCTGGTAAAGCACGGCCATCTGGCGCAATTGGTCGAAGCTCAACAACACCAGCGCGATCAATGTCGGGCTGTGCCCCAACCACCACAACCTGTGCGGCCGATGCGTGCCGCCGGCCTTCGGCTATCAACTCTTGCCACAGTGGCACCATGAGTGGCTTCAATGGCAACGTGGTCCAGGACAAATCAATCGCACTTGTAAAGAGCACCACCATTCCGCGTGCATTTAATGGACGCCATGACAACAGAAATGGACTCCCATCTTGCAGTGCTAGTTGTGTGGCAGTCGGGTCCATTGAAACATCGACAGCGAGCGCGCGGAACACCTCAACCGCTGGTGACAACTGTGGTAGTTCCGCCCCAAGTGTCGCTAAGTACGAACTGTTTGGTTGTTCTGCTGCAAGTGCAACCGGAGTCGGAAAGTCCCGAGCTTCAAGCGCCAGTTTCCATGGTAAAGAAAATGTACTAGTGAATTGACTTGTCCAAGCCTGGACCAATTCGCCGGCTGCTGGAAGAACCACCACCACACCACCACGGGTCACAAACGACGTCAATAGGCCCCATTGCTGCGTATTGAGCAGTTGTGGTTGCGCAATGACGATCGTGTCGGTCGCAGCCAGGGTGCGTGAGTCAAGTGCAGCCGGATCGGTCATGGTCACATCGATGACAGCCGCGTCTCCAGGGGCGAGCGCTCGAGAAACCCATTCACCCGCGGGGAGCCGATCAATCGCGCCGCTGGTCTCAAATGTTCGTCGATCAACAACCACTACGCGCAACCGATCGGTGGGCGCCAAAATTGACGCGCGTGAGTCATCAACAGGCTGTGCATCGGCGGAGATAGACGCCACCACCGCCCGACGTAAGGCCAATGCCGGATCGCTAGCTCGCTCCGAAAGCATCACCGTGACCGCGTGCTCGCGCTCTCCAGCGCTCAGTTCAACTGGTCGCTCCACGGGCGAAGTCAAAGTCGGTCCGGTCACGCGAACAGTGGTGTGAAGAACTCCATCACCACGATCACGAGCCACCATCACCCGCAACACAACCGGTGCCCCTGGCCCAGTTCCAGCTACCCGATCAAGCTCAATGGAGGTAATGCGAAGATTAGTGCCATCAGGTGCAGGTTCTGTTGTTGCACGAATGGTCACCGGTGTGTCATCATTTCCAAGCGTTTGAAGTGGTGTCAACCCACCAACAAATCCAGCCCGAAAGGCGCTACAAACCAAGATTTCTCGCTGTGTTCCAGCGGACTCCTCGTGCGCAAGTATCGCAGTGGCGGCGGTAAGTGCTGCACTGAGGTCACTTGCTAACTCTGTTGCTGCAAGCCCAGTCAGGCGCTGCACAGCACCGCGATGGTCCAACGACGCTGCCTCCCGACTAGAGATGTTGGCACGCGAGGTAAGCACAACCGCCACACGATCACCCGGAAGCAGTTGCTCTATCTCTGATCGCGCCATTGCTATCGATCGATCAAAGGCCGTACCAGTACCAAGCCGCTCGTTGGCGGATGCTGAATCATCAATGATCACCACCAACGTTCGAACGACGCGCGTAGTCGCAATGGTTGATCCAATAAACGGAGCCGCAATCGCCAAACCAGCACAGATGACCAAGAGGCAGCGGACCGCAAGAAGTAGCCATCGCTCCACGCGTCGCTTGCGTTCGACACGACGAAGTGCCTCACGCAACAATTCCATGGCGGCCCATTCAACCGGCTTACGCCTTCGTCGCATCAACAAATGGATTGCCACAGGAACAGCCACGGCCACGCCCGCGGCGATAGCCAATCCTGGTGATGCAAAGGTCAACAGACTCATCGCCCACCCCCGCGCAGAAACGTTTCACGACGCGCCAACAACGCGGCGAGTGCTGGTCCAACCGATTCGTGTGTATCCAGGCGAATCATGTCAAATCCAAAGCCGCGCGCAAGCCTTTCCAGTTCGCGCTCGTCTTCCGCCAACACGTCCAAATACGCTTGGCGAATACTGCGCGTGTCCACTTCCAGCGTCGCCTCGCCCTCAAGACCTGCAAACGGGGCGTTCTCGTCTAGATCAAATCGCAACTCCGCTCTATCAAGAACACGAACCAAGATGACGTCGTGACCACGGTGTCGCAGCCGAGCAAGCGCGTCTTTGACCTGTTGCTTCGGCATGAGAAAGTCACTGACAATCACTACAAGTGATCGATGTGTTCCTCGTGAAAGCAATTCATCAACAGCGCGCGGCAGGTCAGCGCGCCCATCAACCGCATGGGTTGCTAAGCACTGAACAATGGCGCGCCAGTGCCCTTGTGAATTAGAGCAACGTGTGGCGGCGATGAGTGTTGGACCAAACATTTCCGTAGAAACGCGGTCGCGTTGCGCAAGTCCAAGAAATGCCATGGCCGCAGCCGCTGCTGTGGCATGATCAAATTTTGTCCAGTTTGATTGTCGTCCCGTCTGTGTGCCACCCCAGCCATCTTTGCTACCGAGTGTTCCAAATCGCATGCTTCCAGATGCATCCACCATGATGTGGATATCAAGGTTGGTCTCTTGTTGAAATCGCTTGAGATACAACTTATCGCTGCGGCCAAAGACCTTCCAGTCAATGTGACGCACGGGGTCGCCGGCAACGTATTGCCGATGCTCCGCAAACTCAACAGCAAGCCCCTGATATGGCGAACGGTGCATTCCGCTCATGACACCCTCCGCGATGCGCTTCGCGCGCAACTCGAATGGTCCCAATTGGGCGAGTGTCTCTGGTGCCAGGTACTGCTCTGCGCGCACAGAACTCCGTTCAGGCGCCCGCAGGCTTCACGAGGCGTTCTAGTTCCTTGGCGCCGGCTGCGCCGGTGTCTTCGACGCGAATCTCGCGCAGTAACTCATCGATCACCTGATCTGGACCAATACGATCGGCTTGTGCATTGAAATTCAGTTGCAACCGGTGCCGAAGAATTGGCTTCGCAACCGCACGAACGTCATCAGGTGTCGCGGTGGGTGCGCCAGCAAGCAGCGCGCGAGCCTTTGCGGCAAGCACCAAGAATTGACTTGCGCGGGGCCCGGCACCCCAACTCACATAGTCCATGATTCGTAATTTTGGACCACTCAGTGCCGTGTTGGGTGATGCTGCGTCTTGCGCTTGACGCGTGGCGCGAACCAATCGAAGCGCATACCGCACCACGTGATCTGCAACTGGAACTTCACGAACCAGTGCTTGAATAGCACGCACGTCTTCGCCACTCAGCACTCGCTCAGTTGGCTTTGGTGCAGCGCCAGTGGTGCGCCGAACGATTTCTGCCTCCTCGTCAGCAGTTGGGTATCCAATCAGAATCTGCAGCATGAATCGATCGAGCTGCGCTTCAGGCAGTGGATAAGTGCCTTCTTGTTCAATGGGATTCTGGGTCGCCAGTACAAAGAACGGGTCCGGCAGTGGGTGATTAACGCCACCAACCGTTACTTGTCGCTCTTGCATTGACTCCAAGAGCGCGCTCTGGGTCTTAGGGGGCGTGCGGTTGATTTCGTCCGCCAGAATGACGTTGGAAAAGATTGGTCCTGGAACAAATCGAAGGCGTCGCGTTCCGGTTGATCGATCCTCTTCAATCACCTCGGTGCCGGTCATATCGCTTGGCATTAAGTCTGGCGTGAATTGAATGCGCGAAAATCCAAGAGACATGCTCCGCGCCAGGGTTGAAACCAACAACGTCTTAGCTAGGCCGGGGACGCCCTCAATCAGCGCGTGCCCGCCGCAAGCGAGCGCGATCATGACTTCATCAATTACCCGGTCTTGTCCAACAATGACCGAGTGCACCGCGGTACGCAATCGCTCGGTGGCCGCCTTTGCATCGGCGGGGGTGTGAATGACCGTCGATGGGGCGGATTCTTGCATGACGGAAGTATAGTTGTGCACCTTGCCGGAACTCGCAGAAATCGAATCTTTGCGCCGCACGATCGCGCCTGCCTTGATTGGGCGTTCGCTCCGATTGGTCGCTATCGGTCCACATGACATGCGCGCGCGCGGTTGTGGCCGGGGTGAAGGCCACCGAACCAAGCGCACCTGGATGGCCCCCTCCGAATTGTTGGATGGGGCGACCGTCCACTCGATTGCCCGTCACGGGAAGCGTTTAGCAATCATTGCGGCTGATGGACGTTGTTTGGTCGTACAGCTTGGGATGAGTGGACAATTGATTGCTGGCGGTGATGCCAGCGATTCACATCAACACGTCACCTGGCTTGTAACGAACCAGGCTCGCGGAGGGAGCATCAATCCGCCCACGTCGATCCCGTTGATTTTTCGCGACCCGCGACGCTTCGGCGGATTGACGGCCTATGGAAACACCGCTTCACTCTATGAATCTTGGAATGCCGAACTTGGTCCAGATGCACTGACAATTCAGGCGCAACCTCTTCGTGCCGCAATGACCGGGGCACGTGCCGTGAAGGTCGCCCTGCTCGATCAAACGATTGTCGCTGGTGTCGGCAATATCTATGCCGATGAGTCGCTCCATGTCGCTGGCATTGATCCTCGCATGCGATGTGACCAGCTGTCATCCCAGCGTGTCACGGCTCTAGCGCTTGCCATCAGAACCATTCTGAACCGCGCCATCAAACATGGCGGAAGCACGTTGCGTGACTATCGATCAGGTCTTGGTGCGGCCGGCACCGCACAAGCCCTCCACGCCGTTTATGGGCGGGCGGGCGAACCGTGCCGGTCTTGTGGCCAATCACTTCACGAAACGCGTCTGGGTGGTCGTACGACCGTCTGGTGCCGATCGTGCCAACCCGGCGTGAAGAGCGTGGGCGCTGCTGATCGAAAGTGATGAGCGTCTTGGCGCGACAGGGTTCAGAAAGAGTGAACTCTTATATATTCCTCCTCCTAGTAAAGAGCCCTGACAGTTGGTGGACAACCCAGAAGCTAAAACCATAAACCCTTGTTACACATCGGCATATAGCAGAAGTGTCGTTGTGGTGGAGTTGTCAACTCTTCGTCACTAGCGTTCATTAGGCGTCTATTAGCAAAGCGTGTGTGTGGATGGGCAGCCAACACAGATCGTCACCCACAACGCCTACGCGAAACCAGGCGGTTATTGACCCGGGATGGTTTCGGACAGTCGTCACTAATCGTCAGGTACCACACCAACAACCCACGCGCGTGGACAACCACTCAAACCGCGTTATTGTGCCGTTCAAGGGACTGCTCAATACGAGTGACATCGCCAGATAACGCCGTGTCGGTCTGGGTCTTAGCGCCAACGGTTCGTACAGCGTGCATCACCGTTGTGTGATCGCGACCACCAAAGTAACCACCAATTT
>Ga0247843_1007829_pt1 | contig 12851 bp, 8 predicted proteins | sample LaCruzMarch2017__FD_192420 | JGI IMG/M metagenome (GOLD analysis project Ga0247843, IMG submission 192420) | Freshwater microbial communities from meromictic Lake La Cruz, Castile-La Mancha, Spain - LaCruzMarch2017_8m | ecosystem: Environmental > Aquatic > Freshwater > Lake | place: Spain...
TGTCAGCGACGGGGGCGCAGAAGGGTGCGGCCGGGTCGCCGCCGGCGGCGTCCTGGATGCACTCGTATCCACCCGTCTTCAGCGGCGCGGCCGCCGCATCCGGACTCAACGCGAGGGCAGCCGCGAACACCCCGGCTCCCACTATTGCCCTGATACCGACTCGAGCGATGGTCCCTGACATGTTTTTCCCAATCCGTCGTGAGTTACACGCCGAAACTACAGAGGTGTAAGTCATTTGGCGCAGAGGCGATTCGGGGGGTTACCGAACCGTGGCCAACCGGTGCTGTGGTGGTTACCGGGGCTCGCGCGCGGCCCGCGACGATGCGAGCCAGCCCACCGCGGCCATTCCGGCGAAAACCGCGAACAGCCACTGGGCCGCGGGGGCGTCGGGTTGCGCGCGCACGTTCACCACCACGCCGGCCACGCCGGCACCGAAGGCCGCACACATCAGTTGCACGGTGTTGATCGCGGCCGCGGCGACGGCCCGCTCCGCGGCGTCGTCCGTCGAGCCCCCTTCGACCGAACCCATGGCCCAGACGCTCAAGTGCGGCCAGGCCGCACCGATCCCGACACCGCTGATCGCCAGGGCAAGACCCAGGGCTGCAATGGCGACCGGTCCGGCGCCGTCACGGATGGCGAGTGCCGCCAAACCCAACCCGGCAGCCATCACCGCCGGAGACCAGCGCACCACCCGCGCGGCGACGCGACGGTCGGCGATGGATGCGCTGCGGATCTCGGCGACAGTCCAGCCCACGGACAGGGCGGCCCCAAGAAAGCCGGCCGCGGCCGGTGGCAGCGCGCCGAGACGCTGGCCGAATAACGGCGCGTACATGTCGACCATCGTTGCCGCCATCAGCAGACCCATGGTGAGGTAGATCCACTTCAACGGTCCCGGCTCAAACGTCATGCGCGGCAACACATGTGCCGCGCTACCGCGATCGACAACAACGAAGACGGCCACCACCACAGCGGCCGACACCAGCAAGCCGACGGTGATTGCCGGATTGCGCGGCAGCGCCGCAACACTGACCAGCAGTGCAGCCACACCAAGCAGCACCAGCGAACGCACCGGAATGCGCACTCTGTGTTCGGTGGAGCCTCCGCGGGCGGGCAGAGCGATCGGCACCAGCGCGGCCATCAGCAGGGCTGCGAACATCAGGACGCCGAATCCCCAACGCCACAGACCGAACTGAGCGAACACGCCGCCCGATGCGGGTCCGATGAGAGTGCCGACACCCCACATCGCCGACACCACCGCAGCAGCCCGAGTCCACAACCGCTCGGGCAGGGCGGCGCTGATCACCGCGTACCCGAGTCCGGCCAGCACACCACCGGCAAGGCCTTGGATCAGCCGGCCGGCCAGTAGTGCCGCCATCGAGGGCGCGGCCGCGCAGACCGCGGTACCGCCCGCGAAGAAGAGCAGCGCACCAAGGTAGGAGAGACGCGGGCCGAACCGGGCCAGCACCGGCCCGACCGTAGTGGCCGACACCACCGAGGCGACCAGATACACCGTCGTGACCCAGGCATACAGCCGGGCACCCCCGATATCAGCGACCACACTGGGCAGCAGACTCATGGTGATGAACTCGTTGATCGCATACAGTGCGACCCCACCGGCCAACACCGTTGTGGCACGGCCATAGTCGCGACCGAGCAGTTCAGCCCAACTACCGGGTACCGCCGTCGTATCCGCCACGTCGGTGCTACGCGCTACTTCAGACCCGCGGCATCCATGCCGCGCAGTTCCTTCTTCAGGTCGTGGATCTCATCGCGTAGGCGTGCGGCCAACTCGAACTGCAGATCACGTGCCGCGGCCATCATCTGATCTGTCATGTCCTTGATCAGCGCCGCCAGGTCGGCGCGCGGCATCGACGAGACATCGCGGTCTTCGATAATGCCCGACGACACTGCCCGGCCCGCCTCGCCCCGAGCGCGCCGACCCCGCGACGCGTTACGTCCGCCGACCTCGACCTCCGCGCCACTCTCGGTGTCGTCGGCCTCCTGATAGACCTGGTCGAGGATGTCGGCGATCTTCTTGCGCAACGGCTGCGGGTCGATACCGCGCTCGGTGTTGTAGGCAACCTGTTTGGCTCGCCGGCGATCGGTCTCTTCGATCGCCTGCTTCATCGAATCGGTGATGTTGTCGGCGTACATGTGGACCTCGCCGGAGACGTTGCGGGCAGCGCGGCCGATGGTCTGGATGAGGCTGCGCGCCGACCGCAGGAATCCCTCCTTGTCGGCGTCGAGAATCGAGACCAGCGACACCTCGGGGAGGTCGAGGCCTTCGCGCAACAGGTTGATGCCGATCAGCACGTCGTAGTCGCCGAGGCGTAACTGGCGGAGCAGTTCGACCCGGCGCAGGGTGTCGACCTCGGAGTGCAGGTACCGCACCCGGATGCCCATCTCCAGCAGATAGTCGGTGAGGTCCTCGGCCATCTTCTTGGTCAACGTGGTCACCAGGACCCGCTCATCGCGTGCGGCCCGGGCCCGGATCTCGCCGATCAGGTCGTCGATCTGGCCTTTGGTGGGCTTGACCACGATCTGCGGGTCGACCAACCCGGTGGGCCGGATCACCTGCTCGACGAACTCCCCACCGGTCTGGGCGAGTTCGTAGGGTCCCGGGGTGGCCGACAGGTAGACCGTCTGCCCGACCCGCTGGCTGAACTCCTCCCAGGTCAGCGGGCGGTTGTCGGTTGCCGACGGCAGCCGGAATCCGAACTCGACGAGGTTGCGCTTGCGGGACATATCGCCCTCGAACATCGCGCCGATCTGCGGAACAGTGACATGGGACTCGTCGATCACCAGCAGGAAGTCCTCGGGGAAGTAGTCCAGCAGGGTCGACGGCGCCGAACCGGCCTCACGGCCGTCGATGTGGCGGGAGTAGTTCTCGATACCTGAGCAGAACCCGACCTGCCGCATCATCTCGATGTCGTAGTTGGTGCGCATCCGCAACCGCTGGGCCTCCAACAGCTTGCCCTGGCGTTCGAGTTCGGCGAGCCGATCCGCCAACTCCTCCTCGATGGTCGAGATGGCCGCCGCCATCCGCTCCGGGCCGGCCACGTAGTGCGTGGCCGGGAAAATCCGCAACGAGTCCACCTTGCGCACCACGTCCCCGGTCAGCGGGTGCAGGTAGTACAGCGCCTCGATCTCGTCGCCGAAGTACTCGATGCGGACCGCCAGTTCCTCGTACGACGGGATGATCTCCACGGTGTCGCCGCGAACCCGGAAGGAGCCGCGGGTGAAGGCCATGTCGTTTCGGCTGTACTGGACGTCGACCAGGAGTCGCAGCAGGGCATCGCGTGGCACCTCGCCGCCGACCTGCAACTCCACCGACCGGTCCAGGTAGGACTGCGGCGTGCCCAGGCCGTAGATGCACGACACCGACGCCACCACCACCACGTCCCGCCGGGACAGCAGGTTGGAGGTGGCGGAGTGCCGTAGTCGCTCGACATCGTCGTTGACCGAACTGTCCTTTTCGATGTAGGTGTCGGTCTGCGCGATATATGCCTCAGGTTGGTAGTAGTCGTAATACGACACGAAGTACTCGACAGCGTTGTTGGGCAACATCTCTCGCAACTCGTTGGCAAGCTGGGCGGCGAGCGTTTTGTTAGGCGCCATCACCAGGGTGGGCCGTTGCAGTTTTTCGATGAGCCAGGCCGTAGTGGCCGATTTGCCGGTCCCGGTCGCCCCGAGCAGCACCACATCGCGTTCCCCCGCCAGGATCCGGCGCTCCAACTCCTCGATCGCGGCGGGCTGATCCCCGGCCGGCTGGTATTCGCTGACCACCTCGAAGCGCGATCCGGTGCGCACCGCGTCCTCGACAGCCCGGGACTGCGAATGCGCCACCACGGGATGTTCGGAAGCGAAGGCCATAAGAACAGCGTAAGCCGGGGGGCCGTCGGCTTCCGCCATGGTCTGATCTTCGCGAAATCCGTATCATCAGTTCCTGGCCGAATCGGCCTGCCCCACGTGGCCCGGGGACATCGGGGGCATTGGGGACATCTGCGGCACTGGGGACATCGTTGTGACTGAATTGGCGACTGCGGCGATCGCGCTCCTGTGCATGTGCGCGGGCATCGCTCTCGGTTTTCTGCTTCGCGTGGCACTGCGGGAAACTGTCACCGAAGCCAAGGAAATCGTCGGCGTCGGCGACGGCGGCGTCACCGGCCTGGTGGTCCTGCTGGCGGCACTGGTTCTGGGTCTGCTGATCAACTCGGCCACGAACTCGTTCAACGACGTCGGCGATGGTCTGGCCGAGAGCGCGGCGAGGGTGTCTCTCGCCGGACAACTGCTCGCGGACTACGGCCCGTCGGCTGAGCCGGCCCGACTCGCACTGTGTGGCGCTACCGGTAGCGCCGTGCGCCTCGAGACCGTCGATGCCGGCACGTCGACGATGTTCCAAGAACGGCTGGAACCGGTAAGCCGCCAGATCCGCGCGCTGTCGCCGACAACGCCGGAGCAGATCGACATCAAACCGCGCGTCGAGCAACTCATCGAAGACGTCAGACTTACCCGCCGCAATGTGTTCGTGGAGTCGAACACCCGAACGCCAAGGCTGCTTACGGTGGTGTTGGTGTTCTGGCTGTCGGCGGTGTTTACCGCCTTCGCTCTCCAGGCTCCCCGGAGTTTGTTGGCCCTGTGCACGCTACTCATCGGCGCGCTCTCAGTCTCTGGAGCGATCTTCCTGATGGAGGAACTGTATTCACCCTTGAATGGCCTCATCGTCGTCTCGACCGAACCTCTGCAGCGCACGCTCGCGACTTTTTGCCCATGAGCATCCACCCGCCGCCCATCCACCCGCCGCCCATCCACCCGCCTAAGCGTGAGACCTTCGACCTCGTCGCGCGTACCAACACCGATCCCAAGGGCATCGTCCGCGATGTCGATGAATACCGGCTAACGCCGTGGGGTCTCTACATGGCCCGGCCGACGCCCGGCCGGGATCAATTCGGATACCTCGAATCGTGGCTGCTGCCCGAGTTGGGTCTGCGAGTCAGCGTCTTCCATTTCAACCCGGGCCACGAGCGCGATCAGGATTTCTATCTCGACGTCGCCCAGATCAGCGTCGGCGCGGAACGCTGGGAGACCAACGACCACTACCTCGACATCGTGGTGCGCACCGGCCGCGGTGCCGACCTCGTCGATGTCGACGAGTTGCTCCAGGCCCACCGAGATGGCCTGGTGACCACCGAGACAGCCCGGGCAGCGTTGCAGTGCGCGGTGTCGGCCGTGGAAGGCCTGGCTGTGCACAGCTACGACTTAAACGCCTGGTTGGGCGCTATCGGTGTGCAATTGAGTTGGCGGTAGGCGTATTCTCTGCACCCGTGGGACGCATGAGGCGCGCGGTGTCGCTCGGTGCCATTGGGGCGCTGACGGCGACCGTGTTGGGCACCGGTATCGCGGGTGCCGATGACGTCGACGGGACCGCGAACGTCGCCGGAACCCAGGATGCCGCCACTACCGAGGACGCCGGTACCCAAGACGCCGTCTTGCACAACGTCATCTACCGGGCCCGGGTCACCGGACTGGCCCGCGGTGCGCTCATCGGCTACCGGATCAGCGACACCCAGGTCAACAGTGCGGATCCGACCATGCTGCCCGGCCGTAATTTCGAAGCCACCGGAATCCTGACCGACCCGAAAGAGGCCGGCATGCGGATCTCGATTCAGTGGCCCTACTCGGCCAGCCTGCACTGCGAGATCCTGGTCGATGACCAACTCGTGATTCAGGCCGACCAGTTCATTGCCCCCCGGCTGACGCCGGCGAAGGACGATCCGGACTACGGTGCGATGAACTGCGGCGCGCCGTTGAGCAATGCCGCCGGCGTCCCGATCGCGCCGGAGGACCTGCCCCCCGGGGATATGCCCCCGATGGATGCGCCCCCAATGGACATGCCCGCGACGGACTTCAGCGCACCGGCAACCGACCAGGCTGCCGCGCCTAGCTGACCGGTGGCCATCCGGTGGCCTGGGCCCACGCCCAGGCCCGACCGTGCGCGTCGGCGAACCACTGGTGCGTGGTGTTCGATCGTTTGGCGTGCGCGTAGTCGGCGCGCACCCCCGGATTGGCCGTCAACCAGTCGACGAACAGCAACGCGAATTGCTGGTTGGGCCAACCGTCGACCCGGATGTGAATATGGGTCGGCCGACCAGGATCAGCTGAGGCGTGAAAACGCTTGCGCCACAGGCTCACATCGGTGGCCGTATCAAAACAGACATCGGTAGTGACGGACTCGACCCGCGGATACCCGGCCCGCAGCAGGTCCTCGGCGAGTTCGTCGGCGACATCCAGAGACGCAACGGTCACCTGCACGTCGATGACGTCCCGGGCATCCAACCCGGCGACCGCGGTCGAGCCGATGTGGTCGATGCGCTCCGCCCGGTGCCCACACGTGGTGTTGAGTCGGTCGAGTATCCGGGCGGCCTGATCACTCCACATCGGATCGGCCGGCACGATGTCGTCCGACTCCGCGGCGGGTGTGCCGGTGGTGAGGTTATGCGCGAAGGGCAGGATCCGCTGGTACCAGAGTTCGCGGGCCTGCTCCACCAGTCGACCCTCGGTGCCGGAGTTGTCCAGCCAGACATCGGCGACCCTGCGGCGCTGCTCCTCGGTGGCCTGGGCGGCGATCCGCGCCCGGGCATCCGCCTCATCCATCCCGCGAATGCCGATCAGCCGGTGCAACCGCACGTCTTCATCGGCGTGCACCACCACGACCAAGGGAAACAGCGGGGCCATCCGGGACTCGATCAGTAACGGAATGTCCTCGACGATCACCTGATCCTCGCCGACCGCTGCGACGATCTCCGCGCGCCGGGTCGCGACCAGGGGGTGAACAATCGCATTGAGCCTGGCGCGTTGCTCCTCGTCGCCGAAGGCCCTGGCTGCCAAAGCCGGGCGGTTCAGCGCGCCATCGGGTAACAGGATGTCATCGCCGAAATGATCAACCAGCGCGGCCAAACCCGGCGTGCCCGGTTGGACCACCTCGCGGGAGATCACGTCGCCGTCCACGATGATTCCGCCGCACTCGGCGAAAGCGACCGATACCGTCGACTTCCCCGCGCCGATCCCCCCGGTCAGGCCGATGCGCAGCATGGCGCGATCCTCCGGGCCGTGGTGTGTATCAGATGCGGCCGGATCAGGCGTTGCCGGCCAGCTTTTCGCGCAGCGCCGCGAGTTGGCCGTCGCTGGCCAAGGATCCGCTGGCCGAATCGTCGTCATCAGAACTCGAGCTCGACGATGTCGAACTGGACGTCGGATTCTCCTCGGCGGCGGCAGCGTCGGCAGCGGCGAACTTCTCCATCTGCGTGGTGTGCATTTTGTGCCGACGCTCGGCCTCTGCGTAGCGGGCCTCCCATGCGGTGCGCTGGGAATCGAAACCATCGAGCCATTCGTTGGTCGCAGAGTCGAAGCCCTCGGGGAAGATGTAGTTGCCCGCCTCGTCGTAGCTGTCGGCCATGCCGTACTTCGACGGGTCGAACTCCTCGGCGTAATCCTCGTTGGCCTGCTTGAGGCTCAACGAGATCCGGCGACGCTCGAGGTCGATGTCAATGACCTTCACCATGGCGTCGTCATTGACGCCGACCACCTGGTCGGGCACCTCGACGTGACGCTCGGAGAGTTCGGAGATGTGCACCAGACCTTCGATACCCTCCTCGACCCGGACGAACGCACCGAACGGCACCAGCTTGGTGACCTTGCCCGGCACGATCTGGCCGATGGCATGGGTGCGGGCGAAGTGGCGCCACGGATCTTCCTGAGTTGCCTTCAGCGACAACGAGACCCGCTCGCGATCCATGTCGACGTCGAGAACCTCGACGGTGACCTCGTCGCCCACGGCGACAACCTCGGACGGATGGTCGATGTGCTTCCAGGACAGTTCGGAGACGTGCACCAGACCGTCGACGCCACCGAGGTCGACGAACGCGCCGAAGTTGACGATCGAGGACACCACACCCTTGCGGACGGCGCCCTTGACCAGAAGGTTGAGGAACTCGCTGCGCACCTCGGACTGAGTCTGCTCAAGCCACGCGCGTCGGGACAGCACCACGTTGTTGCGGTTCTTGTCCAGTTCGATGATCTTGGCTTCGATCTCCTTGCCGATATACGGCGCGAGGTCGCGCACCCGGCGCATCTCGACCAGGGAGGCGGGCAGGAAGCCACGCAGTCCGATATCGAGGATCAGGCCGCCCTTGACGACCTCGATGACGGTGCCCTTGACGGCCTCGTCGGCCTCCTTGAGCGCCTCGATGGTGCCCCAGGCGCGCTCGTACTGTGCGCGCTTCTTGGACAGGATCAGGCGGCCTTCTTTGTCCTCCTTGGTGAGGACGAGGGCTTCGATCTCATCGCCGACGGACACCACTTCACTGGGGTCGACGTCGTGCTTGATGGAGAGTTCGCGGGAAGGGATGACCCCTTCGGTCTTGTAGCCGATGTCGAGCAGGACCTCGTCCCTGTCCACCTTGACGATGGTCCCCGCAACGATGTCGCCATCGTTGAAGTACTTAATGGTTTTGTCGATAGCAGCGAGGAAGTCCTCGGCCGAGCCGATGTCGTTGACGGCTACTTGCGGCGAGGTGACGGTAGGGGTGGGCATATTGGTGGGTTGCTCCGGACAGGGTAGGTCGTAGGGACATTTCGGAAGGTGCTGTAGCCCGCAGTTAAGCGCGCGAGAACTCGCTGAGCTTACTCGACCGGGCATAACCTGGCCAAACCCGGGTGTCTCCGCAGCTAATCTGCTCTGGTGTCCTACGGTCCCCTGTCCCCCGCCCCCGCCCCCGCCCCCGCTTTCAGCAGCCTGGGGCCGCCGTATCCCACCTCGGTCCGCAAAGTCGGTGCCCCCCTGGCGGCCATCATCGCCCTCGGCACGCTCGCCGCGTTGCTCCTGAGCCTGTTGACCGCCACTGATCCGGGCGGCACCGCCCTGGGATTCGCGCTGGCGAGCGTGTCGACGGCCGGAGTTCTGGTGTGTTATCTGTGGCTGGACCGCTGGGAACCGGAGCCGCCACGGTTGTTGATCATGGCCTTCCTATGGGGCGCATCGGTGGCGGTGCTGATCTCGGTCGCGCTGGAGTACCTGTTCGACTCTGCGGTCGGCGGCGGACAGGAAGACAAGGCGAGTTTTGCGACGGTGGCGATCGGCGCACCGGTGGTCGAGGAGGCGGCCAAGGGCTTGTTCCTCCTGTTGATGATGACCGGGCGGCGACGGACCGAACTCAACACGATGACCGACTGCCTGGTGTACGCCGGCTTGACTGCATTGGGCTTCGCCTGGCTGGAAAACATCTTCTACATCGCCAGCGGCGAGTCCCTCGGCGAAACACTGACGATTGCCGCCCTGCGCCTGGTGATCAGCCCCTTCGCACATCCGCTCTTCACCACCATGCTGGGCATCGGGGTGTACTTCGCCCTGCACCAACGGAACATCCTGGGCAAGCTGGGTTATCTGTTGCTCGGCTACCTGGGGGCGGTGGTCATGCACGGGCTGTGGAATGGCTCGGCACTGCTCGGGGCGAACACTTATCTCGGTGTCTATGCGCTGTGGATGATGCCAATCTTCGCGCTGGCAATCGTGCTGGCGATCACCAGCCGACGCCGCGAACAGCGGATCGTCGCCGACAAACTCCCCCACATGGTGGCCACCGGGATGCTGACGCCGGTTGAGGCGAGTTGGCTGGGCTCGTTGCGGTCCCGGAAGACGGCCGTTGCGGCCGCTCTGCGGTTCGGCGGGCGCCCGGCCGGGTCGGCGGTAAAGAAGTTCGCGCTTCAGGTGGTCGAGCTGGCCTATGTCCGGGACCGGATCGACCGAGGTTTCGGCGACGAACGGGTGTTCGCACTCCAGCACGAGGAAGCGCACCGGGTGCTGGCCGCGCGCGCCGCCGCGGGACCGGCGTTGTATCAGCTCAGCGGGTATCGGTTCCCGGTGCAGTAGCGGCTATCAGCATTGGCAGTCCACTGACCGCACGGTCCTCAAGCGGATCAACCGGCTGATCGAGGAGATTCGTCGCTCCCCGTACGAAGGGATCGGAAAACCTGAGCCGCTCAAGTACGGCCTTGCCGGTGCGTGGTCGCGCCGCATCACCGATGAGCATCGTCTGGTGTATCGCGTCACCGCGGACCGCGTGGAGATCATCCAGGCGCTATCACTACTGAGCCGGGCACTACTGGTCCGGGCACTACTGAGCCGGGGCACTACTGGGCCGGGCACTACTGAGCCGAGCGACCGACTAGTGCGCCGCCGCGTCCCAGGTGCGGCCATATCCCACCGAGACCTCCAGCGGAACGTCCAGCGGGTAGGCGCTGCCCATCTTCTCGCGAACCAATGCCTCAAGGGCCTCCCGCTCCCCCGACGCCACCTCGAACAGCAACTCATCGTGCACCTGCAGCAGCATCCGGGACGCCAGCCCTGCCTCGGCGATGGCCTTGTCGACGTTGATCATCGCCACCTTGATGATGTCGGCGGCGCTGCCCTGGATCGGGGCGTTGAGTGCGGCGCGTTCGGCGGCTTCTCGGAGTTGTCGGTTACTGCTGTCCAGTTCGGGGAGATAGCGCCGGCGGCCCAGCACCGTTGAGGTGTAGCCGTCTTTGCGGGCCTGCTCGACCACACCCTCCAGGTAGTCCCGCACGCCGCCGAACCGGGCGAAGTAGGCATCCATCTGTTCCTTGGCCTCTTCGGTGGAGATCTTGAGTTGCGCAGACAGACCGTAGGCGCTCAATCCGTAGGCCAGGCCGTAGGACATCGCCTTGACCCGGCGCCGCAACTCGGCCGTCACCTCGTCGATCGGCACGCCGAAGGCTCGGGAGCCGACGAAGGAGTGCAGATCCTCCCCGGTGTTGAAGGCCTCGATCAGGCCCTCGTCATGAGACAGGTGCGCCATGATCCGCATCTCGATCTGGCTGTAGTCGGCGGTCATCAGCTCGGCATAACCGTCACCCACACAGAAGGCGTCGCGGATACGGCGCCCGGCTTCGGTGCGGACCGGAATGTTTTGCAGATTGGGATCGGTCGAGGACAACCGTCCGGTGGCGGCGATGGTCTGGTTGAAGGTGGTGTGAATGCGGCCGTCCGGCGCAGTCGATTTCAGTAGGCCGTCGACAGTGACTTTCAACCGGGTGACGTCACGGTGGGCCAGCAGATGCTCCAGGAACGGGTGCGCGGTCTTGTCGAACAATGTCTGCAGGGCGTCGGCGTCGGTGGTGTAGCCGGTTTTGGTCTTCTTGGTCTTCGGCATCTCCAGCTCGTCGAACAACACGACCTGAAGCTGTTTGGGCGAACCGAGGTTGATCTCCTTGCCGATCACCGCGTAAGCGGCCTCGGCGGCATCGCGGATCTGATCACCGAACTCGCTCTGCAGTTCCTCAAGCTTGGCGAGATCGACGGCGATACCGCGGGATTCGAGCCCGGCCAGCACCACCTGAACCGGAAGTTCCATCTCGCTCAACAGTGACGACGATTCCATCGCCGCCAGTTCCACATCGAGGGCGTCAGCCAGGTCGGTGACTGCGCGGGCCCGCAGGATCAGCGTCTGCACGGCCTGATCGTCGACGCCGTCGGTGTCGTCGAGCAGTGACAGCTGTTGCTGCTCAGGGGCTTCGGCGCGTAATTCGCGTTTGAGATAGCGCACCGACAGATCGTCGAGAGTGAAGCTGCGCTGTCCGGGGCGGACAAGGTAGGCGGCCAGCGCGATATCAGAGGTCACCCCGGTCAGTCGCCAGCCCCGGCCGGCGAGGTCGTGCATCGCAGCCTTGGCCTCATGCAACGTTTTCGGCTTGTTCTCATCGGCCAGCCAGGCACCCAGTGCCGCTTCATCATCGGGCGTCAGGGTGGCGGTGTCGATATAGGCGCCGTCGCCGTCGGCGGTCGCGATGGCCAATGCGGTGGCGTCGCCGTCATAGGCCACGTGCGTTCCCACTACCGCAAGACCCGAACGCGTTGTGCCGCTGGCGTGTTCGGCCAGCCACGCGGCCACCGTCCCCGGTTCCAGCGCGCCGCCTCGCACATCGAAACCGTCCTCAACCTCAGGTTCGGCGGCGGCCAGCGTGTCAAACAACCGGTCGCGCAGCACCCGGAACTCGAGATCGTCGAAGAGTTGATGGATCTTGTCGCGATCCCAGGGCAACAGACCCAGGGTGTCGGGTGTCTGGGCCAAGGGAACGTCGCGCACCAGATGGGTGAGTTCGCGGTTGAGCAGCACGGTGGACAGGTTCTCGCGCAGCGAATCCCCGACTTTGCCCCGCACGTCCTCGACGTTGTCCACCAAGCCCTGCAGTGAGCCGTACTCGACGATCCACTTGGCGGCGGTCTTCTCCCCCACACCCGGAATGCCGGGAAGGTTATCGCTGGGGTCGCCCCGCAGTGCGGCGAAGTCGGGGTACTGCTCGGGCGTCAGCCCGTACTTCTCCATTACCGCCTCAGGGGTGTAGCGGGTCAGAGTGCTGACGCCCTTGATCGGGTACAGCACCGTGATGTCGGAGTTGACGAGTTGCAGTGCGTCGCGGTCCCCGGTGACGACCAGCACCCGGTACCCGGACTCGTCGGCCTGGGTGGCGAGGGTGGCGATGATGTCATCGGCCTCGAAGCCCGGCTCGGATAGAGCGGTGATGCCCATCGCGGTGAGCACTTCGCGGGTGATGTCGATTTGGCCGCGGAACTCATCCGGCGTCGCGCTGCGGGTGGCCTTGTACTCGGGAAAACGTTCGGATCGAAAGGTCTGCCGGGAGACGTCGAAGGCGGCGGCGATGTGGGTCGGCGCCTCGTCCCGCATCAAATTGATCAACATGGCGGTGAATCCGTAGACCGCATTGGTGGTCAGGCCGCTTTTGGTTTTGAAGTTCTCCGCGGGCAGTGCGTAGAA
>Ga0247843_1007832_pt1 | contig 12849 bp, 13 predicted proteins | sample LaCruzMarch2017__FD_192420 | JGI IMG/M metagenome (GOLD analysis project Ga0247843, IMG submission 192420) | Freshwater microbial communities from meromictic Lake La Cruz, Castile-La Mancha, Spain - LaCruzMarch2017_8m | ecosystem: Environmental > Aquatic > Freshwater > Lake | place: Spain...
AGATGTTCGGACAAGTTATGGCAGGTGTAATTGATCGGGGTGCTGATCAGGTATTCTATGTATTTTTTCTTCGTTATCATGCCAGATAACATACACTACTTTTTTCAGGGGAGCGAAAGTCCTAACCTAATATGTCAATTTCGTTTTGACGATTGCAAACAAACCTGCGAAACCTTGTTATCCACCCAGCAAGTAACCCGACAAAATCAGAAGTACCGAGCTAGGTACATTTATTTTTACATCAACGCGAAAAATATTTTATATCCATGAAGTTTTAAACAACGCATTTACGACTATTTATCAACAACTAAGCCCCATATGCTTTCTTTGCCTTCTACTATAGACAATGCCCCATGCCCATGTGACTCAGGCAATAATTATCTACATTGCTGTAAACCATTCCATAGCGGCGAATCATTACCCGCTACCGCACAAGCATTAATGCGCTCGCGCTACAGCGCCTATTGCTTGCAGCTTGAAAGTTATTTACTAAGCACTTGGTATGCCAATAATCGCCCATTAACGTTAAATCTTGGTGACAGCCAGCAAAACTGGGAAAAATTGGACATTATCCGCTGTAAACAAGGCGGGCAAAATGATGCCAAAGGTACAGTTGAATTTAACGCATTTTTTACCGAAAACAACGAAAGCTGGCTATTGCATGAACGTAGCCAATTCGTAAAAATCGACGGGCAATGGTTTTATGTCGACGGCTTAACCCGTATCATCCCTGCTATCAACGGCACTATCGCCAGCAATAAAAATGCACCTTGCCCGTGCGGCAGTGGCAAAAAATTTAAACGTTGTTGTGGAGCAACTCATGTCTGAAAAAAATCCGTGGACGATATTAAGCCAACACACCATCCATGAAAACCCGTGGATACGCATTGAACATTACGATGTGCTAACGCCTAGCGGCACCGACGGCATTTACGATTGTGTCGATTTTAAAAACTGGGCGATAGGCATTGTGCCAATTGATGCCGACGGCAATACCTATATTGTAGGGCAATACCGTTTTCCGTTAGAGGAATACAGCTGGGAAATTCCAGAAGGCGGCGGCAATAAAGCGGCAACGCCGTTGGCTTCGGCACAGCGCGAACTGCTGGAAGAAACAGGCATCACCGCCAACAATTGGCAGTTGCTGTATGAATTTAACACCAGCAATTCGGTCACTAACGAACACGCTTTCATTTTTCTGGCGACGGATTTGCAATTTGGCGAACCCGAACCGGAAGAAACCGAACAGCTAGTATTAAAAAAAATCCCTTTCAAACAGTTGTTGGCAATGGTTTACAACAATGAAGTAAAAGACAGCTTAACGGTTATTGGCACATTAATCGCTGCCAAGCATTTGCAAATTACCGCGTAAGCCATGCCATTTTATTCCTACCCGCTTTATCAAGAATATGAACACTCACGCTTACAAAATTACCTTCCTGTTGTTGCTCGGTTACTGGCTAAGCCTGCCATTTATTGCAAATGCCGCTGACATTAAAGTCTCGGTAGACCGTAACCCCATTGCGGTAAACGAGTCTTTCCAGATTACCTTCACTGCCACGGAAACACCGGATGATGATCCGGATTTTTCTAAATTGCAGGAAGATTTTTCTATCTTGGAACAATCCCAATCCGAAAACGGCACTTGGAGTAACCGCAAAAAAAGCAGCAAAGTCATACAATGGATATTCTCAGTAACCGCAAAAAAAACGGGGAAACTGACCATTCCTGCCATCCAATTTGGCAATGACAGCAGCACACCCTTAGCGGTCACCATAACACCCGCCGATAACAAACTTAAAGTGGACAGCAACGCAGACTTGTTCATGGAAGTTTCGGCAAGCCCAGAAACCCCTTACTTGCAAGCCCAAGTGCTGTACACCTTAAAACTGTATACCCGTGTTGAAATTGCCAGGGCGCGCTTGGATGAACCGCAGTTGCCTGATGCCGTTATTGAAAAACTTGGCGAAGACAGCAATTACAACACCCAAATCAATGGTGTCGATTATTCTGTCACCGAACGCAAATACGCTATTTTTCCGCAAAAAAGCGGCGCATTAACCATCAAACCGCTGCAATTAATTGCCGAAATCAGTAGCGGTAGCCGCTCTACTTTTAATGGTTTTTTCAGCCAACCGTTAATCCAAAATAAACGCGTCGAATCCAAAGCCGTTACCCTGAACGTCAAAGCCATTCCCGCAAACATCGGCAGCAAACGCTGGTTGCCTGCGGAACAGGTAAGCATCAGCCAGCAGTGGTCGGGGGATTTTCAGCAAATGGCGGTCGGCGAACCCATCACCCGCACCTTACGTTTGCAGGCAACGGGCATCAGCGTGGGGCAATTGCCCAGCTTATCGGCAAGTAATATCCCTGCCGATTTAAAAGTCTATCCCGACCAACCTGCGCTCAACGAACAAAAAACTGTCGATGGACTGGTTGCCGTGCGCGAAGAAAAACAAGCCATCATCCCTAGTAAAGCGGGCAACTATACCTTGCCAGCCATTGAGATTCCGTGGTTCAACACTAAAACCGAACAGTTGGAAATGGCGATTATCCCAGCGACGGAAATTAGCGTCGTTGCCGCAGCTGCACAAGCTGCACCAACAACAACACCAATAACACAACCCAGCGCACCACAAATTGCACCTGCCGTTAACACAACAAAGCCCGAACAACTGCCGCCTGCACCAGAAAATCCGCTTTGGATGTGGTCAACGTTGTTTTTGGCAATTGGCTGGCTAGCCACTTTGGGATATTTTTTAAGGCCACGGAAAAATCATTTAAGCCAGCAACAGCCCGAAGATTTAACACCTGTGAAGCTTAGTGAGGCGATAGTGGCGCTAAAAAAAGCTTGTGCCGACAACAATGCCACCGCCGCCAAAACGGCATTACTGGCTTGGGGGAAACTGCAATTTGATGAAGTGAGCTTGGGGACGATCGCAAGTCACTGCGAAGCAAGGTTGCGGGATGAAATAATGGTGTTGAATCAGGTTTTGTACGGACAAAACCCCAGTGAATGGCAGGGTAAAAAATTGTTCCAAACTTTTAGTGAAAACAATGCCCGGACAAAAACTACCAAGCTAGAGCAATCGGCATTAAAACCGCTGTATCGCTTATAAAAAAGAGGCCTGCAAAACAAGTTTTGCAGGCCTCTCTTAGATAACTGACGTTACGCAGTAACGCGCTTTTCTCCCGTTTGCCGCGTCGAGCACCGCAGTATTTGTCGGGAACAGCCCGAAGCACCCAAGGGCATAAAGGGTGCGGCATGGATGCCGCACGGCGGCAGATGGGCAGGAAGCCCATTCTGCCGTCCCCCGACAAATACCCCACAGGGCACAAGTGCGAGGAGCGCAAGACATGAGCGGCAATCGGGCCGCCTTTTCTTTGGCTACTTTCTTTTCGACTGCATGGACGCAGGAGGTAGAGCAACGCAGGAGCAGTTGCCGAGGCGGCGCAAAAGAAAGTAGCTCGCCTTCGGGTGCGAGAACCCGTTTTAAAAATCATCGCGATGAGCGATTCATTACTATTTTTTCGTCTCACAAAAAGCGAGTGCGTAATATATGTTAGACACCAAATAACGAATTCAATCTAATCAGTTATTCTTCAAAAGCCACACAATTCCTGCCCTTGGCTTTGGCTATGTATAACATTTTATCGGCAGCAGCAATCAAATCCGCATAACTGCTTTCTTTGTTTTCGGGGGTTGCTACTGCAACACCAAAACTCAAAGTGACAAAACCAGCCGTTTTAGAAAAGAAATGCGGAATAGCCAAGTCTTTCATGCCTTGACGCATTTTTTCAGCGATCTGTACCGCGCCCTGCAAATTGGTTTTTGGTAACACACACACGAACTCTTCACCACCATAACGAGCGAACATATCAATGCTACGGCCTGGTATTTTCTTCAATGTATTCGCAATCATTTTTAAACAATCATCACCCGCCTGATGCCCGTGATTGTCGTTAAACGATTTGAAATGATCTATATCGATAAAAATCAGCGCTATTTCCGTTTTATAGCGGATCGCGTTACGCCACTCCTGATCCAAAAACTGCTCTAACTTGCGGCGATTAGCCACTTCCGTCAAGCCGTCCTGACAAGATAATTGGTTGAGCAAGTCCCGTTGGCGCTTCAATTCCATATGGTTACGCAGCCGCGCTTTCATGATTGCCATGCGATACGGTTTGGTAATGTAATCTACCGCCCCCAATTCTAAACCGCGAATTTCATCTTCCTCGTCGGTTTTTGAGGTGACAAAAATAATGGGAATATCGCGCGTGGATGGATTGAATTTAAGCAATCGGCAAACCTCGTAGCCATCCATATTGCTCATTTGAATATCCAACAAAATCAAATCTGGCATGGTCGTCAACGCGCGTTTTAAGGCTTGGTCACCATCTAAGGCAACGGCAATCTCGTATTCATCGCCTAACATATCGTGGAGAATCCGAAGATTAATCGGTTCGTCATCAACCACTAAAAGCTTGGCTTGTTTATTTATTGTCATTATTTTGGCTCGTTATGTGGCTTAATACATCCGCTTGAAAAAACTTTAAGGTATTTGCCGCTTCTTCAAATTCAAACGCATTGATTTGTTGAATAAAAACATCTGATCCTACTAATTCGCCGCCGGAAAAAACGCTGGTTATTTTCGCCACTATATCGATTGCCTTCGGGCTGCAATCGTTAATCGCTAAAGCCAATTCCTGCAATTGGTTTATTATGACATCAGCATCTAAGCCTGCTGTAGCGACTTCGGTGTTTAAAATGCTATCTGGCTCTATCCGCTCCAGCTCATTCATGACTTGTTGCAAGCGGTTTTTAAAAACCTGCACTAAATCAGGTTTGATTTGTTCTTGTTTTAGGACTTGTTCCAATTTCTCAATGGCATCAAACAATGCCATCATGCCAAGATTACCCGCCACGCCTTTTAAAGCATGTAATTGGTGCTGGGCTTCTGGAAATTTACCTTGGGATAAATGCGCTTCCAGTTGTTCTGCAAATTGGCTGTAATCACTGCGGAAGGCCAACAATAGTTTACGGTATAACGATTGATTCTGCCGAAGCCGACTTAATCCGGCTTCTAAGTCAATGCCCGGCAACGCCGCTTCAGGATCATCGTAAACCACTGGCTGCTGCTGTTCATCACCCTGATTATCAGTGGCCTCCGTGGTCGTTGTTGATAGCCAATCACCTAATACCCGCTGCAATATAGCAATATTAATTGGCTTGGCGATATAGTTATTCATGCCTGCTTCTATACGTTTTTCCTTATGCCCATAAGTGGTGCTGGCAGTCATGGCAACAATCGGTAATTTTTCTGGAGAATATTTATGCCGGATGATTTCTGTGGCTTTATAGCCATCCATAATCGGCATATCAATATCCATCAACACCATATCAAAATCGTGGCTTTGGGTTTTTGCCACAGCTTCCAATCCATTGGCGGCAACCGTTACGGTAAGGCCAAAACTTTCCAGAATTTCCCGCGCCACTTGCTGGTTGATAATATTATCTTCCGCCAGTAATACCTGTCCTTGAAATTTTAATGATTCCGCAGGCACTTCCTTATTTTTAACGTTAATCGCCTGTCGCTGTAGTTCTGTTGTATTGCCAATGACAGTGGTGATGCTCTCGAACAAACTGACATGGGTAAACGGCTTCAGCACCAAGCCGTCGATTTCTTGTTGCTCCATGCGGCTGAGCAAATCCTCATCGGCGAGGGTATTCACCATAATTAAAATCGGGGTATCGGACATTGGATTTTGCTTGCGGATATGCCGACAGGTTTCTATGCCATCCATTATCGGCATTTTCCAATCGACTAAAATCAAGTCGTAAGCCTTTACGCCGTTACGTCGGTTATCCGCCAATTCATTCAACGCCGCCACACCTGACGAGACCGTGGTCACGGCAAAATTAAGATCGGTGAGCATTAAATTTAAAATACTTCTAGCGGATTTATTGTCATCGACAACCAAAAGCTTGTACGGCGCTTCATAGGCGAGCTCTACCCAGCCTTTTTTGATGTTAGCGGGCTTGTCCAACGGCACAGTAAAATGAAATACACTGCCTTGCCCTAATTGGCTAGAGACGGAAATTTTGCCGCCCATCAATTCCACCAAGCGTTTGCTAATTGCCAAACCTAAGCCCGTACCACCAAATCGGCGGGTAGTTGAGCCATCCGCTTGGTTAAAAGGTTGGAACAGCATTGCCAATTGGTCTTCATTCATGCCAATACCGGTATCGCGTACTGAAAATCGCAACACCAGATCAGTCTCGGTTTCTTGGCGGATTTCAATGGCGATAATGACATCACCAAAGTCGGTAAATTTTAAGGCGTTGCTGACTAAGTTGATTAATACCTGACCGATCCGTAATGAATCGCCAATTAATATCGACGGTATGTCGGCACGATAAAAAAACAATAACTCCACTTGCTTTTCATCGTTACGCGTACCGAACAAGCCGATCAACATATTTAGCAGGTCATTTAACTCAAATTCGGTGCGTTCAATATTAAGCTTTTCGGCTTCAATTTTTGATAAATCCAGAATGTCGTTAATGATAGATAGCAGATTTTCCGAGGCGGTTTTGATGGTCGCTAGGTAGTGGCTTTGTTTTTGTGTCAACGGGGTTTTTGACAGCAAATAGCTAACCCCCAGAATGGTATTCATCGGCGTGCGGATTTCATGGCTCATATTCGCCAAAAAATCACTTTTTGCCCGATTCGCCGATTCCGCCGCCTCTTTGGCGACATTTAGCTCGGTAGTCCTTTGCTGCACCTGCACCGACAAATCATTTTGCTGACCGCGCAAACGGTTATCACGCAGCCGTATCTCTTCCAGCATGGTGTTGAAATTGCCGATTAAGGTGCCGATTTCATCTTGGTTATAAGTGCTCACGCGCACGTGATAATCTTGATTTTTGGCAATGTAGTCGGTTACTCGTGTTAATGCACTGATCGGCTCATTCACCATGCGGTTCATCCGTAAACCCAATAACAATGCCAGCCCCATGCTCACTAAGGATAACAGCATGGTCATCAACAAACTTTGCCCCAATTGCCACCACATTTGGTAAATGTCCGCTGACAACACAATCCTGCCAATCACTTCATTGCCTAGATAAATCGGCTGATCGACTTGTAAATGTACCGGTAATAGCTGCTCAATGAAGCTGGGCATATCTTGCCAACCCGACGAAGGCGCCGTGTAGTGGGCAAATAAGGTATTTTGGGCATCATAAATAAAGGCGTGGTCAACACCCGCTTTATCTTGTAACGATGACAAGGTCGTTTCCGCGCTGCCTTTATCTTTAAACAACAAGGCCGCTTGGCAATTTTTGCTAATCACCATTGCCAAGCTCAGCAGCTGGTCTTTGGCGTCATGGTAGACTTTTATGGCAATGCCGGAGGCGAACAGCAAGGCGGTAAGACTGATGGCAAGCCCGGTGGTCAATACCAAAATGAACGAGAACTTTTGCGCCAGCGTCATTTTGTTTTGCAGGTATCGCCAAGGATTGGATTTAAACGTCATTGGATTACCTCATCAGCCAGCTTTAATAATTGGCTATCTAGCACCAAGCCAACCCGTTGTGCGGCAGCCAAGTTAATATCAAAGCGCACCCGATCATCGGCGACTTTCAAGCCAATCATGCCGTTGTTATCGACAAAACCTGCCATATCACTCACCGTTACTATCGGCAATCCGGCAACTGCTTGCATAATTTTCGGCAAATAGGCTTTTTCGTTAGCGGCTATAAACAAAATTCGGCAATTAAGCACGTCGTCTAGCGCATCAATTTCTAAGACTTCAATCGGCTGAAGGCCGATTTTCTTACCTTTCAGCAAGGCAATCTTACCCATTAACGGCTGCTCGCCTTTCGTACACAAAATAAACGGCGGCGCTTGATTGGGTTTAATAGCGCCAAGCGGTTCGACAGGCCATTTTATAAAGCTGGCAGCGTTATAGAGATAACTGGCCTTAACGGCGGATACATCATCTGCTTCAGCAGCAATGCTTTGGGGATTAACGAATAAGCAGGAAAACAGCGATAACCAACCTGTGGTCAGCGCCAACAAGCATTTGCACCTACTATCGCGGTTAACTATCACAACTGACAGGGCAGCAAAAACTACCCCACCTTAATTGCAGGCAGGTAGGCTTTAAAAAGAAAGGAAAAACTGCGCTAAACATAAGCCGTTCCATTTTTGATTGCTAGCCATTAAGCCGTCGGTAAAGAAAAGCGCTCTTGCAACGGCCAATCACGGTAATTAAACACCTGCCCTTGGGCGCGAACTTTAGCAATACCCGCCAACGATAAATCGGCATACACCCATTGCACCGCGTTCAAATCACCACTCGCCAAAACGCCATTGTCAGGAAAACCTCTATCTACAGGTGTGTACACTGCCGCCGCACCAATGTTGACATCCACCGCAGGCGACCACGGCGCTTCCCCGACCAAACACGCTTGCACCACATAGCATTGGTTTTCTAAGGCGCGGGCTTGGCAGCCAATTTTTACCCGATGGTAGCCAGCAACCGTATCGGTACAGCTAGGCACCAATAATAAATCCGCGCCAGCGGCTATTTGCTGTCTTGCCAGTAATGGGAATTCGCTGTCGTAACAAATATTAATGGCGATTTTGCCATATTCGGTATCAAAGCATTTAATGTCATCGCCGCTGCTAATCAACCATTGCTCATTTTCAAAACGGGTCATCATCATTTTGTCTTGATAATCAACCTGCCCATCAGGAAAAAACAAATACGCGCGGTTATGGTAAGCGCCAGAAGGCACTTTTTCTGGAAATGTTCCGGCTTGGATAATGCACTGGTATTTTTGCGCTAGCGATAAAAACAGGCCGAGAAAATCATCAAGCAAGCCTTGCATTGCTGCCAGTTGCTTGTCCAGCGATGAATACACCGCCTCACCAAACAACGAGGCCAATTCCATAGTGTTATATTCAGGGAAGACCAGGATTTTCGCGCCTTGGGCAGCGGCTTCCGCCACCCAGCGTTCGCTTTTCTGCTGATAGGCTTGCCAGTCTTCCAGAAAGCTAATGTCGTATTGGGCGCTGGCGATTTTAACGTTCATGTTTTAACCAAAAAGTCATCGGTTTAGGGGTTTCGTCGTTATCATCCAAATCTTTCCAGACGTAACTGGTCGTGAGTTCAGGATGTTTAACATAGCCGCGTTTGTTCCAAAACGCATCCAGCGGTACATAATCGGCTGGACGGCGCGGATGGTCGACAGGACGCTCTACGCAACAAAAGGTGATGTGTTTAAAGCCACCTAAATCAGCGGCATGGGCTTCGCGTTCTTCAAAAAACTTAACACCAATACCTAAGCCACGGTAATTTTTATCCAGTACCGATTCACTGCAATAAAACACGTCGTTAAGGTCGTAGCCTTGTTCTAAAAACGGCTTTTGCAACTCATCGGTTTCATCACGCATCGGCAAAGCCGTGGACGCGCCCACCACCTTCTCGCCGTCTAAGGCTAGCACGATAACGCTGTCAGGGTTATCAATATAGGTTTGCAGATATTTTTTTTCGTAATCCAAATCACCGTCATACAGATAAGGGAAATCCCGGAATACTTGGATTCTTAAACGGGCAAGCTCAGGGATATAGACCGCTAAGGCTGCGCCGCTAATGCGCTGAATATGGATTTTTTTGCTCATGGTTTATCCAAAAATCGTCATTTTAACTAAATTTTCTGCCAATTGCGTAGCTGATGTTACGCGGACATTTTATGCGGTTTGAAGTTAATTATGCTGAGTCGCTATCGCGACAGTTTTTCTAATCGGGTACTCGCACCCGAAGGCGAGCTACTTTCTTTTGCGCCGCCAAAAGCAAGTAGCCAAAGAAAAGGCGGCCCGGTTGCCGCTCATGTCTTGCGCTCCTCGCATTTGTCGGGGGACGGCAGAATGGGCTTCCTGCCCATCTGCCGCCGTGCGGCATCCATGCCGCACCCCTTCGGGCTGTTCCCGACAAATACTCCGGTGCTCGACGCGGCAAACGGGAGAAAAACACGTTACTGCGTAACGTCAGTTGCTTAGTTTAAACAGCCAAAACACCGCCATAGACACCCCGGCGCTATCTGCCAGCCAATCGACAACGGAACTGCTGCGCCCAGGTACAAATGCTTGATGCCATTCATCAGAGACGCCGTACAAACTGCCCAAAAACACCGCCAGCAAAGCGCGTATAATCGGCGTTTGCTGCCAATGCCCTAAATACCGCCACAGCAATAGCCCTAAAATAAAATAACAACCCGCATGGTAAAGCTTATCTTGATGTGCAAACCACATGGGCGCAGGCAAGCTAGCTTGGCTAGAAAGCCAAAAAATCAACAGGCAATAAAACAACAGCCCTAAACCATCTAAATATTTGATTACCATTATGAATAACCTGTTTGAATTTGCCGAAGCTTGTCTTTACCGCACCGCTATCGACGAAAAACTGGCGTTAACCCACCAAGCCAGACAATTGATGGCTACTGGCGAATTGAGCTATATCGACAACGCGCCGCTATTACCCATAGAAGATGTCAGCTTTCCTAGCCACCCAGAATTACTGCCGCCCCGGCTCATGCCCAACCGCAAACTGACTGCCCCCGGCGGCATAGCGGCGTTTTTTCATGCCATTGCCCATATTGAATTTGTCGCCATTTATCTAGCGTGGGACATTATTTACCGCTTTCGCGGCTTGCCGGAAACATTCTACCAAGACTGGCTACGGATCGCCGATGAGGAAGCCCAGCATTTTGGCTTAATCCAAAAGCACTTACAGTCCTTATCGATGGCATATGGCGACCTACCAGCCCACAGCGGCCTTTGGGATCACGCCAAAGACACCCAGCATGATATTCTCGCCAGACTGGCGCTAGTGCCCCGATGCCTAGAAGCCAGAGGTTTGGATGTCACCCCCAGTTTAATTGAAAAATTCAACAAGCTAGGCGATGCAGACAGCGTGCAGCTGTTAACGCGGATACTCACTGATGAAATCGGTCATGTCGAACGCGGTTCTTACTGGTTTAAACAATTTTGCTTAAGCGCAGAGCTGGATTCCGAAAGCCACTTTCAAGCGCTCATCCAACGCCATTATGTCGGCGGCAAACCCAAAGGGCCGTTCAACCATGAAATCCGCAAACAAGCCGGATTTACCGAAAACGAAATTTGTTGGTTAGAAATTCCTTAAAAACTAAAAACGGCGACTGGAGATAGCAAACGTAGGTTGGGTTGGGTTGCGCTTTTTGCAACCCAACGAGCTTGGCACAGATGTTGGTTTGCGAAAAACATGCAATCCAACCTACCAAAAACTTGGTCACCGATTCGGAATAACAGCATCTGAAAGCAAACACCCACCTACCACGCGGTTCTTACCCCCCTCAGCAACATCAATCCCAATCTATCAGCAACCTCATATATAATGTGCCGCTAGATTTGCCCGAACACCATAAATATGCCCAAAAAAAAATCCACCACCCTCTTCGAAGACTCGCTTGCCGAGCTTGAACAATTAGTCAGCCAGCTAGAACGGGGCGATATTTCCTTAGAAGAATCGTTGACCGCCTTTGAGCGCGGCGTGGCCTTAACCCGCACTTGCCAACAAGCCTTACAACAAGCCGAACAAAAAGTACAAATTTTATTGGACAAAAACGGCACGCAAACCCTGGAGCCCTTTACTGATGAGTAATGCCTTAAAAGAATACCTGGTTTTTTGTCAAAACCGCGTAGAAACCGCTTTGGAGCAACGGCTGCCTGCCGCCAATACCCTGCCGCAAAAACTCCACCAAGCCATGCGCTACAGCACCTTGGATGGCGGCAAACGGATGCGCCCCATGCTGACTTATTGCACAGGCAAAACCCTCGGTATTGCCCCAGAAGCTTTGGATGGCATCGCTTGTGCCGTCGAATTCATCCATGTCTATTCCCTAATCCATGACGATTTGCCCGCTATGGATGACGACGATCTGCGCCGAGGCAAAGCCACTTGCCATGTCGCCTTTGATGAAGCCACCGCCATTTTGGCAGGTGATGCTTTGCAAGCCCTCGCCTTTGAAGTCTTGGCGCATGACCCCAGCATCACTGCCAGCCCAGAAAGCCGCTTAAAAATGCTGACCACCCTCACCAAAGCCAGCGGCTCGCAAGGCATGGTCGGCGGACAAGCGATAGATTTGCAATCTGTCGGCACCATGCTGAATTTGGCGGAACTGGAAAACATGCACATCCACAAAACAGGTGCATTAATCCGCGCCAGCGTGGTGATGGCAACCTTAGCGAAACCCGATTTAAACCCAGCCATCGCCACCCGTTTGGATCATTACGCCAAATGTATTGGCCTGTCTTTCCAAGTCAAAGACGATATTTTGGACGAAGAAAGCGACACCGCCACCTTGGGCAAAACCCAAGGCAAAGACAAAGACAACAACAAACCAACCTATCCGGCGCTTTTAGGCTTAGCGGGTGCTAAACAAAAAGCCCTAGAACTGCACGAAAAAGCCTTGGAATGTTTAGACATTTTCGGCAGCGAAGCCGACTTGCTCCGTGATTTATCCTTATACATCATCCAACGCGACCATTAATTACCGACTTGATTGCTAGGAATTTAATCCGGATAATCGCCCAAACTTTTATCCGCACCTTATTTTGAAGAATTAACCACATGACTATCCCAGGCAGCTACCCTCTCCTCGACACCATAGAAACCCCCGCCGACGTGCGGGCGCTGCCCCGTGACCTGCTCAAAGCCTTGGCCAAGGAGCTGCGCGAGTTCCTGACCCAGACCGTGAGCGTCTCCGGTGGGCATTTCTCCGCAGGCTTGGGTACGGTGGAG
>Ga0247843_1007836_pt1 | contig 12845 bp, 13 predicted proteins | sample LaCruzMarch2017__FD_192420 | JGI IMG/M metagenome (GOLD analysis project Ga0247843, IMG submission 192420) | Freshwater microbial communities from meromictic Lake La Cruz, Castile-La Mancha, Spain - LaCruzMarch2017_8m | ecosystem: Environmental > Aquatic > Freshwater > Lake | place: Spain...
TTCCTCCAATGATTACTGTAGAAAACCCATTATTGGTTCGCTTCAGGCGATTAATCATACACGTAATAAGCGCCAAACGTGGGATCAGGGTAATGAATAAATGGCTAATAAAAAGTACAGTAAATGAAAAATAGTAATCTCTATAACTGATTACGTCATCATCCAATAATAAAATGAAAAAGATTAAAATTGAACCAATCACAGCTGCAATGGCTGTTAATTGGATGATTTTCAGCCGGTATAGTCTTCTAACATTTAGGTAGGTTCCTTGTAGATAATAAAGCAGAAGGTATGCCAGGGGAATCAGACTTATTCCCAAGTAAAAGGTACCATTTGGAATAAACAATTTGTGCTCGAGCCAAGTTGCCCTTGTCACGTAAAAAATGAACCATGCAATCATTGCCGCAAGCACATCCAACACCAGCAAACTCAACGCCCAATATCGCTTCATGGCATGTAGACAATCTTTATATTATCAATTCTAATTTCTGTATTCGGAAGTAACGGTTCTTTCCAAGCTTCGAACCCATGGTCAAAATAGGCACTGGCCTCTGATGCACCAATGAGTTCTCGAAGTTCAATATACATTTTCTTCCATATAACAGTTTCCGGGGTGGATTTATTCAACTGTATATTTGGATTCTTTTTAAGTCCACTTGGAGAAATTGCGAGAAGGCTGGTGACCACGCGATTCGTGGTGTAGTAATCAATCTCAAGGTATACTTCTTTACCCCTCGGAAGATACGACCCAAATGTCGTGTAAGCTACCCATATTGAATCGGTTGAATTAAGATCAACTTTGGCATACGTATTTCCGTTAAATAATTGTAAATCGGTATTATCCAATACAAAACTTGCCATGGAGGTATTTGGATCATTTTCGAGCATCACATTTGCCCCTTCAAAGTCTTCAATGATGAACTGGGCGTTTGAAACGTATTTTGTAACCGGGGTTATCGATGTTGTTTGATTTTGAGTTAGGGTTACATTGGCATTATACACAGAACAGAAGGGATAAATTTTCTTGGTTGCAGCAATCCCATTGATCCGCACTCCTGGATAAACTTTTACATCGACGGATCCAACATTTAAAAGCGGAATTCTTACTGGAAGTTCAAAAACCCCTACACATTGATCATTGATATAAACCCATGCTTCTGTTAGGGACTGACTCAACTCTCCTTCCGCTCCACTCAATTCAGGATTAGCCACCAAGGACCATTTATCAACGTAGAGCCACGAGGGATCGGGATTATTTTTTACACACCCTTGAAGTAAGAGGACGGTGAGGGCAAAAACGAAGTTTTTGAAATTCATGCGTGGCAAAAACGTAGGAAACTCCATTTTATTTTATTGAATTAAATCTAGAATTTGATAGGCTACTTTTAAGGCCTCATGTCCGGCTATTAAATCCACGGAAATCTTGGCCTCTTTTCGAATTCCCATGGCAAATTCTTTTAATTCCTCTTCGATGGCATTGGTAGGAAATACCTTTGGTGAATCAATGGAAAGTTTCTTTGGTGGCTTACCATTGCCCAAATCCAACACCATGTCGTATGGATCGGCGGGTCCTTCAAGACTTTCAAGCCGAACTACTTCTATACTTTTATTTAAGAAATCTATCCCAACGTATGCATCCCGTTGAAAAAATCGGGATTTACGCATGTTTTTGAGTGAAATTCTACTGGCGGTAAGATTGGCTACCGTGCCATTTTCAAACTCAATTCGTGCATTGGTTATATCATGGCTCTCGCTTACAACGGCAACACCAGAGGCCGAGATGTGTTTAACTGGAGATTGCACCACATGCAAAATAATATCTAAGTCATGTATCATTAAATCTAAAACAACAGGCACATCTGTTCCACGGGGATTAAATTGTGCTAAACGATGCGTTTCGATGAAGTCCGGTTGATGCAATAAGGGTTGGGCAGCAATAAACGCCGGGTTAAAGCGCTCCACATGCCCTACTTGAATTAAGGAATTACTCCGGGTAGCCAGTTCAAGAAGGATGGTACTTTCTTGTAGGGTTTGCGTGACTGGTTTCTCAATAAACACATGTTTATTTTGTTGAATTGCCTTATAAGCTAAATCAAAATGAAAGGGTGTTGGCGTTACAACATCCAAGGCATCAACGACTTGAATGAGTTCGTCGGCGTGTTCAAAATAGGGAACATTAAACGCTTCTTGCACCGCTAAACCAGCATTCCGGTCGATGTCGTGAATCCCAACAATATTGAAATATTGAGGGAGCCCTTTTAAAATTTTCAGGTGAATTTTTCCAAGGTGTCCAATACCAAATAATCCGATTCGTATCATGTGCATTTTATAATACAAAAATAAAAAAGCCATTAGAATCTAATGGCTTTTGCTAATAGTTAAAAAGGATTATTTACTTTTTTACCGCATCAACCACAGCTTTAAAAGCCGCCGAGTGATTCATCGCTAAGTCGGCAAGCACTTTTCTATTAAGTGTCATGTCGCTTTTATTCACTAGTCCCATAAAATGAGAATAGCTCATTCCATGTTGACGAGCACCAGCGTTGATACGTACAATCCAAAGGGATCGATAATTTCTTTTCTTTTGTTTCCGTCCGGAATATGCATACAACAATCCTTTTTCGATTGCATTCTTTGCGACGGTCCAAACATTTTTTCTACGGCCGTAGTAACCTTTGGCCAATTTCATCAAGTTCTTTCTTTTAGCTCTTGATGCTACGTGATTTACTGATCTAGGCATATTTTTAATTTTTTTTGAGACACAGAGCCACGCTTTTTCAGTGGGCTTGGATTCTGGGTTTCGGGTTAAACATTAATTAAACCAACAACTATTTCATGCACAATTGCAATTTAATATTTGCTGCATCGGATTCATGTACCAATCCAGCATGCGTTAAATTACGCTTGCGTTTCGTAGCCATTTTTGTCAAAATGTGGCTTTTAAACGCGTGTTTACGTTTAATCTTACCACTTCCAGTAATCGTGAATCGCTTCTTCGCACTGGATTTCGTTTTCATTTTAGGCATTGTTCTACAATTTAAACATTAACTATTAGCTTCTTTATTTCTTTTTTGAATTGATCATCAAAATCATTTTCTTTCCTTCCAATTTTGGCAACTGCTCAACAATTCCAACCTCTGCGAGTTCTTGAGCAAATTTCAATAACAAAATCTCACCACGGTCTTTAAATACAATCGTTCGCCCTCTAAAAAAGACATAGGCTTTCACCTTACTTCCTTCCTCTAAAAACTTCCGAGCATGAGCCAGTTTGAAATTAAAATCGTGGTCGTCGGTATTCGGACCAAACCGAATTTCCTTAACAACAATTTTACTTTGCTTTGCCTTGAGTTCTTTTTGTTTCCGTTTTTGTGTGTACATGAACTTCGTGTAGTCCATGATTTTACACACTGGAGGCACCGCTTTAGGTGAAATCTCCACTAAATCTAGTTCTTGTTCATCTGCTAAGGCCAATGCTGCGGTTAGTTTCATTACTTGAGGCTCTTGTCCATCAATAACTAGTCGTATTTCAGCGGATGTAATTTTATCGTTGATGCGATGCTGTGCTTCTTCAACTCTTCTTACAGGCCTTACGTTTCTTCTCATTCAGTATGTTAAAATATGCTATTAATTCTTTGCTAATTCTTGCTTCATTTCACCCTGCACCAGTACTGCAAATGCTTCTGGGTTCAAGACCCCTAAGTCTCCTTTTCCTCGTTGGCGAACAGAAATCGTTTCAGATTCTGCTTCTTTTTCACCAACAATCAGCATAAATGGGTATTTGCTCAACTCTGCATCCCGTATTTTCTTCCCTACTTTTTCATTCCTTTCGTCTACGAGTCCGCGAATATCGGAATTATTTAGCAATTCTAAAACTTTTTGAGCATAGTCGTTATATTTCTCAGACACTGGCAGAATTACAAATTGGTCGGAAGTTAACCAGAGTGGAAAATCCCCAGCACAATGTTCAATTAATACCGCAACAAATCGTTCCATAGAACCAAACGGTGCGCGGTGAATCATTACGGGCCTATGTTTTTGATTGTCTGCTCCGATATATTCCAACTCGAAGCGCTCAGGAAGGTTGTAATCTACCTGAATGGTCCCTAATTGCCACTCTCTTCCCAAGGCATCTTGCACCATAAAATCCAATTTAGGTCCATAAAAAGCGGCTTCACCGTAAGCCACAAACGTAGAAAGATTCATTTCTTCCGTAGCCTCAATGATGGCTTGTTCTGCGCGAATCCAATTTTCTTCACTGCCAATGTACTTTGAGCGATTCTCTTGGTCGCGGAGAGAAATCTGAGCTCTGAAATTGTTAAAATCTAAAGTTTTCAGCACATATAGAACAATCTCTATTACTTTCTTAAATTCCTCTTTTACCTGTTGTGGCGTACAAAAAATATGTGCATCGTCTTGGGTGAATCCACGTACCCGTGTTAATCCGTGTAACTCACCCGATTGCTCGTAGCGGTATACGGTTCCGAATTCGGCAAAACGTGTGGGTAATTCTTTGTAGGAGCGTGGTTTGGATTTAAAAATCTCGCAATGGTGCGGGCAATTCATAGGCTTCAAATAGAATTCCTCGTCTGGATCCGGCGTACGTATCGGTTGAAAGGAGTCTGCCCCATATTTCTCGTAATGCCCCGACGTGACATAAAGAGCCTTGTTTCCAATGTGCGGGGTAATCACCTGTTGATAACCTGCCGCTTTTTGTGCACGTTTCAAGAATTGCTCTAAGCGGTCTCTCAATTCGGCGCCTTTCGGCAACCACATGGGCAATCCTTGACCAACTTTTTGTGAGAAGGTAAACAACTCTAATTCCTTACCAAGCTTTCTATGGTCACGTTTCTTTGCTTCTTCAAGGCGCTCCAAGTATTCGGTGAGTTCGGAATTTTTCGGGAAGGTGATGCCATAAATTCGGGTAAGCTGCTTGTTCTTTTCATCACCTCTCCAATAGGCGCCTGCAATAGACAATAACTTCAAAGCTTTGATGTGCCCTGTGTCAGGAATGTGAGGACCGCGACATAAGTCGGTGAACTCACCTTGGGTGTAAAAAGTTATGGTTCCATCTTCTAATTCCGAGATCAGCTCAAGTTTATACGGGTCCTGTTTTTCCGTGAAATAAGCCAGGGCATCTTGTTTAGAAACTTCTTTCCGGATGAACGGATTCTTTTGCTTGGCTAATTCTTTCATTTTAGCCTCTACTTTTTCTAGGTCTTTCTCGGTGAAGGAATACGCTAAAAAATCAACATCGTAATAAAATCCATTGGTAATGGGCGGGCCAATGGCTAATTTAACTCCGGGAAAGTGAAATTCTAAGGCCTCAGCCATGAGGTGAGCTGAAGAGTGCCATAGGGTAGATTTCCCTTCTGCATCATTCCATGTTAGCAATTGAAGTTCACTTTGCGCTGGTAAAACACCCATGGCATCTTGAACCATTCCATTAACTTTAGCTGCCAACACATTTCTAGCTAGGCCTTCAGAAATACTGGTTGCAACGTCTAATGCAGTGCTCCCAATAGGATATTCACGCTGTGAACCATCGGGTAGAGTAACTTTAATAATTCCTTCCATAATTGACTACAAAAGTAGTGAAATCAGGGCTAAAATCAACCTTTAATCGACTTATTTCCTGTGCAATAATTGCTTAACGTCCATTTGGAGGGTCCGAATGGAATGCAACAAGCTTTGATCATCCGGTACGATTTCTGGTAATTCTCTACTCACATAACACACAAATTTCCACGCTTCTAAGAGTTCGGAAAACGGAATTTCATAGGGCTGATAGTTTAAATTCGAGGAAATCAAGGTCAAAAGCCCAGGTTTCTCAGGACTCAAACCAATCGATTTAAATACAATTCCTTCCGATTTAGTTACCAAAATAAACTGCTGTCCCGCCTTCATACTTGTCCAATCTTGAATATATTCACCGACGACAATAGAGCCTTGACTCACTGGAGGCATGGAATCACCTTGAACCGGAAATGCGCGATACTTTTTATGTTTTGAAAGAAAAGGCAAACTCAGGGTAGGGAAATCTGTAAAATATTCGGGATCAGAAAATCCTGAAGTGTAACCCGCACTGGCTTTTTCAGGAATGACTTCGATGAGTTCATCATTCGTAAGGCTAACAATGGAGGCTAGAATCCGCAATTCCGATCCTTTCATCCGATGGGTTGCCCGATCGGTCATAATTCGCCAATCTACTTCCTTGAAGGTCGTAAAATCTTTCGTTATTAATTCCTCAATGGACAATCCATAATATTTGCTGATTTGCAATATATTTTCAAGATTAGGCTGGGCAATGTTATTTTCATAACCGCTGTAGGTTGAACGGTTTAACCCAAGCGCCGTAGATACTTCTTCTTGTGACTTACCTTTTCTTTTTCGTAAAATCTTAATATTCTCTCCAATAAACATACCTTGGTTTTAGGCAAAGTTAAAAAATAATCAAACAAATTGATTAAATTTTAATCTTTTTTTTATTGAGCCACGAATTTGTAAATGATAGTTCCGGTTTGTTGGGTGGGAGCTGAATCTTTAAAATTGAATTTCGATTTTTTAGCATATCGCACGGATTGCTCTATCATGCACTGATTTGCTCCACTACTTTTCGCAGCATCATAGGTTGCTTCCACCACCTTACCCCCTTTATCTACCCTTATAGAAACCACTACCCTTCCTGAGGAACCATATCCACAGGTGTATCCTGGATTGCGCACATACCAATTGTTATTCTCAAATGCGGTTCGGCCTTCTAGTCGAAATTCCACCATAACGTCACCGGAGTATTGATTTGCAGCATTGGACTCTGTTTTGCCGGGATTTTTATTCGCATTGGCATTATTCGCTTGATTTTGTTTGCGTTGGTCCATTTCCGAACGAAGTTTTGTTCGCTCTTTTTCTCCCCCCGCCTCATTGAACAAGGATTGCTCAAAGTCTTTGACTCGCTGATAAGGGTCTCCTGAGGGTTGATTCTGTGAATATTCCTCGTATGAATTCGCACGATTATCGTTTTGATTTCGCACCAAACTCTTTGGGTCATCAGCTTGTTGATTGACAAAAATCTCCGCTGGATCAATCAAAATCTCGCGTTCGGGCTCAGCCAAGTCTATTTCTGGAGTAAAAAAGGGCTCCACATGCACATAGCGGTCGTTACTCACAATGACAACAGCCATTATTGGAAAAATAATGGACGCCATGGAGAGTATAAAAGACAATAATATGCGTTCTCTATTCGACATTCGCTAACCTTTACGCTTAATCCATTGTTGTGTCTCCGGAAAATAGTAGCACAACTCTCCCCCGTTATTCAACATCCAACATTGTTCGTTAAATTTCTTAATCCAATCATACGCTACGGGAAGCACTTCCCTCCCATCCAAGGTAAAAATACCTTTTTTCGTTCCGATTTGCACCATGTAGTACGTATTTTCCTGCCACAGAACAATATCATCGAAACTACAAGGGATCAATGGCACTCCAACTGTTGAATAAATCCCACTCACACCAGCCCGACTCACTAGAAAAAATCCGTTACTAAGGGGTTCAACGTAATCAAAATGAAAAGGTGACAATTCCACCCCATTTCGATCCCAAAAACCGAATTGACCGGATTTTGATTTTCTTCCAGATAGCACTTCTCCCACAGAATTCAGTTGATCAAAGGCAAAGAGCTTCGCAGTTCGCTTGAGGGTATCTGTCCAATAATACGCTTTCTTTTTTTGGATTAGAAACTGTCCATTTACGAGGGTTGCTAACTTTAAATCGTTTTCATACCCGGTATACCACATTGAATTAATCCGCCAGGTTTGGCTATTCACATGCGTAAACATCCCTTCTTTCTTGAGCACTAGAAATCCTTGCTTGGACTCCCCGATGCCATCATATTGAACCGCTAACACCTCTTTACCCATCTCATCATAGATGCCTTTCAGTCCGTTTTTCTCGACAAGAAATCCCTGTGGAACTTTAATTATACGATCAAATTGAAACTTAATCACCTCCGTTATGGAGGAATTAATGACTCCCGATTTCCCTGCTTTGGAGGCGATTGCCAACATTTCATTTACTGGATTTAGTTCATCGAACATCGGAGGGCATAACGGTTCACCAGTAATCTGCATTAAGCCTTTCTGCCCCTCCACCTCATACACCAACAAATCCCCAAATACCCATTCTAGATCTGTATACTGATTCTGAATGACGGTAATCCCTGCTCGATTCAAAACCCCAAAGGTACCGTCTAACTCAAAAATCGCATAGCCTTGACGAAAATCAGAAATGAAATCGAACGCAATGGGGATATGAATATTCCCCTGCTTATTGATTACGCCATATTTCTCCCCCTTCATCACAACAGCCAGGCCCTCTAAAAATTCCCCTGCCCAATCAAAAGAAGCAGGAATTAGTACTTCGCCTTGACCTCCCATGTAACCCAATACCCCATCTTCAATGGCATAGGGATAGAGCGCCCGTCCGAAACTCTCCAATTCATCCCTTACCAACTCAACAAACGGATAGTCTGGATTCCGATCAATAAAACTGCGCATGCGGCCCGGATCATAATTTCCTGCGCTTAATTGATAATAAGCACGCCAAATCCGATCAACATTACGGTTAAAGGGATATAAGGCAATGAATGATTTAAACTGAACTGTATCATTGGAAAGCAGGTATAATTGATACAACTCATCTTCTGCCAACGACGTAAAGGGACTTCTTGGGTGATATGTTATGTAACTGGAAAGTTCTAATTCCGATCCGTGAATTACCCACTGCTGAAATTCCAATTCATCGATCCTTTGTCGAATTGATGGTATATACTGGGAATTCGGAGACGACCATTGAAGTGTCATTAAACACGACCGAGAAGTAACTCCACAGGCATTGAACCACAAACTATCTCGGCACCGAAGCACAGAGTCTTTGAGCTCCGTGGCCGGCAATTTTGAGAGCAGATCCGTTAAGCTTCCCAGCTCTTTTTCCCCTTTAAGGGTTTGGAATTTTTCTCGCAGCAACACCATAAACAAGGCCTTCATGTGCTCCGCTTCCCAACCAATTTCCACCAAGTTATCACGTCTCCTTCTTGAACTTTTGGAAAGCGATACCGCATGCGTTTCAATGGCTGATTCGAGGTAAAAAATTGCGGAGTCAAGATCCTTAAACTCGCGCGTGGAACCATAGATGAGTGCTAATCCGTAGGCAGCAACGCTGGGATTTCGTTCTTGTAGTGATCGAAATTCAGACAGTGCAATTCCATAATTCTTTTGTTGTAACGCATAAAAACCATTCATGCAGTTAATCCGTTGACCGCGTGCACCAAAGGCACAAGCAAGGCATAGCAACAAGGAAAATAAAGTGCACTTCATGTGCTCAAATTTACAACGCAATGTTCACTGAAAAAAATCTTAATTTTACATGAATGAAGGGCTCAAAAAATCCACAGTATTTTTACGAAAGCACCACCTTTCCTTTTCTAAACCCATTAATTCAATCGATTGATTTAATCACGAAGGAATTAGAGTCCTTGCGACGAATGCAGGCTCCCTTGGGATGGCTCGAGACATTCCCCACCTATGTACACGGTGAGCATCCCAACGCATGGGAGGTTTTTACATTTAAGTTTTTTGGGTTGAACCACACAAAAAATCAAGCCTTGTGTCCGTTGACCAGCCAACTTATACGGTCGATTCCCGAACTTATTTCGTGCGATTTTTCACGAATGAAACCACACACGACCATTGAAGCCCATCACGGGTATTCTCGGATGATTTTGAGAGGTCATTTATCCTTGATTGTACCTGAAGGAAATCAGTGTGGAATTCGGGTAGGAGACGAAATCAAGCACCATGTGCAGGGTGACATGATGGTATTCGATGACTCATATGAGCACAGTGCTTGGAATGATAGCAACGAAGAGCGAATAGTCCTAATGTTTGACATTCCAAATCCGCTTTGGGGGTACAGCGCTGAAGAGATAAGTCGGTATAAAATCATGCATCTCGAAGACCCTTTTCTCTTAAAATTAGCGAGTAAAACGGCATGGCTTAAAGCCCTAGAAACAGGTGATTTACCCCTTTAAATTCAAGTGTCGATTGATGAGATCAAGGTTATTATCAGACGGAGTCCCGAGCAGTTGAATGGATTCTTTCGGAAGTACCTGTACAAGCCTTTGAATATACCGCGACGCCTCGAAGGCGTCCTTGGTTAGCACTAAAGTGATTTCATTACCCACCACATATTGCATCTTGTACCCTAACAATTGATTGTAACTTATGGCTACATCATTACCCTTCTTAATCTTTATTAATGAACTGTTTAACCCTAATATATTAAAGCAAAAATACAACATCAATAAGGACGCTCTTGCTGGAACATCGGTACTTAAAAATCGTGGATTTCCAACAAAAATACCCCCCTCACCAAGCATAGTGGAAGGATCTACTTCTTTAGCATAAATAAGTCCTATCGGCGCAACACCCACATGGATCATAAAAAAATAGTTCAAGGGGTTATTCACGCGTTCAAACCATGCTTCTTGCTGAATTTCCGAAATTAATTCCTCATGAAACATCTGTTGACGGACAACATCCGAATTCCTCCATTCCCTTATTTGCTCTATATCAGCGCGCGCAATTCGTCGCAACTCAACGCCAAAGCCCGACAGGATCATTCTGAAATTTCTTGAATGTGATAGGTGGGTGCCTGATTAATACGCAGTAATATCTGACGTAAATAGGTGGCGAGGATGCCCAAGCCAAAAAGTATTAACCCGGTAGAAAACAACACACTGACAATCAACGAAGTAAATCCAGGGACTTCAATCTTATCAATACACTTTTTATACAGAAAAAAAGTCCCTATACCAAGGTTAATCAGTGCCATCAATCCACCTATTGAAGCCAATAATCTCAGAGGAAAATCTGTGGCATACATAGATTTTCTAACACTCAAACGGAATAAATCACGAAGCGTATACCTAGACTTAGAGGAAGAAATGCACACATTTAATGGGACAAAGCTGATCTCATTGGTAAACCATCGAATCCGTTCATCTAAAAACTGTACACCACCAGCTCCTTGGGTTAGCGGTTGAAATAAATCACGTCGAATCAACCGAAATGCACTACCCCTTCCGTGATTCGCGCCCATCAAACGCGAAAGCGTACGGTAGCAGCGCGTTAACACCGTCCTTGAAGCACTTCTCTTGGCGTCAAACAAGCCATAAATTACGGCACTTTTATCCCGAGATGCAGCCTCAAGCAACGAAGTAATATGCGGTACTAATTCCTGATGATCATCGTCCATGGTTAGCACGAACGAAGTATTTACCTGTGCTAGACCGGCATATAGGGCCGCATGTTGACCAAAGTTTTTTGACAATCGAATTTTCTTGATATTTGGAGCATGCGGAAAATCCAACATATGTTTCCAGTGATCCTCATCACTCCCATCATCCACGATGATGATATGAAAAGACGGAAAATGAAGCATCAGCAGGCGAGCCAATTCAAGCGCTCCATCCGAATTATTATACGTTGGAATTACCGCGGTAACTTGTTTGTTCATTCGTTAAAATTACGCATTCAACATTAACCCGCCATCAAGAAGCAATTGGGCGCCCGTCATCCAACGGGAATTATCGCTTAACAAGAAGACACAGGGCATAGACACATCCGAAGGCTCCCCAATTCCCAGGGGATATTTCTCCTTCATGCGCTGAACCTCAGCAGGCGAATGCACTGCGACTGAGGCCTGATAAATTGGGGTATTGACCAACCCACAAACTATGGTATTCACGCGTATTTTCTTCGCGCTAAGTTCTAACGCAAGCGCTTTCGCAAAGGTTTCCAAAGCCGCTTTTGAGGCCGCATAACTAGCGCCACCCCGATATGGATAATGGCTAGATACGGAGGAAATAAATACTACCGAGGCCCCTGGCTTTAATAAATTCTTAGAAACCAAGGCTGTAGCCATGTGGGTTGCGGAGAAATAATTTACCCCAAACAGGCGTTCATTGCCCGCCTCATTCAAATACTTAATGGGCTGAGGATGTATTGTTCCAACGCAATGCACCCAGCCGTCAAAAGCGCTTGACACCCCAAGAAAATCAGGTTCATTCAGTGCATCCCAATAAATAGACTCAAAAGAGTCATCGGCGGAAAGCTGTTCAATGTGTATAGTATGTGCTGTTCTGAAGGTTCCAAGAACCTGTCCACCTTGACGTAAAATATCCCGTGCAATTTGAGCACCAATGGCAGAAGAAGCACCCGTTACTAAAATCCGTTTGTTCGCAAGGCTACGCATACGTAAGGAGTTTTGTTGTTGGAAAATCGATCGTAAAAAATACAGAAGCCCACGAAAACCCTACCCCGAATCCAGATAACATTAGCGAGAGGTTTTGACGCGATCCTAATTCTGAACCGTGAAAAGCCAAGGTAAGCGGGATTGATGCGGAACTGGTATTACCAAACTGTTCAATGGAGCTTAGGCATTTTTCCATGGGAAGGGATAATTTTCGAGCTAAGGATTTAGTGATTAAGCCATTGGCTTGATGCAATACTAAAAAGTCTATCTCTGTTATCGATTTCTGGGCCAGAAAAAGCGCCTGTTCAATGGACAAAGGCACGTGACTCAGGGCGAAATTAAAGACGCTCAATCCATCCAAATGCAGGTGGCTTCTCGAATGTTGATTCCCATTGAAATCTAGCAATTCTTCAGAATAGGTCCCGTAGGGGTTTCGAGAATGACCACCTTCTATAATGATGGATTCTTTCCCTGAACCATCAGATCCTGTGTTCACGAACCAAGGAGTGGCATTTTCAGAAAATGACAACAAGGTA
>Ga0247843_1007837_pt1 | contig 12845 bp, 8 predicted proteins | sample LaCruzMarch2017__FD_192420 | JGI IMG/M metagenome (GOLD analysis project Ga0247843, IMG submission 192420) | Freshwater microbial communities from meromictic Lake La Cruz, Castile-La Mancha, Spain - LaCruzMarch2017_8m | ecosystem: Environmental > Aquatic > Freshwater > Lake | place: Spain...
AATAATCAGTCTGTTAAATTAACATTAACGATTATAGTCTCGTTTAAAGGGTGGGCGGCTTTTGCCACCGTTGCGAGGACCCGCGTAGGCCGGTCTCTCGTTGCTACGCCCCCCTTGATGGGCGGTCACTCGAATGGCCCTACCCCGAAAACGAGCCCCGTCAAAGGTGGATCGAATTTGATCCAAGGATTCTTGTTCAGCTTCCACCGTGGTCCAGGAGTCGCCCAAAATGATCTTGCCCAAATCGGCCTTTTGAAGACCTGAATGGTCCAACAAAAACTGCAACATGCTGGCCTTGTAAAAACCATCCCGCGTTCCCAAATTGACTTGCAAACCCGGTTGGTCTTCGCGATCCGAATGACCACGACCTGCGGGCATGTCACCCATCGCCTGACGGCCCTGCATATCGGCATCGTTCTGAAGGGCGTAATAGCGGAACAAGCGCTCAAACTCCATCCAAACCAATTTCTGGATGAGGGTATCGCGATCCATCCCGTCCAACATGGGCTGAAGACCTTGAAGGAGTTCGCCAATGCGGTCTATGCGAGGCTCCGAAGCAGCGATTTTGCCAAAAAAATGCCGGAGCTTCACCTCCGCGATGGCAGTTCCGGAGGGAATGGTCCCTACTTGAAAGCGGACTTTGGCCTGCTTTTCAATTTGTTTGAGCCTGAAGGTATCCTTGGGTCCCAGAATCACCATCGAAACTCCTGCCTTGCCGGCCCTGGCGGTCCGGCCGCTGCGATGCGTATAAACCTCCGAGTCTTCGGGAATCGAGTAATGAACAACGTGGGTAATGTCCTTGACATCGATGCCCCGGGCCGCGACGTCCGTCGCCACCATTAATTGAAGGGAGCGCTCCCGAAAGCGGGCCATGACTTTGTCCCGCTGAGCTTGGGACAAGTCCCCGTGGAGTGCCTCCAAATCGTAACCTTCCCGAATGAGTTTTTCGGTCAATTCCTGGGCTTCGGCCTTGGTACGGGTAAAAACAATGCCGTACATCTCTGGATGCGCGTCAATGAGTCGCTTGAGGGCTTCGTATTTGCGGGCAAAGGGCACCTGAAACGACCAATGCTCCAATTGGGAAGGGGCCGCTGATTGCGATTCGGAACGGAGGGTTTGGGGATCCTTGAGGAAACGATCCGCCAACTTTTTGATTTCGGCCGGCATGGTGGCCGAAAAAAGCCAAGTCCGGCGACGACCCGCCGCATGGGTTAGGATATAATCCAGATCATCGCGGAATCCCATGTCCAGCATCTCGTCGGCCTCGTCCAGCACAAGGGTTTGAACAACGCTTAGGTCCAAGGCCTTGCGCTCCATGAGGTCCATGAGACGACCCGGGGTTGCGACCACCACATGAACGCCCGAACGCAGACGACTGATTTGAGCCTGGATCCCTGCCCCCCCGTAGACCGCTAGAATGCGAATCCCTTCGGTTCTGGCGGCGAATTTTTCGAGATCGGAGGTGATTTGGACACAGAGCTCCCGGGTTGGACTCAAGACCAAGGCCTGAACACCGCGGGCCTGGAGATCCAAGTGTTGCAAAAGCGGTAGGCCAAAGGCAGCCGTCTTACCGGAGCCGGTTTGGGCGAGACCGAACAAATCGTGGTCACCCGATAAAAGAATAGGAATGGTCTGGGCCTGAATAGGCGTGGGCTTTTCAAAGCCGAGGTCCTGCACTCCGAGTAATAAGCCCGGATTAAGACCCAGGTCGGCAAAGCCCGGTAGATTTTCGTTCATGAGGCGGCAAAGGTACGCTAAATTTGCAGGGTGAAAGCCCTTGTCATTGCAGTAGATGGGTTTGCCTCTTGTGGCAAAAGCACGTTGGCCCGGGATTTGGCCAGTGCCTTGCGTTACCGCTACATCGATTCGGGGGCCATGTACCGTGCCGTTACCTACCAAATGTTGGAACTTGGCCTGCCGCCTGTCGAGTCCGCTGGCCTTGATCAGATGCTGGGAGCCCTGGATTTGAAGTTTGTCGCATCCAATGGAGTTAATCAATTGATGGTCAATGGTTTGGTTTTGGTTACGGAACTACGCTCCAAGGCTGTCAATGCGGCCGTTAGCCCGGTTTCCACCTTGCCCAGCGTCCGATTAGCCATGGTGGCCCTTCAACGATCCTATGCCGATGGGACCGGTCTCACCATGGACGGACGAGACATCGGCACCCATGTTTTCCCGCAGGCGGACCTCAAATTTTTTGTAACCGCCCGCCCCGAAATCCGTGCACAACGTCGACAGGCTGAATTGATCGCCTCCGGCGATACCTCCTGGACATTGGACGAAATTCTTGAGAACCAGGCCCAAAGAGACCTGATTGATTCCAACCGGGATTTTGCACCCCTCAAGCGTGCGGAGGATGCCATCGACCTAGATAACAGCGATCTAAGCCGTGAAGAACAGCTGGCCTGGGCCCTGAAATGGGTGGAAGAGCGCGGAGGGATTTAACCCTTGCGCTTCCGGTCCTGTTCTTTGAGGTGGATTTTGCGCATCCGCATGGATTTGGGTGTGATTTCAATCCACTCGTCTTCCTGAATGTATTCCATGGCCTCCTCCAACGAAAAGCGCTTGGGCGGGGCAATCCGGGAATTGTCGTCCTTGCCGGCGGCCCGCATGTTGGTTAGCTGCTTGCCTTTGACCAGATTAACCACCAAATCACCGGGACGGATATGCTCCCCAACGACCATGCCTTCGTAAAGATTTTCACCTGGTTCCACAAAAAATACCCCGCGATCTTGCAATTTATCCATGCTGTAGGCCGTCGCTGGTCCAGTCTCCATGGACACCAACGAACCATTGATCCGGCCAGGTATCACCCCTTTCCAAGGCCTAAATTCCAAGAATCGATGGGCCGAAATGGCCTCCCCTTGGGATAAAGTCAACATCTGGGAACGCAAACCCATCAGGGCACGGGCTGGCATTTCAAATTCTAGGTGAATCCAATCCCCTTTGGGCTCCATCACCAGCATCTCACCCCGACGCATGGTGACCGCTTCGATGATTTTACCTGAAAATTCTTCGGGAACATCCACCACCAATTGCTCAAAGGGCTCATGTTTGGCTCCGTCCACCAGCCGAATCACCACGGTAGGCTGTCCCACCTGTAGTTCGTAACCCTCACGGCGCATGGTTTCGATCAAAATCGATAAGTGCAAAATACCCCGACCGTAGACCAGGTATGAATCTGGCGAGCCGGTATCCTCGACCCTCAGAGCCAGGTTTTTTTCGGTTTCTTTGTAGAGACGATCGCGTAAGTGTCTGGATGTTACCATTTTGCCTTCCTGTCCAAAAAACGGGGAATTGTTAATGGTGAACATCATGCTCAAGGTAGGTTCGTCCACTTTGATGGCGGGCAAGGCCTCTGGCGCATCCAAATCACAGAGTGTATCCCCAATTTGAAAGTCATCCAAACCAACCACGGCGCACAAATCCCCGGCCTCCACCCGCTCCACTTTGCGACGGCCCAGCCCCTCAAAAACATAGAGTTCCTTGACTTTGCCCCGTTTGCTTTGGCCATCGGCCGTCAACAGAATCAAGGGTTGACCTTCCCGAATGGCCCCCCGATGAACCCGACCAATGGCGATACGACCGACAAAAGAAGAATAATCCAAAGAGGTAATCTGCATTTGCAAGGTCCCTGGACGTGGCAAAGGAGCAGGAACATGGGCGAGGATGGCATCCATCAAAGGCGCAAAGTCCTGACCGATTACTTTCCAGTCATTCCCCATCCAACCCTGTTTGGACGAGCCGTAAACCGTCGTAAAATCCAATTGCTGTTCGTTGGCCCCCAGGTTAAAAAACAATTCGAAAACCGCATCGTGGACCTCGTCAGGGCGGCAATTTTCCTTGTCCACCTTGTTAATGACTACAATGGGATGCAAACCCAATTCCAGGGCCTTGCTCAAAACAAAACGGGTCTGCGGCATGGGGCCTTCAAAGGCGTCCACCAACAACAATACCCCGTCGGCCATCTTGAGAACGCGCTCCACTTCACCCCCAAAGTCGGAGTGACCGGGCGTATCGATAATATTGATTTTGATGCCCTTGTATTCAACCGATACGTTTTTGGAAAAAATGGTGATGCCCCGTTCCCTTTCCAGGTCGTTGTTGTCCAAGACCAGCTCCCCCACCTCCTGGTGAGGTTTGAACAAGCGAGTGAATTGCATGATCTTATCGACCATGGTGGTTTTGCCATGGTCAACGTGGGCGATGATGGCGATGTTGCGTAAAGGGGTGTCTTGGGAGGTTATCATAAGAGTTCAAGCCATAAAGGCGCCGCAAATGTAGCATTCTAATTCTCTTTCCTTATATTTGCCCCGCGTTAAGCTTCACTTAACCTGGTTCGGTAGTTCAGTTGGTTAGAATACATGCCTGTCACGCATGGGGTCGCGGGTTCGAGTCCCGTCCGGACCGCTCAAGCCCCGCCTCTCTGAGGCGGGGCTTTTGCTTTTTAGGGCTTGGAGGCCGGGGGCTCTAGAGGGGCTGTCTTGAGGGTACCCATCCATCGATCCCATATCAAAAAATACAACGCGTAATTACCCTGAAATCGGGCATGATGCAGGTTGTGATGCCGGGAAGTGTTCACCCAGGAGCCCCATTTGGATTTCACAAAGGAGGCTGGATACAATTCGTAGCCCAAATGACCGTAGACATTGTAAACGATCATAAACAAAAAAAACAGAAAGCAAGCCCCGAAAACAACGCATAGCGCCCACCTATTCTCCAAAGAACCGTTGGAAACGCTTCCCACCACGCAAAATTCGGTGCCACCCTTGTCCCGATTTTGATTAGATGTTCCGATTTGGACTAAATCTTCCGAAATTGACTGGACAGGTTAAAGGCCCAGAGGATCAATCCAAGCGGATTCGAAGCCCTTTGGGGGTATACTCGCCTGCACAACCCTGAAGCTCCACCGTGTAAAGCCCTCCTCGAAGCGAGCCCGGATCCAATTCGTATCCGTTGGGTCGACGTTGGCTGGAATCCCAAGGCAAACGAAGCACGACCTTGCCGGTTAGGTCTCGAAGGACCCAATGCAAACTTTGTACAGCCGCAGCGGCCTGCCAAGAGCCTAGGATCTCCGCCGAGGTGACGATCCGAAAGGGTCCTTGAGCAGGATTCGGCCAAACTTCGCAGGACTTGGAAGGACCCTGAGATACCTCGCGAAGCGAGGCTGGCAAACGCAACCCAGCACGGACCAAAGGATGACCGAGGGGGTCCGCCCACTCCGTGCCAGGACCAAGCTCCCAAAACCATGGGGCGGGATTACCAACCGGGGTATGCTCAATTTCAAAGACGGGGTCATGGTCCTCAAGGTCCCATCCCTGGACATCGTTCCATGCTAAGCGGAGTCGGCCATCTATCCATGAAACCACCGGCTCTTGGGTGCCCAGAAGGAAGCGAACCCGCGGTTCTCCCAAGGAGGCCGGCCAGGAAAGATCCAATGACAAGGCCCCTACCTTTCCTGAATAATTGGAACGAAATGTCGTAACAATAGGCAAATCCTGGTGACTCGACGAGCGATTCCACGTCCATTCAGCGTCTTCTAGCAATTCAAATGAAGGCGAACCCCAGCGAGCAGCGCCTGGAAAAAAAGATCCATTGACGTCTCCGTAACACAGTCCTTGTAGATTTCTGGAAACGGCCGCACCGTTGAGATTCAAAACAGCCGTATCAAAAACCCATTCTCCCGAAGGGAACGAGTTAATCACATTGGCGTACCGGCGACTGATCACCAATGCGTCCGATGCGTTCACCGTACCCGATGCATTGACATCCCCCGCCTTGAGTCGCAAACCGCTCAAAGGTTGGGCATTGGAAAAATGAAGGTTGGCCAAAAGCGCATCGGTGGCGTTCACCCCGCCCCAAGTCCGGTTCGTTTGAAGTTGCAGGGTTTTGTTACCGTTGGTATAACCACTCAAACTATAGGATCCCTGGGCATTGGTGAGAACGGTGGCTTCTTGAACCAGGTTTGGGTAACTCAACAACCGAACGGTAACCGAGGACAATGGGGTCCATGATAGGTTGTTATAGCTAACAATGCCCGTTAACGGCAGGGCCGCTGGATTATTGACCTGCACCAAGTAATCCTGCGTTTCACCCCAATCATAGGCTCCGCAGGCCTGGGTCGTCGTTGCATTTCCACCCTCGTTGAGAACCACCCGCATCAGACAAAGACCGGCCGAGGCCTGAGGCGCAGGTATGAAAAGACCCGATGCGTTTAAGGTAGCCGAGGCTGTATTGGCCAGAGAACCACCCATGATCATTTCGCTCACCTCAAATTGGTAATTGCGGTTAAAATCAATAAATACTTTGGCGTAAGCCGCGTAATTCCCTCCACAGGTCCCTTTGACCAGACTGGCAGCATAGGACTGCCCCAACGTCACCTGAAATGGTGGCAGGTTGGTACGGTCCGTGTAGGTTGCACAATTCCCGGCACCGGTGGGCGATGCATAGGTGGTCCCGGCAAAGGTCCACGACGCGATACGGCTATCGGCCGAATCAGTGGCCCCCGATGCACAGGCGGCAGCCCTTGCCCGAATGACGGCATTTCGAGTGAGAGAATCCGAACCAAAAGAATTGGTCACCCTCAACTTCACATTGTACAGGCCGGCCGATGAAAAAGTAAGACGAGGCTGTGCATCAGTTGCAGAAGAACCGGAAGCATAGGCCCATCCGGTCGAAGGCGTTATCGTCCACTGACGAGTTGTGGGCACACCGGACGATTGATCACTTAACTGCACGGTATCGACCGTTCCCCCAAAATCAGCCACCGAATCGCTCACGGCAAAGGCAACCGTGAGAGGACCCGGGGTTGCATTGACAGGTTGACATGAATTAGCGGTTAACAAACTGGCCCTTCGGGGACTGTTCGCCAGGACCGTCCACATGCGTTGAACCTGATTCAGGGAGAACAGGTTCATGCACTGATCATCCGAATAGTCCATGTAGTTTTGGACCATATCGGGCCCCGTGCACGATGAATGGGTGGTGGCGCAACCGTAATTCGCCGCATCCGAAGGCGGGGTATCGGCGCAATAATCTGTGGCGGTGCAGGACGAACCGTCGCCCCAAATATGCCGCAAACCCAACCAATGCCCCACTTCGTGGGTGGCCGTCCGCCCCCGATTGTAAACACCGGTAAAAGGATTGGCCGGGGGACGCCCCACCGAATTGTACAGAAGGACCACCCCGTCTGTATTGGCGGCACCGCTGTTGGTCAAACCCGCCAACCCCGATGATACCGGAAACTGGGCATAACCCAGAATACCTCCTGAGATATTAACAACCCAAATGTTAAAATACCGAGTCGGATCCCATACCGTGGCCGGCTTGATCGTCGCATCAATGGCCGACGTGGACCAGGACGCGCTTTGACTAAAAGCCCAGCGAACAATGCCGGTACTGGTGTTCCCTTGAGGATCCCGCTGCGCAAGGCAAAAATTAATATTGGAACCGGATGCCACCGCTCGAAACGCCGCCGGTGCGTTGAGGGTATCGGAATTCAAACGCTTGAAATCTTCGTTCAGAATTTGTAGCTGGGACTGTACCTGCGCTGCCGAAATATTCCAAGCATCGGAGGGGTTTTGGTAGATGATATGAAAAACAACGGGGATATTGTATTCGTTTTCGGTCGAACCCACCCCAGCGCTTTCCCTCATTTGTCGGTCCATCCAGGTTTCGAATTGGGCTTCGGTCTCGGAATGCTGACCTAGAGCCTGACGGTTCAAGTGATGCTCGTGGGTCCAACAGCGCACCTGCGATTGGGCCGTGCCGTTCATCAAAAGGAGGAAAACGCCAATCAATGAGTAAAGAATGGAGGGAATGGGTCTCATCAAAAACAAAAGTTTATGAAGCAAAACTAAAACCATTGAAGCGAACCCTGCGATTTAAGGCATTAAAAAGCCCCTAATTTTAGGATCATTGGCTTTGGACCCTCCATAGCTGGGTGCAGGCTAACCAGGAACGTCCCCATCGGGACTTGTCGCTCCATAGACTCCATCCCAGTATTCCCTTCCAGGGGCTCGATGCTCAGCATTCGGCCTGTTGCATCCCAACATCGAAGGACGGCAGGAGTCGACGTTTGAATCCGCACGGTGTTTAGAACGCCGGCGACCCTGCTCAACAGGAAGGGACTAGGGTCCGATTTTTGAGTTTTGGCTAGCAAACGAAGCCCTTCCAAAGGCTGGCCTTGGGGATCGGTCCACTCCGATTCTGGCATGAGAACGATGGGACCACTGCTGCCTCCCAGGGGTCTCAAACGCAACGTCAAAAGGACGGCGCCTTTGCGCCCTTCCCATCCATGGGTATCAAACCAGGCCAGTCGAAGACGGTTCCCATTCCATCGATAGTCCGGGAGCATTCCTGACAAATAGGATTCGACCCCTGCACCCTGCCAACCGTCCGGTATTTGTAGATCGAGGCTCAAGGAACCCAAACGTGCAGATTCGGCTAGAACGATGGGAACCAAGACATCCTCGTTGCCCCAAGAACCAGGGACCTCGCCGTCCAAGGCATAGGGAATAATCCGCTGCACAGAAGGCAAGAAACTCCCATTCACATCCCCGTAACATATCCCACGAACATTCTGGGTGACAGAAGAGGCACTGATTGTCAAAGGAATCGACTCAAATCGCCAATCCCCTGCCCCAAAGGAGGTGATATTGCCGGAATATCGGCGGGTGGCCAACAGCGCATCCCCGGTATTAATGGAATTCGTCGCATTCACATCGGCCGCTCCCAGGCGAAGCCCGGTCAGGTTGATAAGACTACTGAAGTGCCGGCTGATTTGGAGGGCATCCGAGGCGCTCACCCCGCCCCAAGAGCGACTGCTTTGAGCAGATAAGGTATAAGAACCCGGAGCTACATTGTTTAAAATATATTGACCCGAAGCATTGGTCGTCGCCGTTGCTACCTGCACTCCACCGGGCCCCAACAAACGAACCTGGCTGTTAATAATCGGTGTCAACGCTGAGTTGTCGTAATGAAGGACCCCGCTAACCGAGAAGGCAGGGCTTTGTTCGGTCAAAGTGAGGTTGTTGGTATAAATCTCGTCCCCGCTGGTTCCACCGTTGTTGTTCGCGGCGTTGGAGCAATAGTAAAAAGTCACATCGCCGGTTCCTGCAGCCGGAGCGGTCCATTGAAAATTCCAAGTGATGGTGCCTGAAGTGGTGGCGGTGTTTCCGTTCCAGGTTTGACCTAGGTACCCCGATGCCAAATCGGTGCGGTTGGTGGTTGAAATCAAGGTACCGGCATCGCTGCCATTGCCATCTTCGACCTTGAGTTGAAATCCAAACTTGACACGGGTTGCTCGGTTCACTGTCAAACTCACATTGTAGGTTTGGCCCGGAACATAGGCGGTAGGGACCGAGCCGTTCAGCAGGAGACTGCGCGTAGCGGGCCCTGAATTAAGAGCCGTCCCTCCGTGACACGAAGTACAATTGGATTCTCCGGGTGAACCCGTATGGCCCAAAGGAGGGTTGGAACTGGAGGTTAGGGCCGTGTACACCCCTCCCAAGATCAAGAGGGAAGGCAAAAGCAGAGTTTTGTAGGATATTCGCATCTTTGATGAAGTTAAGAAGAAATAACAACAAGGATAATCATTTGTTTAGTCCCTGTTAACCAAACCATTGAATATTTACCATGCCAATGCCATCCCCAAAAAGGTTTTTAGCGCGCGTTTTGTTCCTCCTTGGGGTGTCCCTTCCCCATCTCTGGCTGGCAGCCCCCCTCAAGGCCCAAAACGCCTTGAGTCTTTCCCAAAGCGTTCTGGCCTTTGGGAATCGAACCGAAACAAGCAATGACACCTTGGGTTTTACAGTCACCAATACCGATACAGCTAACATCCTTTGCAGGGCACGATGCCTTCCCTATTACGGTCACCTTCCCTTTCGGACCAACGATACCCTTTTTGGCTTGGCCCCTGGACAATCCAAGCGGGTCGTCGTATCGTTCAAACCCCGACACAATACATGGAATAATACCGAGTTATTGCTTTCGCATAACGGCAAAGGAGGAACCCTGCGGGTTGATTTAACAGGCCAAGGCGTCTTCAGCCAGGCTTATTATACCTCCACCCAAAACCTCGAAGGCGAAAGTCTGCGAGCTGCCTTGGCCCAGCGGGTCAGTTCACCGTATACCTCCTTGGGCTATTCGGGAACCAATAATGGGCGACTCCGTATGTTTGGTGTTATTGACAATTGGAAAGTGAATGGCCGGGAACCCGCCCATGCCAATCCTTACAAGAATGAATGTGTTTATTCGGGCCGGACCATTTCCTACACGGCGACCGATTTTAATACCGGAACCCTCAACAATGCTCCTTACAGCATGAATACCGAACACACTTGGCCCCAGAGCTTTATGGGATCTGCCGAGCCTATGCAAAGCGACCTTCACCATTTGTTTACTACCGACGGAGGGATCAACTCAGCCCGGGGTAACAAGCCCTTTGGCTGGGTACCCAACCCCACCCTTACTTATAACGGAGGTTCCAAAGCCAATTCAATTTGGTTCGAACCCCGGGACGCCCACAAAGGGCCGGTGGCCCGGGCCGTCTTGTACTTTGCACTGCGACACGCCGCCAACAGCCAAGTGATCCTGTCCTTCTTGGATACAGCGCAACAACGAATGTTACGGGAATGGGTCACCTTGTACCCCTCGGATTCCATCGCCATTCGTCGTAACAACGATGTCCAAGCGGCCCAATCCAATCGCAACCCCTTGGTGGACTACCCCCAATTCTTGGAGCGCATGACCACCGTGCTACCCCCATCCCAAAGTCCAACTTGGCGTTCAGTGACCATCAGCGATAGCGTACTCAACTGGGGCTTGGTCCCCGTGGGCACGGCCCTGCCCCGATCTTTCTGGGTTTGCAACAGTGGAAACGTGGTTTTGCAGGTCCAGTCCATCCAAATTAGTGGGGGTGGGTTTGGGTTTAGCGGAGGAGGGGCCACTACTTCGCCATTTAGTGTGAACCCGGGGGAATGTGCTGAACTCAGCCTATTCAATTCCTCCACACAAGCCGCGGGTACGACTGCCACGGGCACCCTCAGTTTGGCCACCCAGTACAGCGGACAAAACAACACTGTTCACCAAATAGCCCTGAGCTCCACCACCTCCAATCCCCCGGTGGTTGGCGGGCAAATGGCGGGGACCCTCCGATACGACAACAGCACATCATCCCCTTTGGTCGGTGTCACCGTCCGGGCCATCGACAGCATAGGCCAAAACGCCGGCCAAAGCCTGTGCGGTAGCCAAGGCGATTGGTCCATCCAAGGCCTCGTACCCGGCAACTATACCTTGGAAATTTTGAATCCACCGACCTGGCAGGGCATTAACGGGACCGACGCCTTGTTGATCAACCGACATTTTGCCGCCTTGCAGCCTCTCTCGGGCCTCAAAGTTGATGCCGGTGATCCCAACCGATCGGGCTCCATCAATTCCACGGATGCGCTGCAAGTCACCCGCCGTTTTGCCAACCTGGTTTCTTCCTTCGGTCGAGGGGATTGGGTTTACTCGGCCCTGACGGCCACAGCCACCATTGGAGTAGGCCAACCCCTGAATATCAAGGCTCTATGTACGGGGGATGTTAACGCATCCCGCGCCTTTTAGGCCTGTTCGGTCCGAAGTCGAATTCCGTAACAACAAACACCGGCGGCCACCGCCGCATTCAGCGACTCGGCGTTCCCAAAGGATGGGATCGCCCAAAAATACCGGCACAGCGCTTTGGCCTGGTCGCTGAGTCCCTTGGATTCGTTGCCAACCAATAGCAGGCCGCCTTCCTTGGGGAAAGTCACGTTATCCATCGAAACACCCCGGGTATCGGCCCCGACAACCCAAGGCCCCGCCCCAGCTCCACGTTCAAGATTTCCTAATGTTGGGGGTCCAAAAATCTGTTCCGAAAAACCGGTTATGCGGGATATATTCTCTTGGGTCAAGGGGGTGTAATGCACCGGTATCCGAAAAACAGAACCCATGGAGGCCTGCATGACCTTGCTGTTGTAGCAATCCACCGTGTCGGGACTGCAGATCAATCCGCAAAACCCGAACCAATCGGCGTTGCGCAACAGGGTCCCCAGGTTACCCGGATCCTGAATACGATCCAAAACCAGCCACCACGGAGGAAGGTCCGATTTTCTTTCCTCCACCAATGGTTGGCTAAAGAAGCCCAAAACAGCCGGGGGGCTGTTGAGCCTAGAAATTCTTCCCATTTCTGTCGTGGAGGCCCATCCCATGCATTCCACAGAAGCCTGCAATGAATCAATCAACGCCCAAATATCACCCTGGTTGCTTTCCAAATGCTTGGAATCAAGAACCAAAGCGGTGGGGACCCAACCGCTATGGAGGGCTTCCAAAATCATTTTGGGTCCCTCGACTAGGACTTCGGGCTGCAACTTGCCCAAAGGCCGTTGAGCGAGGGCCGCCATGGCTTTAACTTCGGCTTTGCTCCAATGTCTGTTTTCCACCTTCCAAAGATACTCCGCCAGCTAAGCCTGCTCGTGCTGCCCGTGATGCTGTTGCAGAGTTCTTGCACGGTCCAAAAAAGACTGAGCGAGGGCAGTGTTTGGCTCAAAAGTTATCGCTTGGAAGGGGTTCCCATAGCCCAGGCCAGGGCCATGGAAAAATCCTTGAAACCTGGCCTGAACCGCCGTGCCCTGGGCCTCTTCCCTTGGCGAACCCATGCTTTTCTGGGTTTGCGCCAGGGTCAAACCACCCGCTTCCGCAATGCCATTCTTACTCGATTTTCAGAGGCTCCTGTTTTGAGTACCACCGAAGGCTTGGATTCCAAGACTGAATTCTTACGCAAAGCGCTCATGGACCAAGGCCACCTACGGGCAACGGTTCGATCG
>Ga0247843_1007838_pt1 | contig 12843 bp, 15 predicted proteins | sample LaCruzMarch2017__FD_192420 | JGI IMG/M metagenome (GOLD analysis project Ga0247843, IMG submission 192420) | Freshwater microbial communities from meromictic Lake La Cruz, Castile-La Mancha, Spain - LaCruzMarch2017_8m | ecosystem: Environmental > Aquatic > Freshwater > Lake | place: Spain...
TTCGACGGCGCGAGCGTCCGAGGCACCCATGTAGGATGTGGTGATTAACCGGATTGGCACGCCTCGGTCCGAAAGCTCGCGCAGTCCATCCATGAGCAGTCGCAGGCCGGACCATTTAATGAAGGATACCAGAATGTCCACTCCATCGGCGGAGGCCATTTCGAGAGCCAGCTCGTTGGCGAGTGGCGGATCGGTCTGGGCGCCGGTGAACAGACTGCTCTCGGCGAGAGGGGTCAGCGGCCGCGGAAGCCCGGATCGCGCGAGGTAGCCCGGCGTGATCTCGGTGAGCAATTGCGGCCCGGATGAAGGCAACAAATCCCCGCTGGCGTGTTGCATTTCGCTGAGTGAAAAAATCCGCTCCAGAAGGTCATTGCAAAGGGCGAGCCGCTCGGCGGTGGTGGTCTTTTGTCGCAGCGCCGCTTCGACGAGACGCGAAACAAACGCGGCGTATTTCGCCGGCTCCTCTTCGGGATCGATCTTCTCAAAGACGGCGCGGAGCTCAGAATGTTCGCGCAGGAATTTTTCCAACAACCCGCTCTGAACGCGCTCGTAAATCCCGGGGAGAAATTCGCTGGAGCTCATTGTTTCAAAAGTTGGCCGAGGATCGGCACATCCGCCGGCGCGAGCGTTTCGATCGCAATTTCCTGAATCGGAAACCAACCGAGATCTGAGTGCTCCGTGGGCGTGGGGACTCCGGCAAGAATTTTTGCCCGGCAGGGGATGAGTCGGATGGAAAATTTCTCGTAGTGATGCTCCACGGCTTCCAGAGTTTGGAAGACCTGCGTTTGGATCAGAAGTTCCTCTTCGAGCTCACGAACAAGAGCAGCCTCGGCCGACTCACCCGCCTCAATCTTCCCGCCGGGAAATTCCCAAAATCCGCCGAGACATTTCCCTTCCGGTCGTTTCGCGAGAAGAACACGTCCGCTCTCATCCTCGATAATCGCGCAGGCTACGGGAGTCATGATTGGGGCAGCGACGCGCTGGCTTCAAAAATCTCCCAAGGCCCGTAGGATTTTCCATCCAAGTCGACAAAAGTCCCGTCGTCCCGCGTGGTCACGGGCTCGATGAAATCCTCGATCGTGAGGGCATCCTCGAAATCCCGCTCGCCTTGTTGGAATTGTCGGATTCGTATCATCGAATAATCAGCGATCTCCATTTGGGCCTCGCGCTCGGTGGCATGGAGCAAAAACCCGCCCGACTCATTGCGCCAGGCAGGAATTTTCCCCTCGCACACAGTGTCCATGAAAACGCAGTAGGCGGTCACGGGCAAAGAGCAGCAATCAGGGCGTGGCCGGTTGGAATTTTATCGCAACACCTGTGGCCCATTTGCTGGGTCCGGGTAGGATGCCTTCCTCGGTGAGGATGACGGCATCGGAGCCGAGGGCTGCGGATTTTGTTCGGATGGAATTGTGCATCTTGGCGCTATCTGTGATTCGGAAACCTTGGACAGTAACCGTGCCGAGTTCGATAAACGGGCGGGCTGGAACTGTTTTCAGAATCTCGACTTCATTCGGGTTGGTGGGATTGTGAAATCCTTTGGCGGTTTTGGTGACATCCACTACGGCACATCCGGCGAGGAGTGCGAAGAGGGTTGCAACGGCGATGGGGTGGAGTGCTTTTTTCATGGGTGTTTGGTTTGTTTGTAAACGATAGCGGTTCCGCAAATGCGCGTGTAGGTGTTGGCGTGAGCATCATCTGAGGCCCACTGGGTGGAGAGATTGTAATAACCCCCGAGGATACTGATAATCACGGCGTCGGCACCGATTTTCGCGGCTTTTTTACGGACGGATTTTTCGCTTTCGCCGCGGGACTGAAAATCGGCGATGACTTCGTAGGGGCGGTTGGGTGCGGAGCGAAGAATGGCGACTTCGCTGGGATCTTTGGGCGGAAAGGTCTGGCCTGCATAATAGCGGTTGGCCACATCGGTGGCACAGGATGCCATGGAAAGCACGGCTGTGAAAAGTAATGCCAAGCGCCCTAGAAAAGCGGTGAGACGGCGGGTTGGTTTGTGGATTGGAGAAATCAATTTTGCGGGTAGTTGCAGGGAAAGTTCAGGCGGCAATTTTTGTGGAGGGGGTGTCGCAAAAGCTGCAACAGGGGGGAATGAGCAGTGGCGACCCTCAATGGAATGGAAAGACAGGATTCCACGGGGCAAGGTGGCGAGTAACTGTGGCGGGGGCGGCGAAGCCGCCGATGGCGGAGGACGGATAGCGGAGGACGGATAGCGGAGGACGGAAGCAAAAGCTGAAAGCGGGAAATCTGAAAAGCGGAAGCAGCGCTCGACGCTGGTCTCTCGACGCGGTTACCACGGCGCTGACGGCACATCGCCCTCCAGATTTTTTGAAGTTTTTCATTGCGAAACGGTTTTTGCAGCTAGAGCCCGGCCTTTTTCGGTGAGGCGGTATTTTTGCAGGCGGCTGTTGGGTTTATCGGGGATGGTGCGCTCGACCAGATCAGCTTCCAATGCAGGCTTGAGGTAACGAGCCTCAAAGTTTTCGCGGCCCCGTAAGGCCAAAGCCATTTGAATTTCTTGTCGGGACATTTCTTTTCGGAGAATGGCGAGGATGCGCCTCAACTCGTCACTGACTTGCCCTGTGACTTGCCCTGTGACTTGCCCTGTGACTTGCCCTGTGACTGGTGCCGTGACTTCGCCTGTGACTTCGCCTGTGACTTGCTCACTGACTTCACCTGTAGCTGCTGGCCGTGGTTGGGATTTTTTTTCAGAGTCTTGGGCGACCGGGAGGCGCGGGAACTCAGTGGTGAAGACGCCGGCGGCTTCGGAGAACCGGGCTTGCGGGGCTTTTTCGAGGATAAGAGGGATGCCACGGCCCCAGGCTTCGATCAGGTGGATGCGGCGGAGCAGGTCAGCGATGAGGGGGTTGCGGCGGCGGGAGACTTTGCCGGTTTTGAGTGTGCGCAGGGTGATGCCTTCCAGAAGCGTGCCGGGATTGCGCACCTCGACGCGGTCGGGGAAAATGGCGATGCGGACTTCGTCGGGGTCACGATAGTCGCGGTGGCAAAAGGCGTTGATAATGGCTTCGCGGCAGGCTTCGCGATCGATCTCGGGAACATCGACGCGGGTGAGGCCCTTGAGTTTCATGCCGATCCGGATGTTCTTGAGGATGTATTTTTCAGCTTCCTCGATGAGGGTGAGGATGTCGCCGGTGAAGTCGTGTTGGTCGATGATGGTGGACGAGGAGGTGGTGGCGAAAACGGCGCAACGGAGCGTGAGGGCGGGCGGTTTGGCGAAGAAGACGCGGGCGGCATTCAGGAAGTGCCCGCCGGAGTGCAGTCCGAGGCTCTCCAGTGCGGCGAGGGTATTGGTCCATGGGAGTCCCGCCTTGCGGACATAAGCGCGGACTTTGGCGGCATCGGGCTTGAAGAAGGCCTCCAGAATGGGTTCGGAGTCCCAGCTGTGGTGGCTGCGATTTTTCCGGAGGATGAGGGTTTCGATTTCCCTGGCCGAAAGTTGGCGGTCTTCATCGGCGACGCGCATGTAGGAGCGGCCGTGGGAATAGTAGGGCTTGTCGCTGCCGGTGAAGCGGACGCGGATGCAGGATTTGCCGGCGGCGAGGAGTTTGGAAACTTCGGGAAAGATCTTGGGCTCGATGTGGGCGGCGATGGCTTGAGAGACTTTCCGCAATGTGGACTCGGTGACATCCATGCCGACGGGGGTGCCATCGTTTTTGATTCCGAACCAGAGTTCGCCGGCGCCATGCTTGTTGAGTATGGCGGCGATGGAATTCAGGCCTTCGCCCAACTCGGCGAGGCTTTTTTTGAACTCGATGGCTTCGGATTCGTTCATTTCAAGAGTGGAAGCGCCCGGAGGAAAGCATGGGGTTGGTTAATTTTGGGTGGTGGTTTGCGGCGGGACCGCTGTGGCGAGTAGTGGGGTAAGCGAAGGAAGAAGTAAAAAGGATGAAGGATGAAAGCCGCTTCGCCGCCGTGGCGCGTGGCGGGTAACGAGAGCGGCTGATTTTTGAGTGATGGATTGGGATTTTGAATAGGGGCGGGAGTTCACAGCGGTTCGCTTCCTTCATTGAGGATCCCGAGGTAGGAGTCGTAGACGAAAACGCGGTTGCGGCGTTGGCCGGTGAGTTCGCGGGCGATGCCGGCGGCGACGAGGGTTTGCATGGCTTTGCCGGCTGTCGGGAAGGTCATCGGCGTGTGGCGGCAAAGGTGCGTGAGGGTGAGGACAGGGCGTTCGCGCAGGGCGGCGAGGACCCGCAGGGCACTGGCTGCAGAGCGGCCGGCCGCAGCGGTGCGGCGTATGTCTTCCTCGAAAAGATCGGCGAGCCTGCGGGCGGTTTCGACTGCACCATGGGCTGTGGTTTCCACGCCTTCCAAAAAGAAATCCACCCAGGCTTCCCAGTCACCGGTGGTGCGGACGCGGTCGAGCAGATCGTAATACACGGAGAGGTGCTCTTTGAGGTAGAGGGAAAGAAAGAGCAGCGGCTGGGCGAGCAGGCGGCCGTGGTGCAGGAGCAGGGCGATGAGGAGGCGGCCGAGGCGGCCATTGCCATCCAGAAACGGGTGGATGGTCTCGAACTGCACATGGGCCAGCGCGGCTTTGACCAACACGGGCAGGCCGGCAGTTTCTTCGTGGAGGAAGGCTTCGAGCGCGGCCATGCAGGGCTCGAGCTCTGGCGGCGGGGGGGGAACGGAGCGGGCGTTGCCGGGGCGGGTGCCTCCGATCCAATTCTGGCTGCGGCGGAACTCTCCGGGCTGTTTGTCGCTGCCTCGGCCTTTGGACATGAGGATGGCGTGCATTTCGCGAAGGAGGCGGTTCGAGAGCGGAAAGCCTTCGCGCAGGCGGGCCATGCCGTGATCCAGGGCCGCGATGTAATTGGAAACCTCGACGACATCATCCAGCGGACTGCCGGGCACTTCCTCCAACTCGAAAAGTAAAAGGTCGGAGAGCGAGGACTGGGTTCCCTCGATTTGCGAAGAAAGAACGGCTTCGCGGCGGACATAGGAGTAAAGGAAGAGGTGGGGATTCGGGAGCAGCGTGCTGATACTGTCCAATCGCCCCACAGCCAAGGTGGCACGCTCCAGCAACAATTGCCGTTGGCCGGTGATTTCAAGAGGCGGATTCGGAGGCAGGGGGTAAGGAACGAAGGCGCGGACCGATTCCCCGGCAGTGGTCGTGGTGAGATAGTGGCCTGTGGCGTTCCTAATCATTGCGCGAATCTTGAATAAGAGATTCTTTTATTCAAGATTTGATGTTTTTAATTTAATAAGAGCACCGTGGATTAAGGATTCATTCGGAGTTTTCCTTTTCAAGGTCTTGAGATAATTCCGCCTCGATGGTTTCGATGCTGGGGAGACTTGAGGCGAGTTCGGCGGGGAGGGCGCGCGTGAGTTCATAGTCGGCCACGCCGATGGGCTTGTGGATGTCTTTGAGCGAATATTCGGCAAGGATGCGGTCTTTGGTCTGGCAGAGGATCAGGCCGATGGTGGGGGCGTCGCCGGCGTGGCGGAGTTGGGCGTCCACCGCCGAGCAGTAGAAATTCATTTTGCCGGCATACTCGGGTTTGAAATCGCCTTTTTTCAAATCCACGACGATGAAGCAGCGGAGGTGCAGATGGTAGAAGAGGAGGTCGAGGAAAAACTCGCGGTCGCTGACGGTGAGCGGGTATTGGCGGCCGACGAAGGCGAAGCCGCGCCCGAGTTCGATGAGGAATTTCTGGATGTGGGCGACGAGGCCGGTCTCCAACTCGCGCTCCAAGAAGGGTTCGGTGAGGGTGAGGAAGTCGAACAGGTAGGGGTCTTTCAGCAAACCCTGCGCAATGCTGGCGTGGATCGAGGATAGAGTGCTGCTGAAGTTTGTGATTGCGGCCCCTTGGCGTTCATGGGCTCGATTTTTGATCTGGAGGCTGAGTGTGTCGCGGGACCAACCCTGCTCCAGAGTCTGGCAGGCATACCAATAGCGTGTGGGGAGGTCTTTGATTTTCTCAATCAGAATCACATTGTGAAACCATGGGATGCCGAAAAGGAGATTCGGGGGTAGAGTCGATGCGGTGGCGGGTGGCTGGACCAATTGTGCCGCAGGCTGCGGCGCAATTCCATCCGGTTGGTTTTGACCGCCCTGCAAAAGTGACGCGGGTTGCGGCACTTTCCCGGCCATGGCGGGATACTCCCGGAAAAATCGCAACATCCGCTTGAGATTCCGCTCGGAGAATCCTTTTTCTTTGGGGAGTTCATTTTTCAAATCTACAGCGAGCTTTGGAATGACTCCAGCACCCCAGCCCTCGCGTTCCTGCCTCGCAGCGATCATGCGACCGATGTCCCAGTAAAGGAGAATCATCTCGGCATTGGCAGAGAGTGCGGCACGGTTCTGGGCGGCACGGATGCGACTTTTGATCTCGTCGAGAAGCTCGCGGTAGAGCGCAAGTTGCGGGGTGAGTGCCGACATCAGTTCTTGGCCTTGCATCTCACCCCTGTGATTTCGAGGATAAACAGGATGCGCGCGCTTTGCAGGTGGCTCTTGATTTCTTGAAATGTGGCGCTGCAGGTATCCGGCAACCCCGCAAGCGAAGGAGGCGCGGTGAAATGCGCATCCAACCGGGCGCGACCGCGAGCAAGGCGTTCGCCGTTTTCCAGCGGCTCCGAACGGGCCAACTTTATTAATTTTTTAGCAGGCACAGGAATTTGCAGGAAATTCAGGCCGGGATAGCGGCAAGCATTTCTTCCGACCACGATTGGAGCGCGGCGGGCGAGTCGATGCCTGTGGCTTGGGATTCGAGGTGGATGAAGTCGACATAGCCGCGTGGCTCGACTGCATGGCGACTGTAGCTGAAGAGGGCGGCGCGGCCGTCGCCGGTGAGGCCGAGGACAGAGGCGGCGTTGCCGCCGATGGCGGAGGACTGATAGCGGAGGACGGAGGCGGCAGAACCGCTGTCGCGAGTGGCGTGTAACTGGTGGCGGGGGCGGCGTTGCCGCCGATGGCGGAGGACGGACCCAGTGGAATAGGCTTCGCATTCCACGGGGCGAGGTGGCGGAGGACGGAAGCAAAAGCTGAAAGCGGCTTTGCCGCTGTGGCGCGCCCTGGTGGAATAGAAAGACAGGATTCCACGGGGCGAGGTAGCCGGTAACGAGCGGAGGGTGAAAAAGGCATGGGTGGGAGTTTTAAGAATTAGGTTTTAAGTTTTAAGGAGTGGTGTTTCGGGAAGGCGGGAGAGGATTTCCATTTGGCGGATGGCGATTTGGTTAAGGCGTTTGAGGCGTTCGGGCTGGGGAAGGCCCATGTGGATGAGTTCGGCGTTCATGCCTTCGATGTTGGCAAGGACGAGAAGTTGCTCGACGCTGGCGTATTCACGCATGTTGCCTTGCAAGGCGGGATTTGCGTCGCGCCACTGGCGGGCGGTCAGGCCAAAGAGCGCCACATTCAACAGGTCGGCCTCGGTGGCATAGGTCACAGCGGACTGCGCGGAAGTAACTTCCGGCGGGATGAGGTGTGTTTTGATGGCATCCGTGTGGATGCGGTAGTTCAGCTTCGAGAGGGTGCGGTTGAGGTTCCAAGCGAGCGAGAGGCGTCGGTTTTCGTCATCCTTGAGGCGTTGGAATTCCTTGATGAGGTATATCTTGAACTCGGCACTGATCCACATGCCGAATTCAAACGCGATGTCTTTGTGGGCATAGGTGCCTCCGTAGCGGCCTGCGGTGGCTTTCAAGCCGATGGCTCCTGTCTTTTCGACCCAATCTTTGACGCTGACCTTGTAGCTGTTGAGGCCGGCCTGGCTTTTAATTGTGGCGAATTCGCCATAATTAAACGCGGGGTTGTGGACAGATTCCCAAATTCCCAGAAACTCGATGGTATTTCTGTTCCGCAACCAATCGGAAATGAAAAAGTCGCCGTCCTTCGCTTTCAGCATGTCGGTAAGCGAGATGAAGTCTTCTCCCTTGAGGCTAAAGATTGTAATTTCTTTTCCTTGAACTTGAATCGTGGATTTTTTAGGCTTGGCCACAGTTTAAGAAATCAGTTACGGGAGGGCAGGAGGGAGCTATTTCCCTTGAATTCGGGGGAATTCCAATGCGGATTCTTGATCCGCTCCCAGAATCCGAGGAGCGCGGCGGGCGAGTCGATGCCTGAGGCTTGGGATTTGAGATTGATGAAATCGACATAGCCGCGTGGGTCGACGGCGTGGCGGCTGTAGCCGAAGAGGGCGGCGCGACTGTCGCCGGTGATTCCGAGGACAGAGGCGGCGTTGCCGCCGATGGCGGACCCCGGTGGAATAAGCTTCGCATTCCACGGGGCAAGGGGTGGCGGGTAACTGGTAACGGGTGAAGACAAGGGAGAATCTGGGCGGAAATAGGAAACGGGTTCGGGGAGGAAGAGGAATGCCCAATTTTTTTCGTCCCAGGGCTCGATGCCGCCGACCATGTCGATGGTGAAGGGCTCGTGCGCGATGGCGTTGTCATCCAAGTGTTTTTCCAAGGCGGGGAGAAGGATGTCGTCGCGGAGGAATTCGGCGAAAAGCGTGGTGAGGTTTTCGAAAAGCGCATCTTCATTGGCGAGAGGAGTTTCCTCGCCGGTGGCGGCATCCGTGCGCGTAGCCTTGGACCAATCGACGGCGTAAGTCAAAATCTCCTCATCCCTTTCCCTCATGGTGCATTGCGAGCCTTGAGCGCCAGACTCGGGAATCCAGAAGCCGAGATGCGGCGATGCCGCTGTGGCGGGGGAAGAGAAAGCGGAAGTCGAAAGGAGGAAAGTGGAAACGGGTTTGATGGTGATGCAATAGCCTGGTCCCGAGTTGTCTGTGGAAAGGAACGGAGGGGCGCAGGGCAGTTGCTCGATGGTGACTTGAAAGGAGGAGCTTGCAAGCGGGAAGGTTCGCGAGGCCCAGTCTTCGATGGTTTTATTAAGATGCATTAAGCTTTCTTTCAGTTGTCTGCGGTGAATTTAAAGCCTGCGCATTCTGGGCGCGGGAGGGGGGAATTGAAGCGGCTATTACATCAAAAATAAGCCGTCATGTCAAGCCGATTTTTTGGAAAATTCATTGCTTTTTTTGCGTTCAAGGGTGTTCGTTTGAGATTGCTGTGATTTTCCCAGCAATTTTTTCAAATATAGGAGCCGCCACCGATCCGCCATAGTTGAGCCTCGGCGGCAGGTCGGCTTGATCCACCACGACGACAACAACATATTTCGGATGATCTGCCGGGAAAAAACCCGCGAACTTTGTGACATATTTGCCAGGCGCGTATCCGCCTTTTTTCGACACGGCCTGTGCTGTTCCGGGGCTGCCGGCCACAGACAATCCCTTGAACTGCGCGAGCGGAACCACCCCTCCCTCTTCAATGCCGGCTTTCAGGGCTGCCTTGACTTTATTTGCAGTTTTTTCGGAACAAACTCTTCGAATTCTATACGGTTTTTCCGATCCAAGAACCGGACGCATGAGCTTGCCGCCGTTCGCAATCGCACAATAGGCCATGGCGATTTGAATCGGGGTGGCGGCCACATTTTGGCCGATGGCCATGCGGGCCTTGGTTTCCGCTCCCCATTGATCGGGGGACTTCAACAAGCCCGGGATTTCGCCGGGCACTGAAATACCGGTCTTGTTTCCGAAACCGAAACGGCGGGAATAGCGATAAAATTTCTCGTCATCAACCAGAAGAGCGATCTTTGTGACACCGATGTTGTTGCTTTTCGCGAGAATTTCATGAGGGTTGGCAGACCCGAGCGGAATGAAATCCTTTATCCTTCGGTTGCCGTTCCTAAAAGCGCCGAATTCGCAATCGATCCTTGTTTTGTCCGAGATTTTGCCTTCCTCAAAGGCGGCGACCACTGCGACCGGCTTGAAAGTAGAGACGGGCTCTGTGAGGGAGCGAATAGCATCCCCGGTCAAGCCGAGAATTTCGCCCGTGTGGGGATTGGCGATGATGACACAGAGCCCTTCGGGATTGAGGGATTTCTTTGATTCATTGGCCACTTCGTCCACGATTTTCTGAATCTCCGTGCGGGAAAGCATCCCGTGGTTTTTTTGAGTCAAATGCGTCGCGCACCCGCCGAGAAGCAACACGGCACCCAAAAAGACGAACCGAAAAATGGTGAATCGGAGCCTCTGGCAAATACAGATCGATGGATATTTTTTATGATGAATCTTCATGGAGAGATGAGTTATCGGCCGTCACTCTATCAGGAGGGGTGTCGCAAAAGCTGCCACAGGCCTTTGGCCGATGGCGGACCCCAGTGGAATAAAAAGACAGGATTCCACGGGGCGAGGTAGCGGAGGATGAAGCAAAGGCGAAAAGCTGAAAAGCGGAAAATCTGAAAGGACTCTCGACGCTGGTCCCTCGACTCATGAGCGTTGCCTCTCGACGCGCGCTCGGTATTGGGGATTGTCGGTTAGGTGAGGACAGGGGGGGGGAAGAAAAGGATGAAGGGTGAAGGGTGAAGGGTGAAGGGTGAAGGGTGAAGGGTGAAGGATGGAGGATGAAGGATGAAGGATGAAGGATGAAGGATGAAGGATAAAGGATGAAGGATAAACCTACGATTCGATGTCCCGCCGATAAATGGTTCTGTGGGTTCGATCTCCGCAGGATTCCACATCGGGAACCGGGGAAAATCCCGGCCATGGGGTGGAGTTATTAGCAACGAGTAGCCATTTTGGAAACGCATCCAGATCGTTTGCCGTCTGGTATAAAAATCCGTATCCGCCGAATTGGGCATACCCGCCGCCGAATCCATGATCTTGGATCAGAATGGCATAGCGAGGCTTGGCGTTCCCGGCACGATAAAAAAGGGCCTCGCTGGCGGCCATGGCGTCAAATCCCAAAAAGAGGAGGCACAGGCGCACGGGTCCCCAGGAGTCGGCGTGGTCGGCGTCCCTCTCGAGGATTTCCGCGAACGCGTAGGCGGGCGTGTCCAATGCGGCGTCGCCGGGCTTCCGGTTGTCAGTTCGGAGTCTTTCGAGTCGTTCCGAGACAGAAAAGTCTTTTGGGAGAATTTCCGACTTTTCCAACGGGATTCGCGCGATGGAGCGGTAACCTCGAAATCCCCGTTTGCCGTGATCCAAGTCGGCCCGCACTTGGGATTCCCCCACAAGATAATCGCAATATACGAAGCAGTGGGCCGCATGGGAGGAGCCGAGTTCCTTGACGGGAAACCCATCGGTGCCGGAACCTGGATAAAAGACCGTCCGCGAATTCAAAAAGTCCTCCAGCGGAAAGCGGGAACCGGGAACGAAGTTTGTAAGCCACTGCGGGAGAGGTTCTCTCTCCCTCAGAAGGAAATGATGAAGAGTTTCAGGCATTGTTTTTTTGTTGTAAGGAGTGCCACCATTTCCGTTCGCGAATCAAGGCATTTTTGCATTCTTCATATTCGTCGGAACGCCACCCCCTGAGCGCTTTCATGACGCCGATCTGGATGGCCAGAGGGGCTTTGCAGGCCTGCTCGTATCGAATGTGGATATTATTTCCATCCGGTCTACAGAGGGACCTTCCGAGATATCCCAAGTCATCTTCATCCACATAATCGAGTTGGACAGGAGTTCGCAGAAGTGTGGCGAGTTTCACGATGGCTGCGATCGGGGGTCTCCATGGGGTGCAAAAAAAGAAGGACTTATCTTGGCTGTGAAATGTGCCGTAGTAACTCCACTTGGCTCCCCAATTTTCTTGGACCCATGCATACCACTCCGCTTGGCCGTAATTCAAAAAATTCGCCTGCAGGAGTTTGCGGCCATCGTCGCTTTCTTCATCAAAGGAATCGTCACGCGTGCGTTTGATGGGTTCGGGCATGGGGACGATTTTCTCGAAATCCAGATCGATTTCGCGCTGCATCATTGGAATGCCTGTGGGGAGTATCGCATAGATGTATTGTCCGTCATCGTCCGTGTCCTTGTAAACCTTTTCGAAGCGATCGTGGATGTAGGGTTGGATGGTTTTTTTGAAATTCTCGACCTCCGGGAGGGAAATCGTATTGTGGCATAAATCTGGCATGCTTTGGGTTGTAGTGGGCTATGTGTTAATTTCGCCGGATTTTCCGATGTCGGGAAACACGGTCCCTGCACGGGGTGGGTTTCCTTTGATCGATTGGATGGCGCAAATTCTACCAGGGGGCCTGTCGCAAAAGCTGCCATAGGGGTGGTTTTTTTTGGCGAGGGCGTTGCTGGTGGTCTCGGGAGGGAAAACAAATGCGACTGCGCCGGGAGAGTGGGATGAAACAACTGAGGCGCCTGGCGGTGGCGGGGAAAGCCCATCAAAGATGGCTGCTGGGCGCAGTGAGCAGGACGACACGGAGGTCATGCCTCTAGGGGTTTGGCGCCCTGCGGTCACGCCGAGGACGATGGAATGGGGCGCTCGGGGAGCGCTTTCAGATCGAATAGGGGAGGACTTCCAGGCCAGGAATTTTTTGGAAATGCTTGGGGTTTCGCGTGAGGAGGGGGGCGGGGCGGGTGAGGGCGTGGGCGGCGATCCAGAGGTCGGGGTAATCGACGGGGTTGCCTTTTTTGGCCAGGGTCACCCATAGGCCGCAGTAACTGGCGATGATGGATTGGTCGAGGGGGACGAGGAGGAATCCGGCAAGAAATCGGGAGATTTCGTCGCGGGAAATTCCTTGGTGCAGGGCTCCGCGTGTGAATTCGGCTTGGACGATCCACGGGACAGCAAGGGAGTGGTCGCCGGCTTTTTCGACGAGGTCTTGGATGCGGGGGCGTTTTTTGCGGAAGCGCCAGACATCGATGAGAACGGTCGTGTCGGCGATCAGGTCCATCCGGGCGGTAGCGGGGCTTGGGAATTCACGGACACGACCAATGCCTCTGGAAACCTCACCATCTCCACCACGGGCGGGCTTCTGATCAGCGGGAATCTGTCTTCGACGGCACTCACGACGCTGAGCGGGCGGGC
>Ga0247843_1007840_pt1 | contig 12842 bp, 5 predicted proteins | sample LaCruzMarch2017__FD_192420 | JGI IMG/M metagenome (GOLD analysis project Ga0247843, IMG submission 192420) | Freshwater microbial communities from meromictic Lake La Cruz, Castile-La Mancha, Spain - LaCruzMarch2017_8m | ecosystem: Environmental > Aquatic > Freshwater > Lake | place: Spain...
ATTGTGCTCGACTTGCAGCACTTGCCGTCCCAGCGTGTCGGTGTGAATTACGGTCGGCGTATCAGCATGCATTTCTGCTTTTTCGGCAGACAGCTTTTCCCTAGCCGGATCCTTCCCTTCGGCCGCGAGCTTTGCATCGATCAGGCGATTGATACGATCGCTGTGCCATTGTGATTCGAGGATCGTATCGTTCTGGTCGTAAACCCGCTGCTTCCACGAATCAAATTCTGTCCGTGCAATGGTCTTATCGGGAAACTCCGTCTTGATAACTCGACCCATTGCGTCGTAATAAACTACCGGAGTGACGCCGGTCTCGACCAACTCTTTCAAATCCTCATACTTGTGAGTCGTCGAAAAATACGGCTCGTATTGTTTGACCGGATTTCCTTTGTTGTTCAGAACAGTCCGTCCGTTTCCGATCCACCTAATCTGTCGTGGAACCGCCATTGCAGTATCAACATCTGCAATCGCATAAGTGTTGTCCGCATTTAAGGTTACCTGTTTCGCTTTGCCCGGTTCGGCCTGGACCTTCTTCATCACAACCCCCCCCAGTCCGTTTGAATACTCAAACGAGATTTGAACCGGCGAATTTGGATTGTCACTAAAGTGCTCTTCACGCAATATCGAGCCGACAACAGACGGCTGTGTACCTCCAGAGTTTAGATGGGCATGGAGGTCATAAACAAATCTTGCCGTTGCATTTTTCAGGAGAGCTTTCCCGGCAGCGGTTACCTGATTCGCGGAAACAGCTGCGAAGAAGTTCCCGATCATTGCTTCGTCTGCTGGAGTTGAAAATTCAGAAAGACCGGTTAGGTCGTCAGCCTCTGCTCCTTTGCCAAAAACGGCAGTTGCCTTCAAAAAACCAAGCTCGTCGCTGATGGCCTCGGAAATATTTCCGTTTACATCTCGGAGACGACGGGGCGCAAGCGTGCGCATATTGAACGCCAAGACCCGCGATCGGTTTCCAAGCGCATCTTCGATCTCTTCGACAAACAAGAAGTAATCGGAAAAATAGCTGACCTTCGTGATCGAGCCGTATGGATCTGTAAATGAAACCGGCATGAAAAAGCGGTTTTCGGCGGCGCTCAGCGTCTCGCCCGCCGAAACGTATTGGACCGTGCCCGAACGTATCCACCAGTCATTGTCCCCTTCGCTGTGAGTCAACTTTCCTTCGAGCATCAGCGCCGTATTGACCTTGGTTCCATAAAGGTCGCTTAGAAGAGGCAGAGTGTAGGCCAGCTGGTAACTTTCAAATGTGATTCCTCTTCTCGCGAGTTGATGCAACGGCAGCGATGAATTCAGTCCGTTGTTATAAAAGGTCGTTCTCACGTGTTCGACAAGGCGCTTTTCAGGCGATCCGAATGGCGGATTTCGTTCAAAATCGTGGTATTCGACCTTCGTTGCAGCCTCGAGAATGTTCGCAAAATCGCCCAGGCTGTAAATTGCTCCTGATCTTGCGACACCTTTTAGCTCATAGGTTTTCACCTCAGAAGGCAGTCGCAGGCGGTGGTCATCGATCGAAGAAACATCGTTTGTAAACTTGGTTTCCGTGTAAATGATGTGGGTCGTGTTTTGTGCCGCTTGGGTTTCGGCGGGAAGTGCGGCATCTACCAACATCCGCGGGTAAACGACAGACGCCGATTCGAGAATATTTCCATACTCATCGAGCTTCAGATTTAGACTGTGCGATATTCGAGGATCATTCGGGTTTCGCTCATAGCTGTAACTTAGCGACTCGCTCTCTTTGACCGTGAAAACCGCATACTTGTTGTTTCCCTTGGGTTGCAGCAGTTCGATCAAGCAGTTATGCGTCGCCACCGTGAAGGGGGTCATTTCTTTTTTTATCTGGTGAGGCGTTGCACCGGTCAGCGGAGCATCTTTCGCAAACGTCTCGACGCGCAAACCCATGCTCTTGCAGGCGCGAAACGCTTCCCGCAATTCTTGTGGGCTCAATTCAGCGATCAACGATGGATCGATTCCGGGAGCTGCGATTAGCCGGGCATCCGGCAGACTTGTTTCAAAATGAGCAACGGGAAAACCCTTCTTCGCTAACTCTTCAAACCAGTACTCCTCGGAATACTGGCCGAGAATAACGTCCTTCCGCAGGAAGGCACCGGTGTGAAACCAGGATCGCGTCAAAACCGGCGCTTGATGCAATTCAGCGTCAACAATATTGGTCCCGGGGCCTTTAGCCCAGTGTTGGAAATGCTCCGAATCCGTTTGTTCAACCATACCAAACCCTCGGAACTCTCTCTCAGCATGATCGAAGTAACCGTGATGGTATTTGTAGGACGAGACGAACCGATAACCCGAAATCGCATCCCTTGTCTCGGTTTGTTCAACACAATGCACGGGAAAATGAAGTTTGGTGATCCATGGCCTCCCGGCATTTTTGTCTTCCAAATAAAATTTAGTAGACGGAGCATATCGAAAAGACACTTCCTTACCCAGATTATTCTTGTATCCGGTCATCAAATGGGGCTTTTTGCTGTTCATCAGATCAACATACCGCAGCGGTGCCAAGGAATGCTTGCTGAGATCGCTAGACCAAACGATGCAGGCAACGCCATTGCCAAGTAAATCAGTGACCGTGACACTCGAACGATTGGATATTTCCGGGAACGATTCAATTTCATAGACCGGTCCCGTAAATGAGTTGCCGCTCAGATTCAACCAACATGTAACCTTGTTTTTTCCAAGATAGATGACGTCCGCCGTTCCCGATCCGTCGATGTCGGCAATCTGTATCCCGGCTGGATTGAATGAGTCGGGGTGATCAAAAATCGGCGCATTGTCCATCGCAACTTTGGCGCCAAATCTGCCGTAGCCGAGATTCGGCCAATAGCAAACCTCGCCGTTCCTGATCCGCACGATGTCGGTCAGACCATCCCCTTTCATGTCGGCCAAGAAAATGCTCTGTGTCAGGTCGGAAAAAAGCACCTTCGGGCCGACTTCCTCGTCACGAGGCTTGGTTGTTTTCTTCGCTGGGGCAAATCCTTTTCTCCCTTCCGATCTGTACCAAGTAAAGACTTGCTCTTCACTGATCAGGACATCGGCCATTCCGTCCCCGTCCAGATCGAGCATCCTTGTGTTGGCGTCGCGCAGATCGATGGTTGGCCAAGCGGCAAAACGTTGAAAGCGCGTCCATTCGTTATCATCGTTCATCTCAAAAAAGCCCTTGGGCTCATTTGTGTAATTGACCAGTTGCTTTTGACCATCCGCATCCAGATCTGAGAGCTGCAGCCCACTGCCAACTCCCGCAAAAGATGGCTTTGGAGAGACCATCTTGGCGCGCGCAAATCTGCCGTTTCCCAGGTTATGTTTGTAGAACCAACTGCCAGCGTGCTCTTTCAAAATGCCTGCCAGACCTTCGTTAAAGAGATCCGTAAACTGATAGGCTGAGTCCCCCAACCCACTCGGCGAATGCACGATGTCATCCGCGCCGATGGTTTTAACTCCTTTGCTCCATTCGTGCTCCTGGTATGTAAACTCGAACGGCGGCAGGCGTTTGTGGGTGTAGGTTCCATCCGCCTTCTTTATATATCCTGTGTTGACAAACGAAGTTAGAAATGTGAAATCTTTCTGAGTGCTTGTATCAAAACCAAAGTCAACGGACCTCACCAATGCCGAGCCTCCGGGGAGCTCGTTGAAGAAGTGGTAAAGCAATACGCGTTTGCATAAACGCGTGGTCCTGATCTCAAATCCCGGTTTGTATTCTGAATAAGCGTCGGGACGAAAATCCCAATCCTTGATTGGAGCGCACGGAGCCGCCAATTCATGTTCACCATAGTCCAGCGTGAGTTGAAACAGAAAATCGGAGTCGACGTTAAACGGATCATCTAACCTTTTGTAAGGAGTCTTGTTCCCATACAAGACGCTTTTCAAGTACAGATTTGTATAGGTGATGTTTCCAGCAGTAATTCGATTTCGATTGTGAAGAAGGCCCGTGTCAAAACCCTTGTCGTCTTCTCGCTTGTAAATGTACTTGATGCAGTTGCCTTTATCGTCAAACGAAAATTCCGGCAGCCATTGATAAATCCGCTTAGTATCCTTCGGATCGAAGATTCTTGAACCGGTCGTCCAGCCAAACAATGTGGTGAAATTTTCCTTGGTTATTAAACGCCACTTCATTTCTGACGTGGCTTTATGCTGCCATCGCTCGATTCGGGCAAAAAGCCCCTCGATCCGCGGCTTGAAATACCTTATCCGAAAATTACCGTCCGGAGAACTTTCCTCCCGGATAATGTAATCCCCGTTCGGGTCGACGCTAAAACTGCCGTCAATTTCTTTTTGAAACTCGGGCACCAGGTCTTCGGCTTCAGAAAAAAGAAAGGTGTCAGACTGAACGGCATCATAATATTGCGGTAGTTGCTTGTCTGTCTTTCGCTTTATCGACGGCAAGTCCAGGCTCCACCCCAGCCCAACCGTGCCATTGCCCGAGCCGGAACTGTAGGACAATCCCAGGCTCGGCGTTGCACCTCTTGCTGGGGATAAAGGAAACGGTATTGAAAACGACGCTGTCCCGTTTACCGCATTGACCGAAAACTTCTCGTCGACGCCTTTGATTGCTCCGCCGCCTTTTGGAAGGTTTAGAGAGGGCACTTCTATCGCGTTTGATTTCGTTTTGCCGCGGTCATTTCTCAGAAAATCAGGCGTTGGGTTTTTTTCCTGCGTTACTTTTTCCACGTTAGGGAGCTCCAGTGTTTTGCTGAACCTTTGCCTTCATGGCGCATATCCATGAGCCCGCGCAAGCTCAAGAGGCCAAATGACTAGCCCAGAATTCGGCCTTAACAACTCGAAACATTCTTTGGGGTCTACTCCAGTATAGGAAATCCAACACCGTTGGTTGGCCTACACTGGCCTAGACGCGCAACATTTTGGCAACAGTGGCTGCGCGTGTCAAACACTTGGGGAGGTTTTTCGTTGTCCGTTGCGATGACGTTCAAGGAGATGCGAATTTGGGCGAAGTGGGATCGCTTTCTCGGTTTGGATTCGCCGAAGGTCGGGCATCCCATGGGTTTTGTGGCGTTGCATTTTCGTTAGGCATTTTCGGATAGGGGCTCTATCCCCGTGGCTTTTCCCAACCCTCCCCGTGGCTTTGCCCAACCCCAAGTAAGTGCTGCCCTCAATACTCGATAACGACCATCGAGTGAACGGCAATGGGTGGCACCTGTACTTCAAGAAAATCTCCGGTCGGGACGACGCTCAGTTCCACTCCCTCGGGTTCCAAGTGCACTCGTTTGGTCAACTTGTTGTTCCATCTCAAACGGATGCCGCCAACAGGAACGGCTTCCTCACGCAAAGGAACATCGACCTCAGGTAATCCATGTCCGTTGCTGCTATCCAAACCATTAAACAAATGCACAATCGTTCGCTCTCCTTCGGAATCTCGCTGGCGGAAGAATGTACTTTGGATGCACATTGGCGCGACGACTTCGATTTGGGGCAGTGACCGCGCGGCCCATCTCATCGCTTTAGCAAAAACGATGCGTTGTTACGGATAGCCATAACTAAAATTGGCGGCGTCAAAACCTGCAGCCATGTACACTACTCTTCCTTTGCCTTGTTCCCCCATAACTACAGAAGGAATCGGCGGCTTGCCTTCTGGGAACATAAACATAGCGCGTTGCATCGGCGGGCGAGAGTCACTCATCAGCACCATCGGACCTTTGAAGCTCGCTTGCACTCCATTTGCGACCAATTTCAAACGCGGATCTGAAATCAATTCGCTGGTTTGCAAGTCGCCTGCTCCCCAACGCATCTCAGCAGCTCCCTGCCGGTTTGCCCAATATTGTTCATCGACAACAATCGCAAAGTTCGCATCCAGTTCAGATCGCTGAGCGGGAGCTTGCGGCCTGCCTAGATAGTCAACACCGAACAGATCGGCCAAGGCGAAATTCGAACGTGGATGCCCAAGTTCATCGCAAAGAGACGTCTCACAAGTCGCCACAAGACCGCCGCCATTCTGGACAAACTGGCGAATCGTTGTGACCTGAGCATTCGAGAGTGCTGCCGCATTTGGGAGCACAAGTACTTTGTAACTTTCAAGTCGGTCCGATCGCAAATCTTGGTCCGTGATGAGTGTCACCGGCAAATGCTCCTCAAGCCCAACTCGAAACACACCCAGCGCGTGGGATAGAAACCGCTCCATAACTTGTCCACCCGCGTAAAACTGGCGTGTCTGCTCGCTTACCAGCAATGCAGCCCATGGTTCGGATACCGCGCGAGTCGTCCATTTTTTTCGCCGCCCTATCTCGCGAATCGTCTCGTCACCAGCTTCTTTGCTCGCACCACTTGGCAGAGCAAGCGGCGTCATGGAGCCGTTCGTCATGGCCTGCATGCAACGCACAAACAACTCGTGCCGAGGAAAACCCGAGCCGCTGTAGGGGTTGCCATGTGAGATAATGTACGGCTCGCTAGCGCCGGTTCGACCACCTGTCACTGCTCTTACATAGGCGGCACCAAAGGACGGAACCACACTCGAACCTAGATTCACTTCGTCCAACCACCACTCTTGAACGGGCGAGTCGAACAACAGATTCATACGCGCTGACATAACCCGGGGGCTTGTCAAGAAGTGCCCGTAGCGTCCCGCGTTGGTGGTCCAAGTGTAAACGGCAGCTTGCGGATTCACTTGCCGCAATCTTGCATGCAACTTGCGATACCAATTTTCCAGCTTGCTGTCGGCCCAAAGCAAGTAGACCTTGTAGTCATCGTTAGCCAAATCGATCTTCGTTGGGAAGTTGCGACCGGTCTCTCGTTGATACAAATCCATGTCATACGGAGTGAATTGGATCATCGGGTGATAGTTTCCGTCAAAGGAGACCCCATCGACTTGATAGTCGGAAAAAATTTCGGCAAGATTTTCGATGAGATAGTCGCCGTACGGGGTATTGAGGCTCATGCTTCGCAACGCAATCGTCTCCGGCTTCGTCAGGTCCAAAAGCGGATCGATCGGCTTTTCATCTAAGGTAAGTTTGTTGCGCCATTCCGGATGCTGTTTAACAAACTCAACAGGCGCATACGGAGATACGCCGATGACCACACGCATCTTGTGCCCTCGAATCCGCTCAAACGCCGAACGCATCAAGGCGCTTTCTTTCGCGTCAACCCCAGGCCCGCCATCGCGTTTTAAAGGAAAGTAAGGCTCTGGGCCGCCGGTGTGAATGACCGTAACTCCGAGCCCCGCTAATTCGTCGATGTAGGGAAATGTAGCCGGATTCGCGAAATCGTTAACAAACGCTTTTTGCTGTCCTTCGTATACCCAATCCGCTGGTTCGACACCTTGAAAATCCCGATCTTGGGTATACCAATTCAGCGAGTCGAGCGTTACCGGTCCTTGCGTTAACTGAAATGGAAGAAACGCAAGCGCATTGCTGCTCAAAAGCAACGACAAAAATACAAAGAGACGAGGAAGTATCATAGGAAAGTATTGACTAAGGAAGGCTATTGAGCAGAAGCAGTTAAGGCGGCTACCAGTGTAGCACGTACTCTTAGGAGTTCTTCTTGCAGCATGTTTCAGCCGCAACGCGGCGCAATGCGTTAGCGCAGGGCAACGCCCTAGGATCGCTTCGTCATTTCATCAAGCCCTGAAGGCCTGAAGGGGCGGCACAACCATCGTCCCGCCCTTTCAGCCTCAATGGGCTTGGGAGGATCTTGACCATCGAACACAGGGCGTTGCCCTGGTCTATCCCAGTTCGCCTCCTTGGCCCCTTGGGGCTGCGGATGCAGGCGAGAGGGTTGGGTTGGCCTCGTCAGGTACCTATGAGTGAGCTTCCCACTGGTCCGTCATTCCCGCGTAGGCGGGAATCCTGTCATCATGCGCACTCCACTGGATTCCCGCCTGCGCGGGAACGACTTGTGCGTCGGGTAGCTCATGCATTTTCGGAAAGGGGCTCTACCCGGGCTCTACCCATGGCTAGGCAGAATCGTCGCAATGACTTTGATCCGAATGAAGTTGGCTGTTTCCCACTCCGTGCAGGGGGAATGGTAGGTGGGTGGCCCCGTTGGGTGGGGTGCCCCTTAAACTCCCAGTAGCCAGACAGTTGCTCAAGAGACAACGGATCTAGGTCTCTCTTGATCGGTGAAACCGAAGCGTTTTCCACGAGTCAGGCAAGCACATTATGAGCACCGTTAAGAAAAAGAGTAAATCGACAAAATCGATGGGTTTTCCCACACTGATGTTCGTGCCGGTATCGCTTGACATTTTGATTGGCTGGAAGCAGAGGAGCAAAATAAAAAAGGACTTCGTGACCCACTTGGGTACCCCGCGACCTTGGGCAAGAGAAAACCCAAGGCCACCTAGCATGATCGCAGCGACACAAAGAGCATAAGCCATGAAAAAAAGACGTAATGTCATTGCATGGAAGAAGTGATTAAAGACTACCATGGAGACAAGGGCGATCAAACCTGCCCCTACAAAAATGAGAACGCACAAGGCTCGAGACCAAAAACCAACGACTGGTGTTTCAGAACTCACGATGGACCCCCAAGCGACAGACTACAAACGACGGCGAATCAACTTTTAAAGGACGTACACATCCGTCACGAGCGATGAGAGTACATTATCGAGTTTAGACCGCCAAAAATCGCTCCGCGATCAAAATTAATCAATGTTTCACAAACACCTCAGCCCCACATGGCATGTTTGTGGGGAATAGTAGATGGATGGCCCCGTTAGGTGGGTTGCAAGGGAACGACTTGTGCATCGGGTGGCTCATGCATTTTCGAAACAGGGCTCCACCCATGGCTAGGCAGAATCGTCGCGATGACTTTGATCCGAATGAAGTTGGCTGTTTCCACTCCGTGCAGGGGAATAGTACGTGGGTGGCCCCGTTAGGTGGGGTGACCTTTCAACGCCCATTAGCCAGACAGTTGCTCAAGAGACAACGGATCTAGGTCTCTCTTGATGGGTGAAACCATCGCGTTTTCCACGAGTCAGGAAAGCTCATTATAAAAATCGTTCAGTAAAAGGAAGAAATAGTAGGTGGGTGGTGCCGTTAGGTGCGTTGCCCCGTTAGGTGCGTTCCGTGGCTTTGCCCAACACGAAGTAAGTGTTGCCCTCAATACTCGATAACGACCTTCGAGTGAACGGCAATGGGTGGCACCCGTACTTCAAGAAAATCTCCGGTCGGGACGACGCTCAGTTCCACTCCCTCGGGCTCCAAGTGCACTCGTTTGGTCAACTTGTTATTCCATCTCTAACGGATGCCGCCAACAGGAACTGCTTCCTCGCGCAAAGGAACATCGACCTCAGGTAATCCATGCCTTTGGTGATCTTACGACTTAGGTTTTTTAACGATCGCACGCTCAATCTCCGAGAGTTTCGGCTCGGTTCCACCACGAGTTTTTGACATGAACTTCAGGACTCGTGCATGTAATTGTTCCTGATCGATACTACTAAGTCGGTTGCCCATTATCGCCAACGTCTCGGCTTGAGAAATCGTGGCTGTTTTAACTTCCGGCACCATTTAACTTCCGACCAAGAAAAGTTTGGAAAAAAAGCAGTTCGCGAGACCGTTCGCTTCGACAACCTGTCCAGGGAAATGGCTTTGTTGATCTCAGACCGGTTGGGTGAAGATAGGGCCGATGCAAAATGCCTCAATATTTTTCTGCGAAAAAAGCCTTCTTGAATATATAGCTGTTGAAATTGGAAACGTCCCTTTCTAACCTGATTACGAGTTTACCCAGAATTCCAATTTATTTTCGGGTGTTGTTCCTCTCTTGTTTCCCCAGTAAGGTCATTTTGATGGCGATCCGCAGACTTCCACCGATCCAAAACATATTAGGTATCATTGACAATTCAGCACAGCTTCCTGATCGCGGCGCAGTCGGCGACGCATGGTATCAAGAAGAGGCCGGCCTGCTCTGGATCTGGGACGAGACCCATGATCGATGGATCGACATCGGTCGAACTCAGGCAGGCCTTGCCGGACTCGCGAAAGGCGCGGCGATCGGAGCGGCAGGATTGGCCGGCATCGAGGGGCTTCGGGGGGGCCGCGGCGAGCAAGGACTTGTCGGACAGGATGGGCGATCTGGTGCGAAAGGCGAAAAGGGAGACCCCGGGATCGCAGGGAAACCCGGCCGCGATGGCGTCGATGGCAAGCCAGGCCCGGTCGGTCCGAAGGGGGATAAAGGGGATAAGGGTGATACCGGGCTCCATGGGGCAGCTGGCGTTGATGGGAAGATTGGCCCGAGCGGCCCGAAGGGCGAGCCTGGGAACGACGGGAAACCCGGCATGGCAGGTGTGATCGGCCCCGCCGGCCACGACGGCAAACCTGGCGCCAATGGCCGCGACGGCATCGATGGTAAGCCAGGGCCGGCCGGGCTGGACGGAAAAGCCGGCGTCGATGGGAAAGCAGGACCTGCTGGCCCAGCCGGTGCTAAGGGAGAGAAGGGGGACCCGGGCATCGCGGGCAAAGATGGCATCGCGGGCAAAGATGGCAAGGCAGGTCTGGATGGAAAAGCCGGCGTCGATGGGAAGGCTGGACTAGCTGGTCCCGCCGGAGCTAAGGGAGAGAAGGGGGACCCGGGCATCGCGGGCAAGGATGGTAAGGCAGGTTTGGATGGAAAAGCCGGCGTCGATGGGAAGGCTGGCGTTGCTGGACCTGTTGGACCTGCTGGACCTGCTGGACCTGCTGGACCTGCTGGACCTGCTGGAATTGCGGGCAAGGACGGCAAGCCCGGTGTCGACGGGAAGGCCGGCGTTGCTGGGCCGATTGGTCCTGCGGGCAAGGACGGCAAGCCTGGTGTCGACGGGAAAGCCGGCGTTGCGGGAACTGCGGGACTTGCAGGTAAGGACGGCAAGCCAGGCGTCGATGGGAAAGCCGGCGTTGCTGGGCCGATTGGTCCTGCAGGCAAGGACGGCAAGCCCGGTGTCGATGGGAAGGCCGGCGTTGCTGGACTTGCGGGCAAGGACGGTAAGCCAGGCGTCGACGGGAAAGCCGGCGTTGCTGGGCCGATTGGTCCTGCGGGCAAGGACGGCAAGCCAGGTATCGACGGGAAAGCCGGAGTTGCTGGGCCGATTGGTCCTGCAGGCAAGGACGGTAAACCCGGTGTCGACGGGAAGGCCGGCGTTGCTGGGCCGATTGGTCCTGCGGGCAAGGACGGTAAGCCTGGCGTCGACGGGAAAGCCGGAGTTGCGGGACCTGCGGGACTTGCAGGCAAGGACGGCAAGCCCGGTGTCGACGGAAAAGCTGGACCTGTTGGACCTGCGGGCAGGGACGGCAAGCCCGGTGTTGATGGGAAAGCTGGACCAGTGGGTCCGGCTGGAAGTGCCGGCGTTGTAAAGGGGTCCGGTGCGCGGGAGATTTCAGCACTCCTGCAACTGCCGAAGTCGGTCAAGATGGATCATGCCGTCTTGCGCAGGATCGGCGACACAGTAGAGCTTTCCCTCGCTGGCCTGAGCAGCAAGGCCGCCCTCAACGCGGGGCTTGGTAAGATCCCGGCGGGATTCCGACCGGATCACGCGCAAAGTGTAGTGACTTCGGACTCGGATTTCCGACTTGTACGAGTAAGTGTCGATGCCAAGCGGTCGGCGGGCCTGATGGTGAACCAACCATCTAGCGCTGATGGGCTCTCGCCAGTCACGACATCGCTTGTCTGGTTGACAAACGACGCCTGGCCCAAAGAACTTCCGGGCGAGGAGTGGATGTACCGATAGAATCGACTTAGGCCGAGAGCGGATGCCGCGCGGCTGGACGGGGTTCATCGGGAGCCGGCCCAGCCGCGCAGCGATTTAACGCGATTTAAAAAGTTGCCAGGCACCTACCTTGGTTAGAAATAAAAATAAAAAGGTGCCAGGCACCTTCCTTGACATGGCGACTTGCTGACCGTACGATTGCTGTAAAGGAGATTCGAAATGCCTCGTACACCCCGTGCCGAACAGTTTGATCCGAACGAAGTTGGTATCGTCCACCTGATCCAGCGTTGCGTTCGCAGGACCTTTCTGGCTGGATTCGATGAAGCGACCGGAAAAGACTATTCCCATCGCAGGGAATGGATTCGCTCGCGTATGGAACGACTCGCTTCCGTCTTTGGTATCGACGTCCTTTCCTATGCGATTCTCTCAAATCACCTCCATATCGTCGCTCGGACTCGACCCGACATTACTCGTGAATGGTCCGACCAGGATGTCGCGCTGCGATGGCTCCGTATTTTTCCTGGTCAGCGAATGGATGAACATTTGGCTGACCCCACCACAACCGCCGTCGATACTTTGGCCAATAACGCCGAACGAATCAAAGCGATTCGATTGCGTTTGTCCGATCCGTCCTGGTTTATGAAAGCTCTCTGCGAACCCATCGCTCGTCTCGCCAATTTCCAAGACAACGTAACTGGCCACTTTTGGGAAGGTCGCTTCAAAGCGCAAGCCATTACCGACGAAGCCGGTCTTTTGGCATGCAGCATGTATGTCGACCTGAATCCGATCCGTGCCGCAATGGCTTCGTCTCCCGAAGAATCAAATCACACGTCCGCTTATGATCGTATCAAAGCCCTCGCTGGAAACACCATTGCATCCGCTGCCGTGGACTTGGTCGCCATCGAGACACAGGAAGCGGGCAAAATCCGCCGAACCACGACTCCGGATGATCTTCGCAAGAAACGCTCTGCCGCCAAAAAGACACGAGGCCCATCCATCCTCAGAGACGCTTGGTTGTCACCGCTAACACTTAACGAACGTGGCAAACCGGGAGCACAAACAAGCCACAGTGGCGTGCGTGCAAGCGACAAAGGCTTCCTGTCGATGAAGCTGGGCGACTACTTGAGTCTGTTGGATTGGACGGGTCGCCAGCGTGTTGGCAGCTTAGAAAAACCCACCATTCCGAAAGAACTTGCTCCTG
>Ga0247843_1007841_pt1 | contig 12841 bp, 17 predicted proteins | sample LaCruzMarch2017__FD_192420 | JGI IMG/M metagenome (GOLD analysis project Ga0247843, IMG submission 192420) | Freshwater microbial communities from meromictic Lake La Cruz, Castile-La Mancha, Spain - LaCruzMarch2017_8m | ecosystem: Environmental > Aquatic > Freshwater > Lake | place: Spain...
GCAAAACGTACACTTCTCATTGTTTCCGGATTCAACAAACGCTCTTTCCACAACATTCACATGGATAACAGCATTTCATATGCTGTGTTGCCAACCTCTCATTTGCTTCCACAAAGTTGTTGATTGGTAGGGACGATAAAGTCGCAGATGGAAGCGAGACGCAGCATATCAATTTTCTCGGCACTGGTAGAAAGCAGATGGGGCAGGGGGCAGTCCTTAGGCGGTGGGTCCTTGAACAACGCCTCATCGCATACTAGCTCGGCGGCCCGTAAATTACATGCCTTTTTATGCTTCGCTCAATGATTCCTTGGACATGCGGCGTTGCAACACACGCTTACATGTCTTAGACTGATGCCTCCATCTCCTAGCCTACTTTTGGCGTCAGTTAAGTTCGACACGATAGTTTGAGCTTGTTTGAACTTGAACACAAAGTTAGTACCACCGCAAGCCCCACCATGGCGACGACGTCCCTCCCACCCCTCTTACCTAAAGTCGATGCCATCCTCGTCCTCGACGGCGATGGCAATCGTTTAGCCGGGAAGTATTACGGCGATTTTATGAAAGCGGCTGCTCCTGCACCGTCATCATCGTCCTCCGACAATGATAGCAAAACTAATAGCAATGGTAACAAAAATAGCAGTAGGAGTACCTCTACAACGTCACGTGCCGTCGAACAGGAACAGCTCCGTGCCTCATTCGAACGTCAATTGCATATGAAAATCGGTGGTGCTAGTGCTCGTCCTGACGCGGCCGAGGTTGTTACCGTCCTTGGTAAGACAGTCGTCTTTGTTGGGGGGCGGGCTGCGAATGCTCCTAATGGTGGTGCCGCTGCCGAAAAGTCTCGGGGTGGGGCCGCCGGGGCTGGGGCTGGGTCATCCTTACCGGGTGATGTACGTGTCGTACATGTTGGTCCAGCGACAGAATCAGAACTCGTATTAGCACATTTATGCGAAGGGATGTACGAGGCACTGAGTCATCTTATGGGCGGTTCGACGGATCGGAATATGATACTGGACAATCTTGAGTTAGTGTTTTTACTCATCGATGAGCATTGTGATGGTGGGATCATCCTTGAAACGGATGGGCACAAACTTGCCAACTCGGTATTATTGAGAGATGGTAGTGATGGACGGATGGACCCGACTGGGGCATCAGCAATGGCAATAGGGCAAGGGGGGGTAGCAGCTGGGGGAGGACAGGGAGGTGGACCGCCAAGCAGCGGGGGATTCGGCATGAGTGGTATGGGTGGAGATATGACGATTGCACAGGCTTTGATACAGGCAAGGAATCAGATCATTTCCAATTTACAACAGTCGTAAAATGGGGGGAATGAATAATGATGCAAATGTAGAAAATGTATTTGTGGGTTGTGAGGCTATTCCTACTCTCGGATTTCATTGATCGTTTTAATGGTAAACATTAAATTATCGAGTCATAATGCAAGGGAATAACAATAATGGAAGAGTGTATGATCTCACTTGAAATGCATCTTGTGGAAAAATTATTTATGCTTTCTAAATGAGTAGAGTGTTGCACGGTGAACAAAAAGTTATGGACAGGAATTAGTATTCGACACTTCTCTGACACAATGTAACAGATTTAGTCACTATCCTCACTATCGTCGTCTGATGAATCTTCCACACGTAGCGCAGATATTCTATTGGTATTTAAAACTAAATCGTCTCTTCGGAGAGAGTCGTTGAATACTATTCCATCCTTCTCGTACGCTCTGCCATCATGATTATGATGGTTCGACAGGGTATCATCATTATAAGAATCATCTTTCTCATCATCATCATCATCATCATCGGTGTAGGAATGTGAATCATCCAATTCCGGAGGACAATCAATTATGCGTTTGTCTCGCCTCGAGCAGCCGGCAGTTACCGCGACAGCATCTGACAATGAAGGATCGACCTTTGTTTCTTCAACGTCGGTATTAAATAATGGTTCCAATGGCCACATACCCCTCGATTTAATGTGTTTTACTTGATCCTTGTACAAAATGTTGGTGATAACATACCGAAAGCCTCCACCCGATGTTGCCGATTCTACCCCTTCTCCTCTAATACCGTCTTCCTCCTTATCGTCGCCACATTCCACGATGACATAATCATTTCGCTTTATCCATATGAGCTTCCTAAATTTTGACGGGAGGAAAGCGAGCTGTGGCGTACGTCGGATGGTCTGTATCGATGACGGTATCAGTTGATTATTGATATCATTATCATTATTTGTTGTCGAGTTTAGTGGTACTTTGTCTATATCCTTCGATGTTCCGTTATGGTTACGCGTTTCGCTTATAACTGCATTGGTCGTCATCAATGTTGCCGTCGTCGACAAAAGAGGAGGAGCGACTACCACATCGAACATGTTCCCACCCCTCGTCCCGACTACGAGGCCGACGCGCCGACCGATGCTCTCGTCTGGTTCTGGTAGATCATTTATTACCGCATCCGTCAAGTGCTTCCGATACTGTGTTCGTCTCCCCGATCCAGACATGTGTTTTTTTGTGTGGCCGTGCTGTGTCGTCACAAGCGCCTAGCCGATGGAGACTTCGTTCTTCTCGGTTCTTCTCGTTTCCAAACCCACTCGCCATGGCCGTCACGTCCTCCGCCGATACTACCAGCGCCAACGACGCCACCACCACCACGGCAGTATCAGATGTCATCGACGTAACGATCCATCCTCTCGTTCTGCTCTCCGCGACGGATCACTACCATCGCGTGGCGCGAGGGACGCGCAAGCGCGCGGTCGGCGTCCTCCTCGGGTCCGCCTCGCGCGGACGGATCGACGCGACCAATTCCTTCGCGGTCCCGTTCGAGGAGGATGCGAGGAATCCGGCGGTATTCTACCTCGATCACGATTACCTCGAGAACATGCTGGCCATGTTCCGCAAGGTCAATGCCAAGGAACGCGTCGTGGGATTCTACTCCACCGGTCCGCAAATCCGTCCCAACGACTTGCGCATCCACGAACTCGTACGACGCGTCGTGCCGGCGGGGACGGTCGCGCCGCCGGTATTCGTCATCATCGACGTCCGACCGGGTAGGGAAAGTATCCCCACCACTGCCTATCGCGTCGTTGAGGAAATCGATTCCGGCAAGGCCACCGAGGTACGAAAGTCGTTTGCGCATGTCCCGAGTCTAATTGGTGCATTAGAGGCCGAGGAGGTCGGCGTGGAGCATCTATTGCGCGACATTAATGACCCCACAGTCTCGACCGTGGCAAATTTAGTAAAGGCCAAGGTGTCGGGATTGTCAACATTAACCGAAAAACTAGTGGAAATGAAAGATTATCTACAATTAGCATCCACGGGGAAGATGAAACCAAATCCCGAAATCATTGCCAACATGCAGGCGATTGTTAATTTATTACCAAACCTTAATGTGGATGAACTCGTACGGAGTATGCTTGTTAAGAATAATGATATGCATATGGTTATATACCTAAGTTCATTGATCCGGTGTGTCATTGCGTTACATGACTTGGTCGTGAATAAGATTGCGTACAATGACGAGGTTGGGGATGGATTGGAAGGGGGTGGTCAAGTCAAGGAGAAAATGACGGCCAAGGGTGGTGATTCGGGGGAGGAGAAGAAGGAGGATGATAGAGATTCAAAGAATTCCAAGAAAAAGAGTTCATAAATCGACAAAGGTTCGGATGGGGTGAGTCCATGAAAGAGAAATATCGTAGGCAGGGAAGGTAGCATGCATCTCCAAATTTAAGCATCATTTGGAAATATATATTATCAGGTAATTGAAACAAAAATGATACATTTATGTAGTGTCTTCAGTTCCTTACTGTAAGGTACTCGTCATGCCATTAACTAAATCGGCCTTAAATCTGTACGATATTTGGGAGTAGTCAATTCCCATGCCATCCTTTCGCAGTTTGGCCATGAACTGATTGTGCATAATTCCAGTCTCCACAAAACGACATAATTTCTGCTCGGCAACCTTCTTTACTACATCAATGCCAAAGACATTATAAAATAATTCCGGCGTGCGTACATTGCCCAATCCATATTTGGACTCCTCGGCATGATCCCACGTTTCACGATCAACTTCAGGATTCATATGGACAATCCCAAGTAGACGGTACATGGCCTTAATGCCTGATCCGGAATATGAACTTCCGTTCTCCCAGTAATGTGGAACCTGCAAAGATATGATGATTATTTTTGACAATAATGTTACTAAATAGTCGCGCCAGCGAATCGAAAAATGGTCTTTGCAGAATTTCTTCTTCTTCTTACCTTATCTCTCCCTCGTTTGTTCTTACCACCAGCGTAATGATGAAAGCATACCGATCGTTCGGGGGCATAAAAGTCGTACCCAATCGTAAACCCACGTATACCAATTGACATCTCCTCACCCTGAAAAATCATGGGCTGGTAGAAGTCGTACGGGACATTGACAACGAAATGTCCTCTACTAAACGAGAAGCCTGCAGCCCAATAGGGTTGGAGTTGAGGCATGCCCTCTATTTCAGGTTCTGATTCTGGCTGACTCCCATGTCGAAGGTAGCGATTTTTCTGTCCCTCCTCATAATCAGTATTGCACATAATCGGTCGAGTGTTACGTACACTATTACCATTGCTATCAATTGAACCATCAATATCTGTTAGGTATGTCGATAATACCGCCATTTCATTCCCCGTCGACTCCTGCTGCTTGACAATATCCACATCCCACCCCTTCGTGAAGGTAACATGTGCATCCGACTGCATCGCGTAGTACTCACCACGATACATCCGATGACCAAAATGTCGTGCGAAGACGGGCCCTATTGATAATTGGGCATCCATTTGGAATACATCCAATTGATTTTTATGGATGCACAATGCCTGCGTTGGGTCATCGGTACATGGTTTGTACGGGGCGTTACACTTCCCATCCTCACCTTCCACGATCTGATCAGTTACGGCCACACGTACTCGGTTGGGGTGTGTCGCGCGCGAGAAGATGCTAGTGACCGTATCACGACACTGCCAGTCCCGATAGGATGCAATGGCAACATATATCGTACGTTCATTCACTGGACAGTCGTCACCTCGTGCATGATCCCCAGTGAGTGGATCAGGCGTGACGCAGCTACCAATTTGCATTGCCAACTCTCGTGGCATTAATGTCATACGATGGACCGATACGGGATTATTAATCCAAAAACGTGGTACTGACATGATCACATCCGGATGACCCATGGCTCTATGACCAGGATGTATAACATTCTCAAAGTTCCCTTCGTCGTCACGTATGGATATAGGCCACTTTGAGCGCGGGATGGGACTCTCGCCGTCGCTAGCGTCTTCTAAGTTTTCGTACCGAGTATTGTTGTTTGCGGGCAGCTCGACCTCGTCATCCTCGGCACTTTCATCGTCATCCGCATCAGCCGCCTCCGGAGGAGGAGGAGGGTCTGAAATTCCATTCTTGGATAGATCAATATCCGTCCCTGCCGCGAGTAATCGTACATCACCACTTACTACATTCGCAACAGCGCGATTGGTGGAGGATCCGTCTCCGGCGGGGGTAGCAACGCCCAACTTGCCACGAAGTCGACGCAACCACGATCGTCGTCCTCGATCTATGGTTGGTAAATGCCAGGCTGTGCCCACGAGGCCAAATAAATACAAGCCTAACACTGTCGCTATTAGAGACAGGGCGATGCGATTGTTGTTGTTATTGCTGCTGCTGCTGCTGCTGCTGCCTCCTCTGGTTGGAGCCATTGTGGACTCGGCATAGCCTGCCTCCCCTCTCACTTGTTGAGAGTATGTGACTCCCAGCATAGGAGGACGACGTCCACGAGACCTACCAGAGATGACGGAAGTCACAAGGAAGAAAGAGTGCCTAGCTTAGGGTACGTATGGACCTACATACTAAAACACTTGTATTGTGGCTTCGTCGCTAAAATTCGAACAAACAAGAAGAGCGAAGAGCGTCGTGAACCATGGCGGCCAAATCCTCTGTCACGTGGAAGAATCAAGCCACTACTACCGTCGTCAAATCATGCTCTATTTGCAATACGGTGAACTCGCAATCGTCGTCATCATCACTGCCTCAACAACAAGAACAACAACAAAAAAGACAACAACTAGTATCAAAAATTGGACTCGATACATCCTTTGTTAATATCCCATACTCTTATTATCCAGATGTTGCATCATCGCGTGTATCCGATGATAGCGGTGGTGGTAGCAGTAGCGCACATTGTAATCAAGAAATCATGAATGGTGGAGTTATGCAGGACGCTAGTCGACAAATTGATGTATTCCTGCAAGCGGCCGTGTCTATTCTGTCGGAGCACGAAGCTTCTACCACAGAAGAAGAACGAGGGGTGGAAGATGGAGCTGCAACGTCCAATCCACGATCAACAACAACAGCAACATATTATTGTCCATCGTGTATAGAACATATAAGTCTTGCTATTGACACATGCTGTGATCAATTAGATAATGAATGTATAGTCTACGATACTGTGGCATCGGCCGAAGAAGACCGAACAACAATGTTATGTAATGTTTTATCGATGCATGCATATACGAAAGGGTTGGGTATACTTGATGTTCATGATGAAGAAGAAGTAGATGCAATTCATCGGTGAGTACTTATTTTTTACACACAGGAATGTGACATAAAACAAGGTCTCGTCTCATCCACACACAATAATTTATTCGTATCATCTAGTGCAATCGATTCATTCCAGCATGAATTGGATGCTTTAGCAAATGCATGCAATGAACAACGTACAGAGCTGAATATTCTTCAAAATTTAATGCAAGACCAACTCATTCGGTCCGACATCCTATCTCGCGAGGAGGATAATATATATCATAATTTGAATGCATTGGAAATTGAGACACGTAACTTTGTAGAAGAATCACATCTTGTCAATAATAGCTACGAAATGGTGCAAAGTGAAATTGTTGCCATGTCCAATGTTCAACTCTTGTCTATTCCATTCAAGATACGGACGAAGAAAGACGGAGGATATCCAACGATTAATAATTTACGACTGGCATATCGTATCAATGCTAAGGCTGGACTATATCATAATGAAATTGACGCTGCATTTGTCCAGGCGGCACAGTTAGCTGTATTTACTATTGGCTTGTACCCCAATTTTAGTACCAGTGGTATAATTCGACTAATACCCATTCATCCATGTGCCAAGATATTAGTCTGCCTTTCTGATGATGATGATATTGGTCAGCAGCAGAGTAGCGTACATAATCTTGGATTTGATATTACTACTACTACTGTCAACAATGATGAAATGGAATTGTCAAATACTCATGTACCAATACGATCGATTACTTTGTTTCTTGTCATACTCAGCCAATTATGTTCTCATATACTCACATGCAATGATCATCAATTAATGAGGCAGAAAGATGACAACGACGACCACCCTCCATTTCCAATGACAGAATGTTCTATTGACGGTGTCGATGTTACCAATTTGAAGGAATCAAATATTGCTGCATGGTCATCTGTCGTGTTTTGCATTGCTGCCAATTTGCAATGGTTATCTGAGTTGAGATCTGATCTACCGCAAATGATCTAACGGGAATAATGGAACAATCTTGTTAAAAGTACTTTCTTTCTAATTTCATTACCTCACTATTCTCAAGGGAATAACAATATGCCTTATTTATCATAGCACGGCTGCTTCGGAACTCTAACTACACACTCGACATCCATTCATTCTCAAAATTTCATACGAAACAACAAACACAAATTCAATAACGTTGAGTTTCGTCGAACACATTATATTGGATCCCTAACTCCAACTGATACTGCTTCGACGTGTACCCAGGTCTGTGAGTTCTTGGACGGTCTATGTCCATGGCCTGACTATATTCTTCCGTCACAACTTTGTGAGCTGGTACGTTTGCCTCCTTCGCATAGAAACGGTTACGCCCATTGACAATGAAGAACTCATCCATAAGTTGTTGGTTGTCATAGAAGATGCGATACAGTGCTACAGCGAGCAGGGTCTTGCTTGGGAAAGCAAACACGTACCGACGGTGAAACCCATGTACTTGATTTACAACATCCCAAGCAAACATAAAGTCTGCACCGGCATTTCCTTGAATATCCTTAAGAAGTGCCCTATTCTTGGGCAATTCCGCCCTGAACATCAAATCTTGATGTGTGTTGTAATAACTAACTCGGCGTACAGTCCCGGGCTCTCGACTTCGAATGGCACCTGTTCTGACATCAATATCGGTGACATTAGCCGTATTCACCTCGAATATCAAATACCCATTTGCTCCAAGAGAAGCACGTGAGAGATCACCGTCCTCGGAAGAGAGTGAGCGCCAAGGTGCAATCTTGAGCTTGATGGATTTGCCAACTAGCTTCCAATCATCATCAATAATAAATGAATTGATTGGAGTTGGGACGAAGCTTGGAGTTGAGGAAATGGTTGGGATGTTGAACGAATCGCCATTCCTCCCCCATAGTGACTCTCTAGTCGGTGTCAACGGGGGGCCATGCCTTTGCTGTGCCGCTGTTTCCTGCTCAAGCTTGGTGATCTTGTCCTTGGCGGCTTGAAGCTGCTCATGGACATTAGCAATCTCTGCTAATTTTTCTTCGAGTAATCTGCTCATGTCATTAATTATAATCTCCTTGGCAGACAAATCACCTTCCAGTAGTGAGATTTGATGGACGCTCTCCTTGTTGCTGGTGACCAAGGATTCATCTCTATCTGGAGATGACTAATTGTGGCCATGGAGGCTTGAAGCTGCTCATCCTTCACGTTTGCTTGCTTGAGCGCTCCGATCAGCTTGGCAATTTTGGGATCGTCGGGAATCACCGAATGTAGCTTGGTTCCCATCTCAGCTTCCATGGTGGTGCCCTTTTTGGAAGGATACACATTGGAATCGTGGTATTCATTGCTCTTATCCTTGAAAGGAGAGCCAGAAACGCTGATTGCCTATAGAAGATTTTGCCGTTGGCTCCTTCTTCTTACGCTCGGCCGCTGCTAAATCCTTGGCAGCCTTCTTCTTCTCCAAACTTTCTGCTGCTATGATGGCTACAGCGCGTTGAAATCCCACCACGGGAGGGTTGCGGCTAACATTCGCACGGGCCATGCTTCTCGTTCGTGAGCTCATTGTATCCAAGAGAATTATGAGTGAACTGATCGTCGTCGAAAAATGAGAGAAGAGGGCAGGCTCATCACGAGCGGAAGAGGATATCCACCGAAATAATTTTTTGTCGGTTCAGATTCAATGTGATGTAACTTTCACTTCAACAATGTTACGACCAGCCAAGACAAGAAGTGTAGAAGCCTGCTGTTATATATATTCCTAATTATCATCTTCTATTGACTCCCTTTTCACGCTTAGCTTTGGGAAGCCGCACCGTCACAATGTCCTCATTTTTTATCTTCACAGCACGGCCTTTGGAATTAATTGTCGTGTTTCCATCAGCTTCGTTATCCCTAGCAACAAGTTTTCCCTCACTTGTTTTCAATTTGCGTGGTTCTTCCATACCGACCTCAACACTGCCATTCTTTTTTGACTTCTTCTCCTTTTCGTAATGTTCCACAACAACGTCGAAACCTCTATAACTATCAAACATTCGTCGTCCTCTAAGCACGCCGTCAAATGGAGGTGTTGTTACCTCAATGTCATAAATCTTAGCTATAGAATAGCCAGGACCGTCCGGTGCATCACGTGCGAATGCCTCGTTGATGGCACGTGCTATTCTGGTCAGGAGGTTCCCACTCGTCGAGACTTCATCATCGACAGATGAATCCTCGTCCGCTCTTAAATCATCATCCTCGTCGACGTCATCAAGAAATTCGTCGTCATCGTCATTATCATCTTCATTTCCATCCCAATTATCCACGATATCATCTGCGTCATTGTCGTAATCATCCTCATTGTAGTCAACATCATCATCATCATCGGAGGTGTCCACAGTGACAATAATGCGAGGAGATCCACCTCTCCCCTTCCATTCAATTGTCACTGTTCGATCCACATCATCCCCACACGTCAATGCCACCGCATCCATGATGAGTTTCTCCCCTAGATCTCTGGTGGATGCGTCTGTTGTAGCCGTCATCGTTGTGATGTCACCTTCGTCGTATTCGTCATCATTATCATCGTCGTCGCTATCGAGCAGATACAGTTGACTGAGTCGTACCTTGTGCGGAGATAATGTCGCAGAAGCATGCATCCTTCCGAAGCTTCTCGATGTTGAGAAGGCTTGCGACTGTGAGATGAGGATGAGTACTAACGCGAAGACCAGCATCATCGTAACGCCACAAACAACAGACCCGCGATGTTCCCGCTTGGAGTCACTCCTTTTTACCCTAGAATACATCAACAACAACACCATGAGCAACGATTTGATAATCGATGAAGGGTTTGTCGTTCTGAATAACTATACCAAGTCTGTTAAAAGTGATGATGATAATGACGCCAAGAAGTCATCGTCCGATGAACATCTAATTCCACGATGTTCATTTGCATCCTACTCAAATGCATTGTCAATTCCATTAGATGCACATCGTGCAATGCTACTCAATGACTGCTCACTAGTCTTCACGGCGAGGACGAAGGATGATTCCGACGGGTATTCCACTGGATCCACATTCTTTTTGCCATGTTTGATGAATCCCAGATGTGCCCTCGAGGCACTGGCTCAACGGATCTTTCTTGCACATGTAAATACAATGGGAGAACTTATTAACGATGAAGGAGAAAAGGAGCTGTTGTATGATCCTGAGAGATCGGGTGCTGAATGGTGGACCTTAGTGCTGGATACTCCGAGTAATACCGATGCTCCAGATGACGACGATAATGCTGATGAGAACGATTATGACGATGATGAGGAAGATGATGAAGTTGGTATCCATTTCGATGCCGATTACGGACTAGAGGAACAGTTACCAAACTACATGCTCCATCCCAGGGTTGCTACAATTACATATTTATGTGACATTGGCGTCCCAACAATCATCCTTGATAAACGATCTCCTCCTCCGTTGGATATCGAAAAGAAAAGTCTCAATGGTAATATACGAAAGGCGTGGCTAAGTCATCCCGTGTTTGGCAAGCACGTTGCTTTTGATGGACGATTACTGCATGGTGCTCCTGGGGAATACTTTCCATCAATCAAGAATAAATCATCCAATGTGGCTGAACCAAAGGCTAAGCGACTAAAAGTGGAAGGAAATGCTTGTACGTCTACTAGTAAATTGAGTGGCAAACGGATAACGTTTATGGTCAATGTGAGTGAGTGTGAGAACACCAACAATCCTTCGTTGTGTCTTACTTTTTACTTACCCACCCCTCTTGTATTATAATTTCATTTGCAAGATATGGCTGAATCACTGTCCTCTAGAATCGGAACCGCTGGAGGAAGAATTGGTTAACAAATTAACAACCCCCTGGGAGAATGTGAACGATTTATCCACCAATCATAAAGCAGGCGATCCCTTTGTGTCGCCATTCCAGTGGCATATAGACCAGATTGATTCGCCAGATGCAATGACAGAGTCAATGCATATAGCAGCATCTTCGGGTTTATCAGCGCGAGTTGAAAACGTTGTGATTTGCAATAGACATGTCGACATAATGTTTGGTGCATCGATGGAAGACATGCATAAAGTATCAAGGCTGGCAGCAGAATGTGAAGGAGGATCTATGCCAATACTTATGGAAGATGGTGTTTTCAATCTCACAGTAGGAAACGAAGCGTCAAGTGAAGGTAGTGATGAAGATGAGGACGAACAATGAGTAATTTATTACAAGAGTCCATTTTCCCCCACCTATAAAGTTTTTTTGCCATACCCCTTGAGTGAACTTCATTTTAGCCAACTAATCTTGGTGGTTGTTTTATATTCATAGTGAATTAATTTAGCCTTATATCAATAACCAGAGCACGAATACATAAAACTTTGCTTTTTGTGTCGTGAGATACATAAGAACAATGTTTTTACTTTGAACTGGCCTTAACAAAATCAATCGCGGCCTGAACAGTGGTAATTCCCTCAACCTGATCATCGGGAATTTCAATGTCAAACTCTTCCTCAAGACTCATGATAAGTTCAACGGCATCCAAGGAATCGGCACCCAAATCTTCCATGAAGCTGGCACTGTCCGCGAAGGCTGCCTCAGGGTTCAATTGAGTCTTCACCAAGGTTCGGACACGTTCCTCAACACTCTCGGCCATTGAAAGAGCCGTGGTGTGGCATACAGGCCGGGAGGGGGCGAAGGCGGAGGCACTGGCCACAAGGGCGGCGAGGATGATAGACTTGGCCTGTGTATTAATGGAAGAGATGACCGAAAATGTAATCGTGAGAAATCACGTGTGCGAGAGGTAAAATTCAAACGAGCATTCACCGCGGTTGCTCCTGCATTAATAGCTTGTTGATTTCGCCGATTTGATTTGTCATCTCGAGATTACCCCCAGCGATGGAGACATCCGCAGTAATCCCCGTTCACAAGGATCCACGCCAAATTATATCCCATAAGAAGCATATCACACAATAAATCCCAGCTGAACCACCGGCTTCACCACCGAAGGACTAGCAAACCGTGTGACTTACGAACATGTTGGTGTGGATGGGGAGCCGTTGATTGAGGAGTGGACAAGATTTCAGCAAGAGGCGACGACAACACAAACGTCACACTTCAACAAAAATGAGAGTTAATCCCGCCAAAATGATAGCACTCATACATATGTTGATAGTATCGTACCGTATGTTTGTTTTGGTTTGTGTCGGTCGAAATTGAGCGCCTATTGTTCTCAGCCAAAAATCAATGTTTTTTTTAATAGAATTGATCCACTCGAGACTTCACCCTGTGAACTTTCGAGTGCAG
>Ga0247843_1007843_pt1 | contig 12837 bp, 16 predicted proteins | sample LaCruzMarch2017__FD_192420 | JGI IMG/M metagenome (GOLD analysis project Ga0247843, IMG submission 192420) | Freshwater microbial communities from meromictic Lake La Cruz, Castile-La Mancha, Spain - LaCruzMarch2017_8m | ecosystem: Environmental > Aquatic > Freshwater > Lake | place: Spain...
AATGGTTAGAAAAAGCAGAGAAGGCCAGGACGATAATAATCAACGGGTCATAAAAGCTAGCGCAGTCATATTTTTTCTTGACAAAAACCTAATGCGTCTGATAACATCAAACCGTGGATCAAATATTGTTTACCTTTATAACATAACAGAAGCAAAAGAGCAGACAATGCTGCTTTCTGACTTTAAGAAACATCGTAAAAGAGCTTATACACTTTCAAACACCTCAAGGCTTTTAAATAGAAGTAACATGCAGTTGTATAGATATATCGATAGAGGTCTCATTAGACCCCCTATGGGCATTCTTCCTGGGGGTGAGAGAATGTTTACAAAAAAATCTTACTATTCAGAAGATGATGTTTTTGAAATTAGAAGAGTTATGGGTTCCTTGCATAGAGGAAGACCAAGAAAAGATGGAAAGATAACAAACAATCATGTATTGACAGAGCAAGAGTTGCGTGGTAAGATGGGTGATGCACTAATGCTTTACGCAAAAACAAAAGATGGTCGATTCATTCCTGTATGGCAGGAAGATACCTATTAGGAGTAAATATGTCAAATAATACAAGCGTTACCGTTAACCTTGGTTACACACTAAACCTTGGAAATTTTCAGAGTTTGCGTGTAGATCTTGGATGTACAGACTTTGTTCGTGAAGGTGAAGAAAAAGAAGCAGCTATGGACAGGGTATATAATTTTGTTGAGGCTCAGGTCATTCAGAAAGTATCTGATGCCAAGAAGGAACTTGACGAGTCATAATGGCTGATAAGAAGCTGCGTTTTGCACTTATGGATAAGTTCAAGAAAAAGCTTCAGGAGTCAGGCAAGAATCAAGATATTAATCTTTTTTCTCAGCAATGGGCTGCCGATGCAATGATTGATTCATACGGATATGATCAATGCCTAGAAGCAATAGAATATTATTTTTCTATATCTGCAAGTCCAGATTGGACATGGTTTTCGTATAACTCTGAAAAAGTAATACAATCTAGACGACAAGACAATGAAGATAGGGAATTGCGTAAAAAGCTTAGGGCTGGCGCAAAAAAGTGGTTGGAGAGTTAATGCAAGATTTAGAGGCAAAGGTACTATCTGCTGTACTTAATGATAAACAGATTCATGTTCTGTTACAAGCAAACCCAGACTCTTTGTTTAGAACTCACAAGGACATATGGTATTTTATTCGTGACTATGCAGAACAAAATAAAACTATCCCACCAGTTTCTATAGTTGTAGAAAAATTTAGAGACTTTGAACCTGTTGCAGAGGTTGGTGCAACAAAGCACCACCTTGATGAACTAAGATCAAGCGTTCTTGATGCATCTCTTAAAGATATTCTTAAATCTAGTGCAGTATTTCTTAATGACAACAAGCCAGTAGATGCACTAGACACTCTAATCTCTAAGACTTCAGAGTTAAAGAAAACAACTGCTGAGATTCGTGATATTGATGCTGTAGATCTTGAAGATGCTGTTGCATACTTTAAGCATGTAGAAGAAATGGCAAAACTAGGATCTCATGGTATCAAGACAGGTCTTGCGGGATTTGACAACTATTTACCAGCAGGAATTATGCCAGGTCAGTTTGGAATCCTTCTTGCTTACCCAGCAATTGGTAAATCATGGCTAGCTCTATACATGGCAGTTCAGGCATGGAAAAATGGGAAAAAGCCTTTAATTGTTTCATTAGAAATGACAGAGAGTGAGGTTCGTAATCGTGTCTATACCATTATGGCAGAGGGAAGATTCTCTCATAGAAAAATGAGTGCAGGAGATGTAGATATTGAAGAGTTCGAAAGATGGGGAAGCACATACCTCAAGAACATGCCCTCGTTTCAGATTGTTTCTAATGATGGACTGGGGGAGGTTAGCCCAGCGGTACTGCGAGGAAAGATAGATCAATACTCTCCAGATATTGTGTTTGTAGATTATATTCAGCTAATGCAAGCAAACAATCAAACTGATAACGAAACAGTTAAGATTAAAAGTATCAGTCGTGAATTAAAGATTCTTGCAATTAGTGCTCAGGTTCCGATTGTTGCAATTGCTTCTGCTACACCAGATGATGCAACAAACATGAACACAGTACCACAACTTGGTCAGGTTGCATGGTCAAAACAATTAGCTTACGATGCAGACTGGGTTTTGGCTTTAGGAAGGCAGCCGTCATCAGATATTCTTGAAGTTTGTTTTAGAAAGAATAGGCATGGTTATTTAGGAGATTTTTTGGTACAAGTAGATTTTGATAAAGGCCGATTTACTTACAAAGATTTTGAGTAGAATACAAGATCTTTAATAAATTAAAATAGTATAATTAGTGTATGGTGTTTCTACATAAGAATATTAAAAGATTTGAGATAGACGGAGAGATATATGATGAAGCCACCATTCCAAGAATTAAAGAGCAGTACATAGATCTTTTAAAAGTTATAATGCAAAATAAAGGTTATGTCATTAGATATGATGTTGACCCAGACTTTTCAGTAGAGTATACTGGCAAAGGTTTTAAATTTCTACTATCAGTTTATGGAGTATTCGTTGGAAAGAGGAAAGCTCAGTGCTTATCAGGGCTAGACAAAAACAAAGCGATTTTGTTACCTACTCAGAAGAACAAGTCAAACGAGTACTACTCTCCAGTGGAGTAAATGTAGAGTACGAAGTAGAGACTGATTTTATTATATACTGCCCCTATCACAATAATCATAGAACTCCAGCAGCAGAAGTATCTAAAGAGACAGGACAATTCTACTGCTTTGGATGTCAAGAATCTAAATCACTAACAGAGTTCGTAATGTTTGCAACAAAGAGAAGCTTTTTTGAAGCAGCAAGAATGATACATTCAAAACAACAAGAGTCAAACATCCTTGATGACCTGTCAAAGATACTTGACAAAGAAGATGATTTTATTGAATTTAATAGTGAATTAATAAACGCTTTGAATAAAAATGCTCTGTCTTCTTCAAGGGCTGCAGGTTATTTAAAGGGTAGGGGAATACAGAAGGCAAGCGTAGAGAAGTACCTTATTGGCTATTCTGAAAAGCAAGATATGATAACCATTCCAATACAGGCTCCAGATGGAATGCTAGTCGGATTTGTTGCTAGGTCAATTGAAGGAAAAGACTTTAAGAATAGCCCAGGACTTCCAAGAAGTAAGACAATGTTTAACATATCAAGAGCTAAAAGATATGATAAAGTTTTTGTAGTTGAGTCATCATTTGATGCAATAAGACTTGAGCAGGTAGGTGCTCATGCGGTTGCCACATTAGGGGCATCTGTAAATAAGCGACAGAAAGAGTTGCTTAAAAAGTATTTTAATAGTATAATACTAATATCCGATAATGATGAGGCTGGCAAGGGTATGCAGGAAAAGATGAAGTCATCCTTTGGTCATTCACTTGTGATAGGAAACCTACCATCCGATGTTAAAGATGTTTCTGACATGGATGATAAAAGAATATCAGAGTTTGTCTCAGAGTTTGACGATGAAATAAGCTACATCTTACAGTAGCAATTACTATATAAGGAGAATAAAAATGAGTATAATTAAAGGTCTCAAAGACATTAATGAGGCACTAGACAAGCCTCGTGGAAATTCAGCATCAGGACCACGAGTACGCTGGCTAAAGCTAGAAGATGGTCAGAGCGTAAAGATCAGGTTTGTTAATGAACTTGATGAAGACTCTAAGCACTACAACGAAAAGAATGGCCTAGCCATTGTAGTCAAAGAGCACACAAATCCAAAGGACTATCGCCGTAAGGCTCTAGATACCATGGATTCAGAAGGTCGTGACTGGGCAGAAGAGATGCACCGCAAAGATCCCAAGGCTGGCTGGGGAGGTCGTCTACGATTCTATATCAATGTTCTAGTTGACGATGGAATGGAAGATCCCTATGTAGCCGTGTGGAGCATGGGTGTTGCAAAGTCTGCAACTTTTAGCACTGTTCGTGAATATGCCATGGAGTCAGAGGGCATTACGAATATGGTATGGAAGTTAAAGAGGAATGGAAAGGGAACAGAAACAAACTATATTCTCATTCCAGGAGCCACAGACACGGAAGAGTTTAACTGGTCGGGCCACGAAGTACAACCATTGGAATCTGCGATTAGAAAGGTTCCTTATGCCGATCAAGAGTCATTTTATTTAGGTTTTGACGATCCCACTACATCTACTAGTGTGGACTGGTAATAACTTGAATTACGTTCCGCTTCATGTTCATTCCCATTTTAGTCTAATGGATGGTGTGTCAACTCCAGAGGAATATGCATTTCGTGCAAAAACTCTAGAGATGCCTGCCATTGCAATTACAGACCATGGGGTGCTGTCTGGTCACAGACCTATGTATCGTGCTGCAAAAGAGCAGGGTATAAAACCAATCCTTGGTATCGAAGGTTATATTACCGCTGATAGATTTGATAAACGAGATAAGAATGAAAGGGAAAACCCATTAGACCTTATCTATAATCATATTGTAATCCTTGCCAAGAATCCAATTGGTTTGCAGAACTTGAACAAGCTGAACGAGATAGGCTGGACAGAGGGTTACTATAGGAAACCACGCATAGACTTTGAAGTTCTTGATAAGTATGGCGAAGGTCTTATAGTATCCTCTGCCTGCATGTCTGGTCTTATCAATAAAGCTATTGAGTTAGACGAGTATGCAGTAGCAAAGCAACATATTAAGTGGTTTAAAGATAGATTTGAAGACGATTTTTATGTAGAGCTTATGCCACACAATGTTGCTGGTATGAACATAGAGCTTTATAATCTTGCTCAGGAAGCAGGGGCAAAGTGTATCACCACTCCAGATTGTCATCATTGCACACCAGATCAGAAGGTAGTGCAAGAGATGATGCTGGCTCTTAACACACATGCAAAGCTTCAAAAAGATGTTTCATATGAGAAGTCAACATCATATAAAGACATGATGGAAAGACTTGACTATCTGTATGGTGCAGACAGAATGATGAGCTTTAGATCATTTGATATCCATCTTCTTTCTTATGATGAAATGAAATATGCTATGGATGCAGAGGGTGTTACAGATGAAAGCATTTATACCAATACCCTTGAGATTGCAGACAAGGTAGAAGAATATGAAATCAAGAGCAATCTAAATCTTCTACCAATAAAGGTAGATCATCCTCAAAAAGAATTGCGTAGCCTAGTAATGGCTGGTCTAAAGCTTAGAGGCTTAGACAAAAACGAGGAATACCTTGATCGTATCAAAGAAGAGTTGGAAGTTATTCAAGATAAAGATTTTGCACCATACTTCCTTGTTGTTCATAACATGATTGCTTGGGCAAAGAGTCAGGGTATTCTAATCGGTCCAGGTCGTGGTTCTGCAGCAGGATCTCTTGTTTGCTACGCCCTTGAAATTACAGAGGTTGATCCAATTGAGTATGGTCTACTTTTCTTCCGATTCATCAACCCAGACAGAAATGACTTTCCCGATATTGACACAGACATTCAGGACTCACGGCGCGACGAGGTAAAGGAATACCTTGAGAAGGAATATAAACATGTAGCATCTATTGCAACATTCTTACAGTTTAAGGACAAGGGTGTGGTTCGTGACGTTTCTCGTATCCTCAATGTTCCTCTTCCAGATGTTAATAAAGTGCTCAAGCTTGTTGATACATGGGAGGACTATTGTCGATCATCATCAACTAAGTGGTTTCGTGAGAAGTACCCAGAGGTTGAAAAGTATGGAGAGCAACTAAGAGGTCGAATTCGTGGAACAGGTATCCATGCTGCTGGAATTGTTACAGCCAAGGAACCAATTTTTAATTACGCCCCTCTTGAAACTAGAGTAAGCCCCTCTACCAAAGAGCGTATTCCAGTTGTTGGTATTGACATGGAGGAAGCAGCAGATATTGGTCTAATTAAAATTGATGCACTTGGTCTAAAGACACTTACAGTTATTAATGATACGCTAAACAGTATCAAGTCTCGTTATGGATTAGACATTAATCTAAAAGAACTTGATATGAAAGACAAGTGTATTTATCAAATGCTTTCAGATGGTCACACAAAGGGAGTCTTCCAGTGTGAGGCAACGCCATATACAAACCTTATCGTCAAGATGGGTGTCAGAACATTTGAGGAGCTAGTAGCATCAAACGCACTGGTTAGGCCAGGTGCAATGAATACTATTGGTAAAGAGTATATGGCTCGTAAGCATGGTAAGGGCACCATAGAATATATTCATCCACTAATGAATCAACATCTTAAAGATACATATGGCTGCGTTCTTTATCAGGAGCAGGTTATGCAGGCTTGCACAACCCTTGGTGGAATGACAATGGCAGAAGCAGACAAGGTACGAAAGATTATTGGAAAGAAGAAGGATGCAACAGAGTTTGATCAGTTCAAAGATAAGTTTGTCTCTAATGCATCAGCATACATAAGTCCTTTCCAAGCACAAAATCTATGGCATGACTTTGAGGCTCACGCAGGTTATTCATTTAACAAGTCTCACGCTGTAGCCTATTCAATGCTTTCTTATTGGACAGCGTGGCTAAAGTTTTATTATCCTACAGAGTTCATGTTTGCAATTCTTAAGAATGAGAAGGATAAGGATGCTAGAACAGAATATCTTATCGAAGCAAAGCGTATGAATATTAGCTTAAAGCTTCCTCACATTAATGAATCTGATATAGATTTTAAGATAGAGGGAAAGGGTATCAGGTTTGGTCTATCATCAATCAAGTGGATATCTGATGGAGTAGCTTCAAAAATCATGGCTAATAGACCATTTAACTCCTACCAAGAAGTAAGGGACATTGCTTTTAAAAAAGGTAGCGGAATAAACTCAAGAGCAGTAGAAGCGTTGGATGCAATTGGAGCACTGACTTTTCCAGACCATCCACGAAATGAAGATACTGTCAGAGATAACCTCTACGAATACTTAAACCTTCCAGAGTTTTCTATGAATATTCCCTCCCATTACTATGCATACATTGACAATACTGAAGACTATGATGAGTCCAAGAGTCATATTGTTATGGGAATGGCTAAAAAGATAAAGCGTGGTAAGGGGTGGTGTCGTGTAGAGTTTATGGACAAGACGGGTATGGTAGGAATCTTTGATGAAGAGGACAGCAAGATAGAAGTAGGAAAGACATACATAATTCTTTCAGCAAGTAATCGAATAGCAGATTTTTTACAGGTAGAAGATGCCGACAAAGTAAAATCACCATTGACAAAGTTCTTAAACTATAAGACCTTGCCATATGGACAAAATGAGTATTTTGTGCTATCTTTTAACCCTAGAGTAACAAAAGCAGGAAAGAGAATGGCTCACATGGTTCTTGCAGATTATGATCGTAATCTAATCCCTGTCGTTGTCTTTCCAACTATGTTTGCTGAAGCCTACATGAAATGCGAGCCAGGAAGTATTCAAAAGCTTATAATGAACGAACTTAAAGATGGAACAATAACGGTAAAGGAGATAAACAAATGACATACGGGATAGATGAGTTAGCATTTCAGATTCATAGTAATGCTATTGATAAGGGCTTCTGGGAAGCAAACAACGGTCTAATATTTTACATGAAACAAATTGCAATGATTCACTCAGAGGCTACAGAAGCCTTAGAAGCAATGCGTAAAGAGGAGGGTAGCGATACGGTAGTCAAAGAGCTGGCAGACATTATTATTCGTACCTTAGATCTTTGGGGCGGACTCGTTCGTGATGGTTATACTAATAAATCTATCGAAGAGTCTTTAGTTGAAAAAGTAAAATATAATACACAAAGAGAAAGAATGCATGGGGTATTGGCATAATGTCAGAAACCATTGATATGGAATCAGTTCTTTCTCAACTAGATCCAAAACTTAGAAAGAAGATTACATCAGCATCAGGAATTGAAGTCTATAAGCAAAAGACACCAAGCATCGGACTAAATAATGCATTAAAAGGTGGTCTTGCGTACGGTCGTCAGATACTTATCTGGGGAAACAAGTCAGCAGGAAAATCATCCTTTTGCTTGCAGATGATTGGTGAAGCTCAGAAAGAAGGAAAGATCTGTGCGTGGATAGATGCAGAGCAATCCTTTGATCCAGAGTGGGCAAAGAAACTGGGGACAGATCCAGAAAAACTAATTTACTCTCAAGCCAGGACTGTTAATGATATGGTAGATGTTGCTACACAACTTATGTCAGCAGGAGCAGATATAATTGTTGTAGATTCTATCTCTGCCCTTCTTCCAGCAATTTATTTTGAGAAAGATAGTTCAGACTTAAAGCAACTTGAGAACACTAAACAAATTGGTGCAGAAGCAAGAGACATGACCAATGCCGTGAAGATGCTTAACTATGCAAACAACCAGACAAAGCAAACTCTTTTGATTCTTATATCTCAACAAAGAAATCAAATTGGCGCAATGTATGTTAGCCATGCTCCAACTGGTGGTCACGCTGTTAAGTTTTTCTCTAGCACTATCGTAAAGCTTTGGTCTAGTGAATCAGAAAATCAAGCAATCAAAGATAAGATAGCAATAGGAGATAAACTAATTGAAAAGAAAATTGGAAGAAGTGTTACATGGAATGTGGATTTCAATAAAACTGGACCCGCTTTTATCAGTGGTCAGTATGATTTCTACTTTGACGGCGATAATATTGGCGTGGACAATATTGCAGAAGTCCTAGATGTTGCAGAGCAACTTGGTAAGGTTGAAAAGGGTGGAGCATGGTATACCGTCCTTGGAGAGAGGTTCCAGGGGCGTGCAAAGGTGATTGAGTGGCTTAGGGAGAATCCAGAGAAAGCAGAAGAACTTGTCAAGCTACTCTAAATATGAAGTCATGCACGGAGAATTTTCTTGTCAAACTTGTCAGCAAAAAATATCAACGGCAAGATTCTATCCAGCCGCTCTTGATATTACATGGAAGTGTAAAGACTGCGATGCTGTCTCTACGGTTAACATACGAAGAGACAGGGGTTACTGATGAGTGAGCGTGGCGAACTTAAAAGAATAGGTGCCACCCCACACAAGAACTCTGGCAGGGGTAAGATACAAAAAGCTGACGGAAGCCTTGACAGATACATAGTTGATGTAAAGGAATACTCTAAATCATTTTCTATAAACCGTGACGTATGGGCAAAGATATGCACAGATACATTAAAGACAGATCCAGAAAAGTCACCAGTTCTTATGATTGTTCTTGGAGATACACACAAGACAAGACTTGCTATAATTGAGTGGAACGAATTTGAAGAACTACGAGAGATAAGAGAGAAAAGTGACGGATAAGAGTACGCTACAAGAGATTAATGATTTATATAATATTGCAGAGTTCATGGAAGATGAAGAACTTACTAAAGCACTAGAGTTTATAACGAAGCTAATTCTAAAGCCAGACATTCCCCTTGCCGTTGCATCTGTAGAAATTGTTCGTATGCAAGCAATTGCAGCAAAACTAGCTTTGCAGGCAAGATGGATGACTAACGTTGAAAAGGGAAACACAGCAAAGAAAAATATCTATTATACAACTGCAGCAGAACTTGATAAGATTGTTGCATCTTTAAAATATCTAGTGAAGGTGTGACATGGCTAAAACAATTGTAAGCAAGATTCTAAGAAAAAATAATAGTGTGCTGAAGGATATAGAAAAGTTTCAAGAGCTAGAAACTGCATGGCAAACGGAGATGGAAGACGAGTCAGAGTTCCAGGACTCTGGCCCCCTCTCTGGACTTGTTGAGGCCATAGAAGAAGGCTATCGTAAAGACAATGTTCCAAAGCACATGCAGAAGAAAACTTTCGCTCCGTCAACATTGGTATGGAATCATGGTGTATGTCCAAGGTATTGGTATCTAGCATTTGATGGTGCAGAATTTTATGAATACAAAACTGGCAAGGTTATCACTAACATGGATAGTGGTTCAGACAGGCACGCTCGTATTCAAAAAGCATTAGAAGACTCTGGTATCTTAATTGACAATGAAAGAAAGACCATTAATGAAGACCCACCTATCTTTGGTTACACAGATAGTTTTATTAATTGGAATAATACAGAGTATGTAGTAGAGATCAAGACAACCAACCATGATGCTTTTGATAGGCATAAGAGATCTAAAAAAGCTAGCACATATCATATCGTACAGCTTCTAATTTATATGAAAATCTATAAGAAGAAAAACGGTATAATATTGTATGAGAATAAAAACACTCATGAACTACTAGCAGTACCAGTGAACATCACTCAAAATCATGTAGATTTTGTTGATTATCTGTTTGATTGGATGAGAGATGTTCATGCTGCATGGAAAGACAGAAAGCTTCCAGAGGTTCCCTTTAGAAGCAATGACATAAAAATATGTCAAAACTGTCCCATACAGCAGGCGTGCAAAGATGCACCTATCGGAGATATCAAGATAGCGCGTCGAAAGGATGAGAAAGGACTCTTCTAAAATGCTTTACTGCAGGTGGTGCGATAAACAGTTCTTACCAAATACAACAAAACAAATTTATTGCAGTTCTGAATGCAGGCAGGAAGCAAGTAAGGAAAAGATCTTAGAAAGATATCATCTTCAAAAAAGAAAAAATCGTAAGGGAAAAGAAAAGAAGTGTGGAGGGGGGTGCAATACCCTCTTAAGCATTTACAATGATTCAGGTATATGTGACAACTGCTTGGTACATCAATCAAAAATGAAAACTTTTATGAGGGAGCTAAAGGATTACTTTGACTACGAACAAAATTAGACAGGCTCTTGAAGACAACATAAAACCACAAACAATCATTGCTGTGGATGCATCAACAAATTCTCTTGCCTTTTCTTATTTTACAAATGGAAAGTTGGTTAAGTATGGCAAGATTAAATTTAATGGTACAGATGCTCTCTATAAATCAGGGGACGCCTGTAAAAAAGCGATACAGCTTTTTAAAATGGTTAATGCAGATGCGCTTGTCATTGAGTCTGCTATTTATAGCAATAGCCCAAAAACAGCAATGCAACTGTCCCTTGTGCAGGGAGCAATCCTGGGAGCAGCACAAGTAGCGGGAATTAAAAACATTAAGACTATCACCCCTATGCAATGGCAAAACTACATAGGAACAAAGCTTTTATCGATATCAGAAAAGCAGGAGATAGTCAGAAAGAATCCAGGCAAATCAAAGTCTTGGTATAAAGGCGAAGAAAGAAAGACAAGAAAGCAAAGAACTATTGACTCTGTAAACAAAAACTTTAAAGTGAAGATTACAGATGACGATGTTGCTGATGCAATTGGTGTGGGATGGTATGTGTCTGACAGATGGAACATGCTATACAATGCCTAAATATGACCTTTATAAAAGCAAAAGTTGGCTTCATAAAAGATATGTTCAGGACAAAAAGAGTCCAGATGAGATTGCAAAAGAATGTGGATGCACAGTACAGACAGTGTATCTTTATCTAAATAAATTCGGATTAAAAATGGGAAGAAAAGGTAGAAGATGACTGAAGATGAAAAATGGATAGGCGTAATGAGAGAGCTTATTGAGTTAAGCAAGCAGGCTCCAGCAGGACCAGAGCTTCTTCTTCAGTGTGTAGAAGTTGCAAACCTGCTACTTAAAAAGAATATTGCTTATGGAAACTCAGCCTTAAATCCAATACAAATATTTGCAAAGATTCCTCCAGGTGATCAGATAGATGTTCGTATTGATGACAAGCTTAATAGAATTAAAAATGGATCATCTTACGCAGGAGATAACGATATGCTGGACTTAGTAGGGTATATCGTGCTAAAATTAGTAGATAATAAAAATACTATGCTTAGGAGAGACAATGGGAAGACGGAAGAAAGTTGAAATCAGCGACCCGTTTAACAGGGAAGACTCTTTTGTGACAAGTGAAGGTAAAGAAATAACAAAAGGCGATTTGATTAAAGTCAAGGGAATCTGGGGAGTCAAGTTTAAGTTTCTAAACTATGTTACTAATCCAAAGAATGGAATCTCTTGGGTAGATTGTATTGAATTAGAAAGAGGCATAAGCTGTGCATTTAGATCTTTCTATCCTGACCGCGTAAAGCATATTCCAAAGAAGAGAGGGCAGCGTGTCAAACGATCTAGTCAAACACCTTGATGATGTTAATGCTGTTGCAACACAATACTTAAAGGGTCTTGATACTGCTCAGATTTCTATGGAATTAGACATTCCTCGTACCCGTGTCAACTCTTTGTTAAACGATTGGCGACAACTCGCAAGTAGTAACGAGGCAATTCATGCAAGAGCAAGAGAGGCACTTGCTGGTGCAGATCAACACTACTCAAGTCTTATTCGCAAGGCTTACGAGGTTATTGACTCTGCAGATCAAACATCAAATCTTGGTGCAAAGACAACTGCGATTAAGTTAATTACAGACATTGAAGCTAAGCGTATCGATATGCTTCAAAGAGCTGGACTTTTGGACAACAAAGAGATTGCAGAAGAGCTTGCAACAATGGAAAGAAAACATGAGATACTGATTAATATTCTTAAAGAAGTTGCACAGAACCACCCAGAGATTCGTAATGAAATTATGTCAAGACTATCAGAGGCATCAAAATCTAGTGAGGTAGTTATCCTTGACAATTGATTTTTCGGACTTCATGAATGCACTAGACGATGATGTGTTTGATGAAGAGCCAGTAGATGTTATAACTTTTGTAACCCAACCACAATTTCTAGGGTTGCCACCTTTGTCAGAGTATCAATACACTCTTGTTGAATGCATGAGCCAGATCTATCGTAAAGAAGATCTTATTAAAATGATGGGTTTTGAAGAAGGAACTGATCAATATAAGAAGTTTACTAAAACTGAAATCATTCAGCAACTGGGCAAGGGTAGTGGAAAAGATCATACAGCAACTGTCGGGGTGGCTTAT
>Ga0247843_1007845_pt1 | contig 12833 bp, 29 predicted proteins | sample LaCruzMarch2017__FD_192420 | JGI IMG/M metagenome (GOLD analysis project Ga0247843, IMG submission 192420) | Freshwater microbial communities from meromictic Lake La Cruz, Castile-La Mancha, Spain - LaCruzMarch2017_8m | ecosystem: Environmental > Aquatic > Freshwater > Lake | place: Spain...
GCTGGCAAGCTCTGGCACCCGCACACCCTTTTCCCGCAGACTCTTCAACCGCAGACTCACAGCGGCAGGTGAGCAACCAAGCTCGTTTGCAACATGGGTCTGATTCTGCCCGTTCTTAGCAGCTTCGACAACAGCGGTCAGAAAATCACGAAGCGAAACAGACGCCTTGCCAGCAATGCGACCAGCCATATTGAAATCTCCCTTAAAACTCTTGTGAGTCTCATTCGCTCACACCATCTTATCGTACCACGAACAGTGTGTTGTTAATTAAAAAGTAATTTCCCAGTGTTAGTGGGAAATTACAGTTGGGCTAAACCTTTTCCCATATTTCGTATGGGTATCCGCTAATTTCATCACGCCCGATGCCGACGAAACGGTAGCCCCTATGTTCGTCTTTACCCTTTGTGTGTCCCGTGAATTCTCGCTCCATATACTGCGATTCATCATCGTTCATGACAATCTCCTGAAAGGGCTTGTGAGTCTCACTTGCTCACACCCGCAAAGCGTACCACGAACAGGTTGATATAATATAATTGTTATTAATATATTAGCTGTTCAATATATTTTTTAATGTTAGAACACTATATTAGTGTATATTCAGTTCTAACATTAAAGGATTATTTATGAGTAAGGTAAGAACAAGTTTATTTTGGAAAATACCAAGAGAAACAATAGAAGAAATAACTAAAACTTCAAATAGTATAGCAGAAATTATTAGGAAGTGTGAAATGGTTTCTAGTGGGGCTTCATACAAAGTTTTAAAAAGAAGATTAGATGAAGACAATATAGATTATTCACATATTAATCTGGGGGTTGGTAGCAACAAAGGAAGAACCTTTAAAGTTGATAAGATTCCTCTTTCACAGATTTTAGTTGAAGATTCAAGTTATAGTCGAAAAGAATTAAAGAAAAGACTAATGAAAGAATTAGGTTGGGAAAATAGGTGTTCTGTTGACAATTGCGGTAACACTGGGGAGTGGCTTGGAAAACCAATAACAATTCAATTAGATCACATTAATGGAATATCAAATGATAATAGAATTGAAAACTTAAGGTTATTATGTCCAAATTGCCACAGTCAAACAAAGACTCACAGTGGTAAAAATAGATCAAAGAATAAATGTGTTTTATGTGGTTCAAGAACAAGTAATAGTAGAACCAAACACTGTATGAACTGTTTTATAAAACACATCGCCCCAGAAATAGGAAAGCGTCAACGGAGAGTTGAACGTCCACAAACAGAAACCTTATTAAACGATATAAAAGAACTAGGTTACGTTGGAACTGGGAAAAAATATGGTGTGTCTGACAACGCAATTAGAAAGTGGTTAAAAGTACCCCGTGCCGGTAACGCTCCGGCGTCACTAGGATGAAAGCCTAGTATACTAACTTCTATACGAACGGGGCTTATATATTTTCATCGTACCACAAACAGTTCGCAATATCAATATAGTTTATTTCAATATATTTTCAATCGCCAATATATTAATAATTCAATATATTGGCGTATATAAATACTGTTAGGCAGGGATATTACACCCTGCCTAACAGTTCGTTCACAAAGGCTTTTTAATTCAAATGATTAAAAATAATGTTAGCCCCGGACGAAAATTCGATTGTAAATTGCTTCACAAGCAAGGAAAGTTAGATAGATCAATCCCCAGCCGCCGAACACAACTGCAAATGTAAATGTTGCAGTAATAGCGTAAACAGCGATGATTCCAATATCCTGCATGATTAGCCTCTTTTGGTTTCGTCGTTCCTCACACCTACACAGCGTACTACGAGCATCATGTTGTTATTCACAGTGTAAGGGGGCAGGATATTTCACCTGCCCCCTTACTGTGATTCTTAATCAACCCTTGATGCCCATAGCAGCGAGAGCCTCACGAGCACGCTCAACCACCGTCTTACCACTATTGCCCGCACCACGAGCAAACTCAGGCAGACCCTTAACACCCTGATCCCGCAGATACTTCAATCGCAGGCTAATTGCAGCCGGGGTAACACCCAGCTCCTTTGCAACACTACTCTGGCTACCACCAGCCTTGTGATGCTTAATCACAGTCTGGATAAGAGTCTCAACACCAACCGCCTGCTGACCAACCTTACGTCCAACACCAACCTTCTTCTTACGAGCCATTTTAAGATTCCTCTTTCTAGGTTTGTATCGTTCATCCGTCACAACAGCCTAGCGTACCACGAACAGGTGTTTAGGATTGTTAATATATTATTGTTAGTAATATATAAACGACAATATATTGAGGCTGGAATATATTTCCAACCCCAATATATTGTGTTAAGGATGTTAATGTATTATCAAGCGGTTTGTAATACCGGCTTGAATTTCACGCTCCCCTTGCAATTCTGCTTGGGAAGGTGTGCAACAATTTCATTCTTAATTCTGCTGATTTCCGTTTCAATTGTGGGGATTGATGCCCGGATACAGCCCACCGCACTATCATTGTTAGCCAAACATTGACTAACAGCATCCCTAATGATGCTAATTGCCCTATCCTGTTGGATGCCGGCTAAATGCAACGCTAAAGCCAGAATTTCAACGTGTGGCAGGCTTGTGGTTGCAGACCGTGTATAATCACCCTCAACCACCATCTCGCCTGAGATCGCAACACAGGCGTTTATACGATATGTTCCCGGCTCAACCCTATCCCTTGCACCATCGTCCTTGATCTTACTGAGAGCCAAAAGCAGAATATCATCCATGTTTTTAATCTCCCAAGGTTAATCGTTCACAACCTACGAGCGTACCACGAACAGGTTGTTAGCCTATTGTTAATTAACTTTATCAACATTGTAGACTAATATCGGTTTGATATATGTCGTGCAATTTGAACAGCAGGGTTAATTGGGGTATTAGGGATAGTTGCGGGATTTTGTGAATACTCTGTAATTCCCTCAATGTTAACCCTACACCAATAAGTGTTTGTAGGGTCGGCATAATATCTCCAACTACCATCATGTCCCCTATAAGCCCAACTTATATTCATATTAGCAATAGTGTTTGCTCTTTCTTGAATTTGCTTTTGAAGATTTTCTTCATGATGCTTTTCAATAACACTACTAACAATCGGGGCACTCTCTTTTGTGATTTGAGTAAGCCCTAAGAGTATGCTAACAATAGCCGCTGCAATTTGAAAGTAAAGCATTATCAGTCCTTTGATAAAGTTTAGTAATCAACCCTCTTACCATCCTTACGAGAATAACGACGATTGCTGGTATCAATTACGCAGCACTTGCTGGGCTTGCCCACAACCTTACGCTGCTTAACTTCCTTAACAGTGATAACGAAGTTTTTCATGGTAATTGCTCCCTTGTTACTTTTCTAGCGTACCACGAACAGGGTGTTAAATTTGTCAATCTGGACAATCAGGATGACCTGGCATACTAAATTCACCAGAAACACAAGTGCAAGTTGAATAGCAGCATAATGATCTGGGATAAGGTCCGGTTTCGCCCGGTAAAACCATATCTGGACAATCGGCAGGAACCACGCATTCTGAGTTTGCCAAGCCACAAAGAGATTTTGTTTGAATATTACTATAAATTATTTCTTCACTCATATTTTTATATATGAGCTTTACTGAAATTATTACCTCTTGTAAAGATAACTGCCATATGGATCACAAGCTGCAATCAAAGCATCATTGTCATTCACAACATTAAACCTTGCTCCATTCTTGGCTGGAGCCTTCCAACTAGCTGCTTTGTAAATATCGCCAGTGGCAACTTCAATAAAAGCATGAACGCTCTTTGATACTCTGCCGATATTATTTTCCCAAACTTCTTCTCTAACAACCTTGATATACTTACGCCCTGGTTCAAGCACATACAACCATTTGCCGTCCATCGACCGGCAAATGGTTGTTGCTCTTTTCATTAAGGGCGTTAAGCCAATTGTCAATTTGTTCTTGCATGATTAATCCTCTCCTTCATCCCTACGACGATCTTGATTTTCCATCATTTTTTCAAAGATTTGTTGAAACATTTCAAATGTAATTACTTCTTTGAGCGGCACTGTATTTTCGTTTTGCATTATATGCTCCTAGCACATGTAAAGACCAATGGTAAGCCCATCCTTAGAATAGCTTTCATTATCGCTATAACGGGGGAGATCAGCGAATGTGATAGTATTATCAACATTCATGATAAAATTATCAGTATATGGAACCGCCTCACTGGCATCCTTGAAAACAACAAGATTCTCCACAACATTGTTTCTAACAACAATGAAGACGTAATTGATGGGCTTCTTAATGTCCTTAAGCAGAGTGCCACCGCTGATTTGACAGAACATATAGTGTCCTTCTAAGGTTATTGAATCCCCTACACAACCCTATCGTACCACGAACAGGGTGTTAATTTGAAAAATAAGTCTCCGTTATATTTAAGTTTAGCACCCACGGAGAAACGGGTGTTAAACCTAGCCTTTCATTCGGGTAGTGCATGACAGTTAATTTAACTTAACTGTCGATTACCCTTGTCGGGCGACAAACCTATATCGTACCACGAACACCCCAGGTTAAATTAAAGCGATAAGGGGGGAGTGTTAGCTCCCCCCTTATCTTAATTAAACTCAACCCTGCTCAATCCCAAGCTCACTGAGGATATCCATCGCATCCTCCGCGACATTACTCGAACGGGTAGACGCCAATTCAGGCACCTTAACACCCTTCTCACGAAGCGACTTAAGACGCAGGCTAACAGCCGCTGGGGAGCAACCAAGCGCCTCCGCAACGGCAGTCTGATTCTGCCCATTAGCAGCCGCCTTAACAACCGCCGTCAGGAACTCACGCAGACTAACAGACGCCTTGCCAGCGATGCGACCAGCCATATTAACACCCCTTACTTTGAACTCTTGTGAGTCTCAATCGCTCACACAACCCTATCGTACCACGAACACCTTTGGTTTATTAAAATGTTAAGGGGGAGTGTTAGTCCTCCCCCTTAATTATGAATTAATCGTTATAAGGATTGTCATAGCAATCCATAAATCCGCCGATTGATTCATCAGCGTAAAAATCTTCACAATCATCGTAAAACTCACAGCCAATATCATCATAATCATCATCTTCCCAATCATCATCTAACTGTGATTCAATTTCAGAATCATAGTCAGCCGGACGATTCTCATAATCGTGGAGATCACTATCATCCTCATAGCAGTATTCATGATCGCCCATTGAACAGCTCCTTGAGATGGAAATTACTTCCGACAGGAAGAAAGTGTACCACGAACAGGGTGCAATTTTAAATTAGCTGCTGTTTTGCTAATTATCGCCGCTTTTTATTTAATAGTCGGCTTACAGCTTAATATATTGTTATTTTTCGTCATCAATTAGGAAGTTGTTAAGAAAAGCAACCAAACCTTTTATTTCTTCTTTGGTTGCTTTGATCTTCATCAATTCCCAAGATATCACATTGCTAATTTCTATATAAACTATGTTGTTATGCTTTTCAACATCTACCTTGAACACATCCATTTTGTATTGATTCATTTTGAAAGTCTTTCACAAGGTAGAAGGTAACACAAGATTAAGTTGCCTTCAAGGTTGGCTTCACAACCAAGATTAATTAATCTGGTAGGTCACCGCTAATCAACCTGATAGGTGCTACATCAAGATGAAGTGCCATTAGCTCTTGACAATCATCAATGTAATTTCTGATTTTGCTGTAAGTCTGGTAGTCACTCAGTTTAAGCAAGGCAAGCTCACCTTTAGCTAACTTCTGTGCCATCCTCACAAACAATTGCTTGATATTACCGTTATCTTCCATGTTACTGGTAATCCGCTGTTTTAGGGACATTAGTTTCAAGTTTATGCTGGATCAATTCTTCAATGTGACCTTTGAGTTTAATTAGTTCGGCTTCACTTAACCAAACTCTGGTATTCTTGTTATCAGCCTCAACAACACTCAAAACATATTCATCATTATTGCACTTTTCATGCTTACCAAGCTTAATGAAACTACCGTCCTTGAAGTCTTGAATAATGCTCAGGCTTGCCACTTCCTAATCTCCTTAAAAGAAATCTTATCACAAATGATATATTGATGCAAAATATATTATCACCTCAATATATTGGCGATCAATATATTTTCACGCCCCTAATCGCACTTTGAATGGAAGGTAAGTAGTGCTTTCGGGGCGGCAGCGGCGATATTATATAAGCTCAGTCGGCAAATCATCCGGCAAATTAACAGGCTGGCTGTGAATCTTAAGAGTGTCTCTAACAAACAAAGCTCGCTTAACATCATCAAGACACATACTAAGAGCGACTAAACTTGCAAAATCTGCCTTCTCAACAAAGTCTTTGAAGAACGGCTTAAGTTCCTCAATCTTTTCTGTTGTGTATTTGGCGTAAAATTCAGCAAGACCTTTAACACGCTCATCGCTTGGTTGAACATCCATTTTACATTATTCCTGGTTGTTAATCAAGATATCAATTACGGCGTTACGAACAGCGATATCATCAACAAGCCTATCGCCATACCAATAGAAAAACCATTCGTCCATTGAATGTTCCATTATAATCTCCTAGTTAAGACTGGGCAAATCAACATCTTTGCAGCAAGAACATCCTTGGTAACTGAACCAAGTATATTGTCAAGAATTGGATGAAAATCTTGCGGCTGAATCTTACCATGCTCAACGTCACTTGCCAAGAGTATAGCAGCAGCCACACCACCCTTAATCTTTTAAATGATTTCAATCTTTGCAGCCAACTGCGGACTCATGAACATTTTAAAGTTCTCCCTTATGGTATCTTGTTTCTCAACACCGAAACAGCGTACCACGAACAGGGTTTCATCCGTTAAAGTAATTGTATATAATTCTATGCAAAACTAAAACAATACCAACAAACTTCAGTTGTAACAACACCAGCAGTGAACTACCCAACCCCTAAAGGGATTGGGCTTCCTGCTTCAACCTCGGTTGCCCTTGATTACTCTCAGGTCTTACACCAAGTCCACAGGCTATTCCCGTAGTTCCTACGGTTCTTTTCGCTTCATTGAGTATGTTAATCGCAGCATTGGTGTCTCGATCATGCTTAATCTTGCACTTCGGACATTCCCAACTACGAACACTCAACGGTAAACTTTCTACCACAAAATTGCACTTTGAACAAGTCTTGCTTGAAGGAAACCACCTTCCAACCTTGATGACCGTTCACAGCTTTTGCTACGAATCATGTTTCCGCCACAATTTTCGCACTTCATTTTTATTCTCCAGAGCTATTATCAAAACTTTGAAACAACCCATCAACATCTTCTTTTGAATAAACATAATCATTCTTTAGACCCAATACTTCTTTGTTCTTCATAGTTTCTTGAAGAAGCTCTAAGGCATCTAAAATGATTTCCATATCGTGTTTTTCAATATAGTAGTTCATAATTACCCTTTCTTGTATTGTTATACCGGTTGTAAATGGATCGACTTATCGAACGATGGGATTTGAACCCATATGGGTATCTAGGTTTCTATCCGACCCCTGACGCATCTATATTGTTAAGTCCCAAATTGACACTTAGGACATCTTTTCCAATTTGATCCGCAAATCTTACATACGGCTCTTAGAAGATTTTTCACAGTCTTATCCCCTCTCACACCATCCTATCGTACCACGAACAGTGCGAATTAATTAAAGCGGTAAGGGGGAGTGTTAGTCCTCCCCCTTACCTTAACTTTACTTACTCTTGCTCAATCCCAAGCTCAGCAAGAATGTCAGCAGCATCAGCCGCGACATTACTACTGCGAGTTGAGGCAAGTTCCGGAACCTTAACGCCCTTCTCACGAAGCGACTTAATCCGAAGGCTTACGGCAGCTGGTGAACATCCAAGTTCATTGGCAACCCAAGTTTGATTGTGTCCATCCTTGGCAGCTTCAACAACGGCTGTCAGGAAGTCACGGAGACTAACCGACGCCTTACCAGCAATTCGACCTGCCATTTAACTACCCTCACTTGACCACTTGTGAGTCTCAATCGCTCACAACCCTACATCGTACCACGAACACCTTGTGATTTTTAAATAAAAGTAATTATTTCCAGGCAATTATCCGACCGAACGTATTTTCCACCCTTTTTTATTTAACAACCTCGGAATTATCACCCGTTTTGATTTAAGATGGCTTATCCGGATGCTTAATCGTTAATCCTGATGAGCTATAAAGGCTTCCGTAAATTATACCACAGCAATTACAAGGTTGAATGTTAAGGTTATAACAGTCTTGTATTATTTGTGTTATGATTGGGGTGTCCAATAACATTTCCGGATCACTAGCAATTTTAATATCGTATTCAAATTCCCAGTAAGTAAAAACCTTAGCGGCATATAAATAAAGTCGTTTGTGCATCATGATTTTAATTATATCATGTTTCACAAACAGATTCAAACACTTTTAGCCCGTCCACTATGTTTCAAGTGGACGGGCTAATTTTGTGTAGCGATTTAATTAATCACTCATCTTCATCGGATTCAACTTCTTCCTCATCATCCTCATCAATATCCTCATCCTCATCATCGGGCTGCTCAACCCCAAGCTCACTCAGGATATTACGAGCATCCTCAAGGATATTACTCGACCGGCTACGCTCAAATTCAGGGAGCTTCACACCCTTATCGCGGAGAGACTTAACCCGACTACTAACAGCGGCTGGGGTCACACCCAACTGCTCTGCTACCATAGTCAAAGTTCCACCCTCATTGTGAACCTCAACAAGAGCAACAAGGAAATCACGAAGACTAACCGACTTACTACCAACCTTACGACCCGGCATATTGCCACCTTTACGTTAGATGTTTATCACTCAATCCTCTACACCAACACAGCGTACCACGAACAGTTTGTAAATTCAGTTCACAACAGTTAAACCAGTTGATTCTATAGTTCACAACTGGTATATTGATCATCAATATATTATCAACCCAATATATTGAGCGATAATATATTTTCAGATGTATACATAAGTTTTATGAGCGATGAAATAATATACAGTAATATTCAAAGTAAACCCCTTTGTTGGTGTTGCGATAGTTCTGGGGGATTTTTAGCAGACGCACCAGCGTGTGATGCTTGTTGTTACAACGATCCAGATGGGGGAAGTCCTATAAATTTGATAGATTTATGCGACAAGTTAGGTGGAACACTGACCGTTGCAGTTGACTTTCCATGTTAATATATTTTCAACCCTTTTTGAACATCAGGTAAGAAAACACTTCAACGGCAGTGTTGGAGATATTTTGTCCCATCTCAAAACAACTGTTGATTATTTCTTCAACCTCAAAGAAGGTTTCGTTTTCATTACCATCACTATCGCAAAGATATTCACAAAGCATTTTATCTGAGCTAAGTTCAGCATCAAAGTACCAGTGAATACGAGCTTTGAATCTGGTTAGGTTCTCGACGAGATTCTTCTTCCCAGCCTTTATGTAATTCTTAGGAAGATTCTCACCCTTCATGTAGTAATAGAAGTAATCAGCAGAGTAATCAGAGTCATTCATTTTTGAAGTTCCTTTGATATATAAATATTATGGCAGAAATAATTTACAGTAATATTCAAAGTAAAACGTGTTGTGTTTTTAATGCTGGTTCAAGTCCATGTTCAGGTTACCCACCAGGTGGTGGATATGTTAAAGATCCTTCTTTCTCTTAACATCAGTCACGGTTGAGTTCCACACAATACCGTTTTCCCTACAATAAGTGCTAGGACAACCTCTATCAGAAGAATTGATATAACCGTTCTTCTTAAGCCATTCAAAAGCATTCCATTCATACTGACTACCATAACCATAAGTAAACCCAATCTTATGAACCATATGACCGTTCACATAGATTTCAGCACTATGGTAGGTATTGCCGTTAGTCTTTTCAAACCAACGCCGCCCAACAACAATAATGTTTTGAACATCTTCAAAGGTGGCTAGTAATTCAGTTGTCATCTCGTTCATCCTCATTTTCATTTTGCCAGTATTCAGCTTCTTCCAAATAATCGTCGTCATCTTCATCTTCAAAATCATCTTCGTCGTCAAGACATAGTATACCAGCAGTGTCAGGTTTATTAAACGTCGTCGTAAAAATGGGCAAACTGTTGTTAAGCTGCGTGATAATCGTTGGGAATGTCAAGAGCCTGAAAATTGATCTATGATTCCTTGCAGCAGACTGTCGAACATTATCAGATTCAATATCGTAGCTCATTCCACAATAAGCACTGAATGAAAGTTTCATCAGTCTAATCCCCCATTGTTAAGATAATCGGTAAACTGTTCAAGCTGGCTTTAAGTGCAGGATTAGTCCTGCTCCAATTGCCAGAACCATTCTTGTTAAGGCTGGCATGATTAAACCGGCTCGTAATAAACAGAAACTTCTGCTTCGAGCTTAAGACCCGACTTGATAACCAGCAAACGATCCCGCCGAATGTTATCGCCAATCACAGTAGCAGTCATCTGGATGCTCCTTACAGATATTTGTTTCCCACAGTAGCAGAGCGTACCACGAACAGGCTTTCAATTATCTTCACAACAGTTAAACCAGTTGATTCTATAGTTCACAACTGGTATATTGATCATCAATATATTATCAACCCAATATATTGAGCGTCAATGTATTTTCAAGAGCAAATGTATACATAAGTTTTATGAGCGATGAAATAATATACAGTAATATTCAAAGACCAGAGCGTACCACGAACAGGCAGAAAGAAGACGAAATAGTTTATAGCAATATTCAAAGCAAGTTAAGTTGCACTACCTTAAATTAGTTCGGCTTGCAAGTCCTTCTGTGAATTGGAGTTCAAACATTGTTGTTCTGGGTACAGTGTGCTTATGCCCCAACTTGATGAAATGGGATCGCCATCAAAATTAAATAAATATTCATATGCAGAAGGTCCTTCAGAAATACGTTGAAACACCCTAAACAACATAAAATAAACCTTTACTCTGAACATTACTGTATATTATTTCATCCATAATTTTTATCATCCTTATTTTTTCAATTACTGTATATTATTTCGTTCATGAGTTTATCTATTCGTCTTCTCTCAAAAACTCTTGGTGCCCCTGCCCAAATCTGGTAGGGCTGCAAAAATTGTATCTTAAAGATAAAGATGGGAAATCTTGGGGGCTCTGCCCGAGCACGTCAAAGCTGTTATCAAAAATTGTATTTTAAAGATAAAACAAATACTTTCTTGGTTTTATCCGGGGACTGGCTGCAGAGTGGCTCTAATAATTAGCTAATCATAAAATGCCCTATAAGGGCTCTAATGAGCGATTTAAGGGCAGTTAAATAAAATGTGAGGCTTGGTATTAATTAAATGTAAAATAGCCCTGTAAAGCTACCCATGTAGATTTAAAGGCGGTTAAAAGGACGGGCGAGAGCCAACTTTCTGTTCACTTTTATTCAAACTTTGTTTTTCTTTATAATGCCTATAAATCCAGGCACTTTTAAAGAACATGGTGTTTTACCTCAAATTGGGTCTTTAACCCATTAAGAATCATCTTTTGATATGCTATTGGGCAAACAACCCACAAATCAACATCAAGGATACATCTCCATAAACTTCACTATAAAGTCAGTTAGGTTATTTGTTTTCTTTAACTCCAATGGTACCACAAATCCATCATCGCCAGATGATTCTTGTTCATAACGATATTTCAATATCTTCTCTAGTGTTTCTTTGCTTTGAATCCTTAGCCAATTCAATATTTTGTTTTGTTTAATCTTAAATTTAGCTAAGTTTTCTATTTTCTCTATATTTTCTTCTGTGCGAACAAGATTAGATACATTAACGACCTTAGCGAAAAAGTATTCGTAATTTTTACTTTCTATTTCAAATTTTACATTGGCAGCTTCTCCATCATCATACATGCTAGCATCGCCTTCACCTGTATAATTATTCAAATAACCAGCTCGTGTTTTGAATTTAAATTTTAAAGCTTTTGCTATTTTTTCTTTATATTCAGAATCAGATTTTTTATATTTAAAGTCTTCTTCTATATCTTCACTAGCAGTAGCTTTTATTTGTTTTAAAATATCATCAGTGTTGTTTTTGTAAAATGTATAAAAATGATCTCCTTTTTTATTTTTAGAATAACCATCATAACGCATAAAAACGCTGGCGATTTCAGAATCATTATTTAAAAAGTTTTTTATTTCTTGAACAGTGCTTTTTTCAAATAATTCCATCACACCCCAACTCCGCAAATATCCCATCTTTGCCAAGGTGTTAAATTCAACGCCCATATTCAAAACAAATTCATTGAGATTTGATTCATCTTCAAGACGATATTCTATTTCTTCTAGTGGTTCAGCTTTTACGGTCCCCTTTGATTTATCATCTACAAAGTTTGTTATGGGCTTTAGCCAAGGATAATCATATATAATTAGTTCTAAGTTTGAATATGACTCATCATTATTATTTAGTGCATTGGTAATTTTGTATCTTGCTCTTTCGTTTGATATGCCCAGATACTTACGATCAGGTGGAATATCATAAACAAACAACACTAAAACGTGATCTGGGTCTTCTTTCGGTAGATTATCGTTAAATATAAAGTACGGAGTTCCTTTGTTCGTTATTCTATAGTGCCCATACATATTATCTTCACCTCTGGCACTTATACAAAAAGAGTATCCATTGCCGTATCTTATGCAGCTTTTTTTGTCTTTACCCAGATATATTCGTATATTATTTTGATTGTATAGCAGATTAGCGTCAGTTACCGTGGGATCTAATGTTCCTGCTTTTATTCTTTGTTTTGGCTGATAGCCGTCTACTGCATTTTCAAGATCTTTCCAACTGTATTTGGTGATATCTTTT
>Ga0247843_1007846_pt1 | contig 12832 bp, 9 predicted proteins | sample LaCruzMarch2017__FD_192420 | JGI IMG/M metagenome (GOLD analysis project Ga0247843, IMG submission 192420) | Freshwater microbial communities from meromictic Lake La Cruz, Castile-La Mancha, Spain - LaCruzMarch2017_8m | ecosystem: Environmental > Aquatic > Freshwater > Lake | place: Spain...
TTTCTCTACAAGGGCGACTCGCAAGCACGACGCCACAAAGCACGACAGGCTTTGAGAAATCTCGAAGAGCTGGGACTCGTGAGCTTTAGTGCCGGACCGCCGCGAACTGCGCAGGCCTGATGCTCGAATGGAAGCCTAAGAGCTAGGCAATGTTCCCGCTCGAATGCCGAGCCGTTGCACTACGGCTCGCTATCGAAGCGAGTCTCCTGAGCAAGATCTTGCGTCGTTTGGAGATTCCCTCTCTCGAACTCGGAAAGAGGATCGCGCTTGAACTTGATCTCCAGGCCGAAGACTGTGAATGGTTTCTGCTTATGTTATCGGAAGAACTCCGTTGCTGCTGTTTGCAATGCTCGGCTTCCCGGGGCCCGAGTTTTTGGAATCGTTAGACGCGTAATGCTGGGGCGCGCTGGGGCTGATCGCGTTGCCAGACTCCGCTTGGTACTGGAAGCATCGTCTCTTTCACGTACATCTTGGCTGAAGCGTATGCTGCGCTTGGTCTTCATTATGCCCCGTGATCATCATTGGCATCACAGCCGCGAGAATTCGTATTGTGCATCGGCCGACTGAACTGAGATTTCTTCGAGCAAAGCTTGCACCTCATTCGAAGCACTCCTAGAGTGGGGGTCGTGACCGAAACGCCCTACATTTTAGCCGCTTTGCCACAGCTCGAAGACGATGAATTCGCGCGTGCGGTGATCGTCGTGATTCAACACGACGAAGAAGGCGCCTTCGGATTCCTGCTCAATAAACCTTTCGTGAATCAGGACGAAGTGGCGACTCAACTCGTGGCTGAAATTCAGGACGCCCAAGGTTCGACCCTGCTCGAATTCGAAGAGCCTCTTTTCAAAGGCGGACCCGTCAAAGAAGAGATGGTTTTCATGATGCACTCCTCGAGCGCACACGGAGACGAGGAAGGCGAAATAACGGACGGCGTCTGGATCACGGCGGATACGGAAGTCTTCCAAGATGTTCTGACTCTTGAAGACGACACCGTGAAACACTCCTTTTTTCTCGGCTGCACATCTTGGGAAGAAACTCAGCTCGAAGACGAGATCCGCAACGGTGCTTGGATTATGATCCCTTTCGAAAAGAAACATCTCTTCCAGACACCCCCCGAAGATTCGGCGGAGTGGTCGGAAGAGATGTGGAAAGCCGCTCTTCGTTCTGCAGGAGTCGATCCCTTTACCCTGATGACTCAGGGGCAGAACGATTTCGGCCCAAACTAAACGCTTTTTTAGGATCCGTGTTCCGATGAAGAGTCTGTAGCCGTAGCAGTTTCGCAGTTCGTATCCGCTTTGAGCTTTTCGGTTGCAGATGTCATCGCTTCAACTTTTTGCGCTTCGGTTGCGCTTTCGGGAGCGATGTTCCAGAGCTGAGAATCTTCGGGGTAGTGGTTACAGCGAGCTTCGTAGTCGCCGCGCGCGTTGTCGTAAGTCGTTTTCACGCTTGAGTAGCTCGAAACCACTTCTTCCTCTTCGGCTTCTTCTTTGGCTTTCTTTTCGGCCTTTTTGAGATCTGCCGCTTCTTTGTCTTTCTTGTCCTTGTGAACTTTGTAGATCAGGAAAGCAATGAGAGCGACGACGAGTACGACACCAACCGCGATCGCGATTTTTGCTCCGGTCGACATGCCTTTTTTGACGGGTGCTGCAGGAGCGTCGCGGCCGTGATCGTCGGTGATGACGATGTCGTCTTCGGGTGCCGCGAAATCATCATCGGCTTGAACTTTCTCTACGAGCAGGCTCCAGAGGAAGCTGGTGATGGTTTGGGAATCGGAATCCAGACGCGCTTGGAACTGGGAGTAGAATTCCTCGAAGCTCATCCCCTCGCGAACGATGAGTTCTTTTTTGCCGTAGCGGAAGCGTCCGTTGGCGGCATCGATCACTTTAAGTTCGGGGATACCGTCGGAAGGCTTTCCGAAGCGAATCGTCGAACCTTGAACGGTGATTTGAGGCAAGGTCTTCGAATCGACTCTCGAAAGAAGACTCACGATGCTTTGAAGGTCTTTCGTCGAGATCTCTTCTTGAATGAACTCGATGACGTCGCGTGATTCTTTGGACTGTTGCGCGAGCCGAATGCCGGCTTGGATATCCTTGACGACGTTGTTGAGTCGCTGCTGCGGAAGTTCTGCGCGAGCCGAGTGAGGCACGAGCACGCTTGTGCTGAATGCGGCGAGTGTGATGGCGCACGCAATGCGATTCCACGGTTTGATGTGTGTCATATGATATCCCCCTAAGGCTCCCGGAACAAAAAACAGTATCCCCAATTAAAAAGGAGCAAGGGGCGTTCCACGACACGATTCTCGAGACTTAACCTGAAATTCATGTTGCCTATTGTTGATACTTCGAAATAAGTGTCTAGCGGGTAGACAGCTTTTCTCATTCGTTCCGAGCGGGCTTAACATTAAGATAACCCCCGAAATTCCTTGGAGTGCGTAGAATAAAACTTATGGGCAGGAATGTCGGCAATCGCTATTGCGCGGGTTTCGGAATGACCGAAGCTCTGATCGCTATGGCCGTGCTCGGTGTCGCGGCTTCTATGCTCGCGTCCGTTTTCAAGAACGTCGACGTTCAAACTCGCAAGAGTCGCACCGTTTCTACGATGGTTGCCCTCGAATCGTCCTTGCTTGCCGCGATGGAAGATAAGGATAACTTTCAGCCGATCGCGGCCAAGCTCGAAGCGGCTTCTGCTGGAGGCACGGTTCCTCCCTTAAGTCTGCGTGCGTTCGAGCTTCTTGTTGCAAAGCACCCCACTAAGGGAAATCCTCTGCTTTTTAGTTCCGAAGGCTCGGTTTGCACGGGGTCCCGTTGCGAGATTTCCGTCGAACTCGATTTTGAGGGACACAGTGACAGCATCATGGGTGCGTATCGTATTGCGCTGACTCCCGAAGCGGCAAAAGTATTCGTGGCGGCACCGCTCGGGGGAAGTTTCCAAGCGAGCGATTACACGCTGAGGGTTCCGCGTCAGTTCTACGCGAATCCGACTGCGGGATCGAGCTGTTCGGCAGGCGGTGGCATCGTTCGCAAAATGAATAAGCTAACGGGCGAAGTGGTTTGCTGGGGCAAGGTCGACGCCGGCGATCGCTGTCCGCGCGGTTCGATCATGCGCGGATTCATCGCCGATGATGCGAGCGGACGACTCAAGCCGATCTGTAGGCCCCTTAGAAAAGTCGCTTGTAAGGATCATGCCAGTGCGAAAGCTAACGAGTACCTCGTGCTTAAGTCGTTTAACCCGTACTTCATGGACCCTGACGTTGGCAACGCGTGGTCTGAGGAGGAAGTTTGCACGCCTCTTCTTGCTCGAGAGATTGAGTATAAGAACGATTTCAGGTGTCCACTGGGACACAACATCTATCATCTCGTAACTCAGGCGGGCCCCTGCCGATTGACGCCTGATGTTCCTGAAACATGGGGGGTGTCGTATGATTCGCATACACCTACTCGTTGATAAACTTTTCAGCCGCAGCAGTCGCATCGGACAATCGCTGCCTTCTGCGCTCATCGCCATGGGTCTTATTGGGGTTTCTGCTGCCGCAGTTCCTAAGGTCATCGACTATATGAACAAGCGCAATCAAACGGTAAAAGTTCTTAACGCCATGGTTGCCGCCGAACAACGCGTGCGGAGTGCGATCAGTCGAAGCGACCTCTATACGGGCTGTGCTTTGGGAAATTGTCAGTTCAATCCGCCGTCCGAGATGGAGGTCGGAAAAACTTTGCGCTCCATCTTGGGTGCGGACTGTCTGCTAGCTGCTCCTGGTTGCGGAGTTCGTGTCGATAAATTGCAGGTAAACGGCAATATGATCGAGGCCAAACTTTCGTATGAAGGCAAGGACGTCGTCGTGAAGCCGATCGAGTTCGCCGCTCGCATTCCGCAACATTCCTCGGCGATTGTCGAATGTCTTCATACCGAGCCTATTTTCTTGGGATTGGACGAGGATGGAGCGCCACGATGCGCTCCGCTGGATAAGTGTGGTCCGGGACAATTCGTAAGAAGTTACGATCCCAAGACCTTGAAAGTAAGCTGCACATCTATTCCCAACGGCATCGTAAAATGCGATGGCGATCAGTACATTAGCGCAGTTGTCTTCGGTCCAGACTTGAAACCGAGTCTCACCTGCTCATCCAGGAGGATAGATTGAAAAAATTTCCTCCGAAATTCGGAAGTCGTCGCGGAGCGAGCATGGCCCTGCTGATGGGAGGCATTGCAATGACCACGGCCGTTCTCTTGGTCTCGAGTCGCCTCATTACGGGCACGGGTAACAAAGACACTCGCATGCGCCAGCAAGGGCTTGTTTCTTCGACTCATGCTTTGAAAATTCAGCAGGCGCAAAGCGATGCCGTTCTGGACATGATTCGAGCGGAGATTGCAGGCAGTGCCGCTCTCAAGAACTGTTTCGCAGAGATCGGTTCTACGGGCTGCGCCTCGCTAGGTTCCGAAAAAGATCTAGAGATTCCCGCTGCTCTGATTTTCTCCGATGAATGCACGGGTCTGCGGGGTCCTTGTACGCCCAGCGACCGAGTCATGCAGACCAAGATGACCTACAATTACGAATGCGACGCGACTTCGTGCAAAGGCGCCAAAGTAAAAATTAAATCTGATCTGCTCGTTGCTACGGCTTCTATGAAGGAGTCCAAGGTTTCTTGGATCGAGATTCCGGGGTCGAGAATCGACGAACGCGTGAAGTTCAATTTCGCGTGCTCGAGCGGCGGCGAGTTCCTCACTTCGATCAGTATCAAAGAAAGCCTGGGGAAGTGCGGAGGCGTTGCCGCGAATGCGTGCGCGCCAAGCTCGCCTCCGAGTCTTCTGAATGTCTTTGGTGATCCGGACACTCGTTCTGCGAATGTCTGCAACACGGCTCCGTCTCTGACGTTTGCCAACCGCCAGGGCTATCGTTCTGTTCACGTTTATGATTATGAGATGAGTCGGGCTCTTTGTAGCGGTGCGAGCTGTCCCATCGATCCCGTGATCACACCAGGTCCTAAGGGCGACTATTGTTCCGGCGAGCTCTACAACACAACTACGGTCGGCAACGCCGTCGATGATTCTCAAAGCGGAAATAGTGAAGCAAGCTTCGAGGCGGGTAAGCCTTTCCCTTGTACGATCAAGAACCATTTCCATTTGAACCTGGGCCCTAAGACAAGTGGCTCAGTGACAAACTATTGCCCCTCCAACTACACCTCTACATTCGTGCGAATGAGCGGAACAAGCTATTTTTCTTGCAGCACTTCGGATACTTCGGTCAGCTGTACGAACACAGACGAAGATGAGGGCTTTGATATGGATACGATCTTGTTTGAGTGTTCGTGGATCCGCTAAGTATGCAGTCTTAATTTTTGCCGAGACACGGATCGACGCTTTTGTTGTTTGCGAGAGCCTTGGCCGATTTCTTTGCGTCATCAAGAGAGGCTGCCGGAAGCTTGGGACTCTCGAGGAGCCGCTCTATAAGAACCCTGGCATCTTCGGTCGGCATAAGACTCAGCACTTTCAATGCCTCCTTGCGCACCTTGAGGTCGCTATCTTCCAGCACGATCTTTTCGAGAAGTGTCCATCGATTCGAGGGACAAATCACGGGCATCGTCTGAACGGCAGCGAGCCGTGCGAGTGGCGCTTTCGAGGTGATAAGCTGATCGTAGTTTTTGAGGATCCAGGGATGGCGCTGGCTCCCGAGGTGTCGAGTGGCGAGCATCTGAAGCGAGGGCGAGAATGCTACTGGATTTTCCAAGACTTTTTGCAGTTGGCTGGTCACGGCAGGGTCGCGAGGCGCAAGACCTGCGATTCGTGATACGGCAAGACTTTCGAGTTTTCTGTCGCCCGAGCTCGTCGCAAATGTCAGCGTGTTTTTCAGGGCTTCGGAGCGCGCTGCGGGTTGGGTCTCGAATCGCACGAGTTCGATCATCGCAAGCAATTGTTCCTCTTTGTCGGAATTGTTCTTGGCGAAGGTTTCGCCGAGGAGTTTTTTGCGCTCGGGAGTTTTGATGGCAGCAAGACCCATGATGCACGAGCGACGGACTTTGACATTCTCGTCTTTACACAAGGCTTGCAGGGCTTCGAGAGCTTCTTGATCTTCGAAGTAGCCCAAAGCACGAGCGGCTCCGATGCGCATGAGAGGCTCCGCATGTTTGGCGGAAGCGAGCGCAACATTGCGGGCAATGGGCTTGCGGAGTTGAGCGGCGCGGATCATCGCGCCGAAGACTTCCGTGGCCGGCGCTTGGGGATTGTTAAGAGCTTCGAAGTCTTTCTTTTGTTGTTCTTCCCGGAATAGTTTTGGGTCGATGGGCTTTGTCCCAGAAGTTCTCGAACGGATGAAGAATATGCCTGCTGCGACGACGCAAATAAGGGAAACGATAGCAACGATTTTCTTGGAGTTTGTTTTCATGGGTTCTTATCCTTCAGGAGTTTCGCATGAGCCGGCTGGCGATGGTTTTGTTGCCGATTGAAGACCTTGCTCGATGAAAGAGGTTTCCGAACTCGGCACCTTTCCACTTTCTTTCAGTGACGAAAAGAAACGTTGGGCGCGAGTTCCGGGCATTTCCATGGCCGTTTGGAAGGCGGCCTCGGCGATCGTTCTGTCGCGTTCGTGAAGGATCATATTTTCGAGAAGTGACCAACGATCTTCGGGGCAAAACTTTGGGATGCTGCGGATCACGCTCATCTTGATTTCGGCGTCGCTACTGGCGAGAAGCTTGGAATAGTTGGCTTTTATCCAAGGATCTCCTACAGCTCCAAGATGCCGAATGACGATACTACGAATTCTCGTGTCTGCTTTCTCGGCGAGACTGCGAAATGTGGTGAGCAGGACCGGGTGGCGCGGACTGACGATCGAGAGTTCGCTGATGGCTGCGAGTTGGCTCGAAACGTTCGAAGTGCTCTCGGTGAAGCGCAGAAGTTTGGCGATGACGCCCTCTTTAAGTTTCGGGTCGCGCTCATTGCGAAGCTGGGTGGCAAGGGCGGCAATCATCTCGACATCGCCCAAATTGGGTCGTGAAGAAACTTCGCTCAGAATTTCGCGACGGCGAGTGCTGTCGCTTCCGGCGAGTGCCGCGATCGCGGCAAGGCGCACACGCTGGGAAGAATCCTCAGTCATTTTGGAAACGGTATCAAGGGCTTCGACTTCATCGTATTTGCCCAGAGCGAGAGCGCTGCCTTCACGCATCGTTTCAGATGGCGACGTAATCCATTTCATCGCGACTTGCCGAGCGAGAGGGAGTCGCTCCTGGGCGAGGCGGGTCACAGCGCCGAAGTAGGCATCTTCCTGAGGGTTTTCGTCTTTGAGAACGCGGATATCTTCTTGGCGTTGTCTTTCAAGAGGGTCAAGTGGAGGGCGAGTGAGATACCAGGTGATCGCTCCTGCGATGATGAGGAGGAGGGCGACGACAGCGACGGATTTTTTGGACCGAAGGGGCATGAAGCTGATTTTAACTTGAGTAGGGGTTCTTTGGGGAGATGGCGACAATTTTTGACGGCGTTTTTCTAAGGAGCGCAGTCTCGTCCGTTGCGTTGGAAGTTTTTAACTTCCTCTTCAATTTTTTCGAGAGGCTCCTTGAACTGAGGCGCCGACTCGCGCGCTTTATCAAGAATCCTGAGGGCTCGAGGAGAGGACATTTCTAAGAGCGATCTCTGTGCTGTGGCTCGTACCGCAGAACTCTTATCTGTCAGAACTTTGACATAGATCGCATCCGTGTTGGCGATGCAGCTCGCGGCAAGTGCTTGAGCGACATAAGCTCTGAACACATCCGACGAATCGGAAGCAATGCGGCCCACGAAGGACGATGTCGCAAGCTCTTCGTTCTGTAGAGGAAGCAACAGCCGCAGCGATTGTCCGGCGAGTTCGGGATCTTCGGCGCGCGCCAGGACAAAATTTCGAAGGACCTGTCTAAGTTTGGTGTTGTTGGGGTCCAGGTTGAGGAGGCGAACGGCGGCCTGAAGTCGCGATGCCGTCTGCCGACCACTCACAACAAGGTCCAGAAGCGCTTTTTCATATGTGGGACGTTCTTCGGTCGAAGAAATCTCGAAGAGGCGCACGGCGAGTTGGAGATTTTCCGAGTCGCTCAAACTGTTGCGATTTTTCCATAGGTCGGCGAGAAGCGCGCGTCGCGCTTGGGTGGGTTGGGCGCCAAGAGCATTGATGGCCGACGCCCGCACTTCGGGGACTCTGTCTTTCAGGAGAGATTTCAAAAGGGGAATCGCGGTTTCGTCGGGTACAAAACTGGTCGCGAGTGCGCTTTGTGCACGGACATTTGCGGAGCTGGATTTTGCCCAGACAGGCAAACCTCTGAGGACTTGCTCGTCTTTGAGAGGGGCAAGGCGTTGGAGCGCGCCGATCAAGGCGCTTTCACTGGCGTTGGGATTGGCTAAGGCTTCGCGGTCCTGAGCCAAAGTTTCGAATCGAAGTTGTTCCCAGTCGGTCAATTCTTCATGATTGCCGCGCGTGAGAAAGTAGACGACGGCCATCGCTACAATCGTGGCCGCAGCAATGCTCGCTACCTTGCGGGATCGTTTCATTGTCTTAGGTTAAGAGGGAGAAGGGCGAGTCGCAAGTCGGTGGGACTTAATTCCGCAGGGACTTCTGGCCGATGGAGCCGTCTTTGTTGATCCATTCGATAGAGTCCTTATTCGATACGATCACGAAGGCTTGTGTCACGTTCGAGACGTTCTGAGTCGATGTGGTGAGTCCGGAGCTGAGGCGATTTACGATAGCGATCCCGCCATTTTGATCGACGACCGCGAGCCGATCGTCTTCGCTGACGTAAGCGACGCTTTGCGGTTTAACTTGGAAGACGATGCTGCGCTTGATCTCTTGTGAGAAAACCGCACGGGGGCCATATTTATGGGCGAGGCGTCCCAAGACCTGAACGGAAGACAGGCGTGGATTGGCGACGAAGATTTCGTTGTGTGCGCTATCAAGCGAGAGACTCTCAGCGCCTTCGAGTTCGGGGTTGTCGATAAGCCTCGTGGGAGCAAGGTTCCCTTCGCCACCAATCGGAAACACCAAAATTTGAGTGGGCAGCGAAGTCAAAACGTAGATTTCGCGATTTTGCATATCAAGACTGAGTGACACGATGTTCGCCAGCTTGCTTGCGGCACCGCTGATGACAAAAGAGCGGCGTTCTTTAGCGGTTTTTTCTTGAACGTAAAGAGCGCGGTCGTATGCGAAAGCAAGAACGCTCGCGTCTTCGCTCATTTTTATCGCGCTGATTTGAGCAGCTGCAAACTCGTGGCGAGAGCAGCGTTTCTTAAGGTCTTGCACTTGTTCTTTGGTGCGCAATGCTGCTGCGACGAGGCCACAAGAGCTGAGTTCTCCTGTATTCAAAATAGCCTGGAACTGGGTGCGCAGGGGGCGGCCGTTTTCGCGCACGAGTCTTTCACCCGCGTGGGCTGGCAAATGAGCCATAAGACAAAAGAGCGTAATTGCTCGGATTCCTGAAACGTGCCGCATCTAGTCATATCATCGGTCATTTCGTGCTGAACATGCGTGAAGACTTAAGCAAGAAATTAAGAAACTTTGGTTAATGCGGCGCATGTCTAAAGAAATTCGAGCCGCTTTCAAGTGCACCGTGTTGAGGGCCGATAGGACACCTAGGGAGAAAATCTTAGGCCTTATTCTTCGCGGGAACTTAACACGGCTGGCGTGAAAGCATCTCTTATAATGAAGAGGTCGTGCGTATGTTGCCAAGACTCAATTTCCTTCTCAGCATTGAGGGGCGCTTAATGGCGCTCGTGCTGACTCTTATGAGTCAAGCGCTGCTGAGTTCGTGTAGCCGAGAGGGCGACAAGGGTCTCTCCGACGGATCTCTCGGCACGCGTATCCAAATCGTTTCAGGTAACAATCAGCTCGTTACGCCTTCTTTGATTTTCCCCGAAGAACTTGTGGTTCGAGTCTTCGATTCGATCGACGACAGGCCTATTCCTGACGTCAAAGTTTTCTTCAAGGATATTACGGGCTCATCGAGCGGAGCTCAGCTCCTGTCCGAGTTCGCGATCACCGATGAATCGGGTTTCGCGAAGATTCGCGCCAAGGCTCCGAATAACTACAACCTTGCGTTCAAGGTCGAGGCCTCTGTCGGGGGCACATCTATTAAAACGAACTTCAACCTCGGTACCGAGAAAGTCGGAATATGCTTGGCTTTCACGGCCCGTACGAAAGACAACCCCGACTACACTCAACCCAATGCCGTTCCCGTTCTTGCAGGCGAAAGATTCGGACTGACGATCGAATGCCGTGACGGTCTTGGAAACGTCTCCGACGATATGAACGGCCCTCTGCCTCTGCAGTTCATTTTTGATTCGAAACCTGCTTGGGCCAACGAAGTCACGATCGACGAAAACTATGGAACTCCCACGAATCCAAACTGGTCTCCTCATTACTACGAAGGCGGAAGCGTTCTCAAACCCTTGACCGGGGTTACCCACGAGTTCGAGTGTGATTTCGTGGACGGCGTTTGTGAAACGCTCGATATGTTCGTTGTCACGGATGCTCGTGGTGGCGCCAGCAATACTACCCGTTTCTGGATCAGCGACGATAGCGGCACGATCAGCGGCGTTTCTGCTCAGGAAATTGCCGTTGAAGCAAACGTCGAACATGAAATCGGACTTGCGCTTGGGGACGGTGGTCCCGATAACAACGCGGTTTCGGTCAACTACGGCGGGATCCTTGCAGACGTAGGATCCTCGGAAGGTGCCCTGCCTCGCTACATGGGACTCATCGACAAGGCCGGCAACTGGAAGCGCGATCTTCTCGACAACGAGGTCCGCTACACCGTGAACGAAGTGTCTCGAAACGATGGCGATGCTCCCATAGGATCGGTCATCAGCGCTCCGGTTCGAGGTCAGACTTCCGTAGTGACTCCTGTGAATGCCGTCGCACCTTTCTCGGTGCGCGAGTTCCAGTTCAGGGCGCGTCGCACGGGCTGGGCGTCGCTCGCGATGACTCAAGTCAATCCTTCAAACGGTGTTGTGATTCGAAACGCGAGTCGCAATATCGAAATTCGTCGCGGTGTCTATGATCACTTCCGGATTCGTTATTCAACGACAGGGTTTCTGGCGAACACGAATGCCTATGATCCTGCACCGCTGGATGAAACCGATCCGCTCTACACACAATACGCGAACAACGTCTTGTTAGACACCGTGACGAATAAGCTCATCGATCCAGAACTCGTGCGACAAAAGGTCATCTCCGGAGAAATTTACGGCGTCTACGTGACGGCTCGTGACGTCGAAGGAAACTTGCTCAAGAACCTCGGAACTTCGGGTGCGTTCACGGGTGGCGTGAATGCTGATATTTCCTTTGATCTCAAATGGTGGGATCCTAACTTCGGAACCTTCGTTTCGGCGGCTCCCGCCAACGAAATTCAGGCCTATCCTTTCGTTCCCTGTAAGTTCGCTCAGATCGGCAGTCACACTTCGGGTCTAGGAGGAGTTTGTGATAACAATTCGACGCCTTCGACTCACGCTATGGCCTTTACGGACGGCGTCCTTCTCAGTGACGCTCAGGCGGGCGGCGGCAGATATCCTATTGTTCGAATGGGACCTTTGACGCCCGTTCATCCCGATGATCCAACGAGGCTCAAAAACGAGTTTCGCATTAGCGTGCAAGCGATCTTTAACAGTATGCCGATCAGTGGACTTTCGCTCCCAGTTCGAGTGGTTCGCGGTCCTCCCACACGAATGATGGTTTTCAAGCAAGATCCCGACACGGGACATGCCATTACTTGTGATGCCCCTCAAATTCTCGCAAGTGCGGTTAACCAAAGCACCCCGCCGTGTATCAATCGTGCAAGAACCGGTGAAGCAACGCGGCTATTCTGGACACGGGTTACGGATCGCGGCGGAAATATCATCACGACCACTCCTGCGGAGGTTCCCGCTCTTTGGGCCGGTCTCAGTCACCTCGCGGGCGACATTTATCCTGTCGACTCGAGTGGTGTGAATATCGGCGGCGCCACGCTTCCGTCGAGTGTTCCGAGTGTCTTCGGAGCCTATACTCCGGTGGCGGCGGGCGATTCGGCTTTCCGGCTGCGCAACTCCATTTCTTTCACATATCTCCCCGAAGGTGCAAGCACGCCGGTCACGGTCGGAGCGGAAAACCTCGAATCCGGATACCGGATCACCACGGAAGTCGAAGGACTTTACCAGTTCGAAATCAGCGCGCAGGACGATCGCTACGACACCAATCTCATGGCAACAAAGACGTCTTGGATCAACGTTCGAATGCTTGATTCGACGGGACAAAACACGATTCAGCAAACGGGCTTCACGGATGTCAAGGTTCAAATCCTTGGCGCCAACAACGCCGTGAAGAGCGACGGAACGGACGTTCCTTGGAAACCGTGTAACCTGCCTGGTTGCGATACCCCGTCGCTCGTGTCGGGCGGTACCTATAACGGATACACCGAAGTTACGATTCCCAGTCTTTATTTCCTAAACGGAATCGCCACCATTACGGGACTCGAACTGCCAAAGCAAACCGACAGTGGCAACATTCGTATTCGAATCGTGACTCTTTCGGATGCTGCGGTGTCGAGCAACCGGACTAGACCCCTCCTGAGTCCGACGATTATCGCCGGCCCTACGAACGAAATTCGGATCCGCACGGGAACTGGCGGCGGCGGTGATGGCGTACAGGATATTGCCGCATCTCTACCCTCACCCGGCGTCCCCGGCGGATACGCCTACACTCCCGTAGAAATTTCTACGGATCTTGTCTACACCTACACCGCCGCTCTCTATGATCGCTACGGAAACCACAAACGCGACATCGAGGCGACTTGGGATGCGGGATCGGCGACGATGACATCCGGAAGTAACGTAAGTCCGAACAGCGGCGTTCCTGCAA
>Ga0247843_1007848_pt1 | contig 12828 bp, 10 predicted proteins | sample LaCruzMarch2017__FD_192420 | JGI IMG/M metagenome (GOLD analysis project Ga0247843, IMG submission 192420) | Freshwater microbial communities from meromictic Lake La Cruz, Castile-La Mancha, Spain - LaCruzMarch2017_8m | ecosystem: Environmental > Aquatic > Freshwater > Lake | place: Spain...
TTTTGTCTTTGCCCCTTATAACATCCATTCCACAATTTATGGATTAAAAACTTAGGAATATCGTAGCTATACCAATTTTTGCTTTCGGCTATTATTCTACCATTCGATGTGCCTATTTCTTCTTCCATCTCGCGCATCGCAGCCTTACTAGGGGTTTCTCCTAGATCAATGCCGCCTTGAGGCATTTGCCAAGCTTGAATTTTTGTGTCCATACGTTTGGCTACGAAAATCATCTTTTCTTTATTGATAATCATCATTCCAACGCATGGTCTGTATGGTAAAAAATCGGTATTTTTTATCTCTGGCATATTATCCTAATCTCATAGTATGACCAGATAATGAAGCTTCTCTTGAATTAATAGTAACTTTTTCTTGAATTTTTTCTAATTCTGGTGGTGTTTCAATAGTTTTCTCTTCTGGTTTTTCCTCGGTTTTTTCTGGCTCTACAGGTTTTTCTTCTCTTTCTTGCAGATGTTTTTCTTGATTTTCTACAGTATCATGAAGGCGAATTTTTGGCTCTTCGTTTGTTTTCTCAGGTGCAGTTTCTTGCTTTGTAACTTCAATAGTTTTAATCTGCCCATTAGCTTTTTCTAGATTTATGTTTATTTTTTGCTCCACTAAAACACCATAGAGAAAAAGTAATACCCATAAAATCGTCAAAAAAATTGAGAGCCAAGATAGAAATTCTTTTAGCTTCTTTTTACTTTTTTGGGTCATTCTTCTTATCCAGAATTATTATTCCTTGAAGCAAGTCGTAAGCTCTTGCATATTGAAAATCTTTCATATAAGTGTCAGACATTTTAGCGGCTTCTTTCGCGGCTTCTTTAGCTTTGTCTTCCTCTTTAGCTTCTTTTTTCGCTAGCTCTTCTTGCTCGCTTTTTAAGTGGTTTTTGAAAGCGCTTTCAGAGATTTTTATTAAATCTTCATCTTTCTTGGCGTACTCTACTTTTGCTGGCTCTATTAGGATATCAGGCACAAGACCTTCAGCTTGAATGGACTTGCCATTTGGGCGATAGAATAGAGCGGTTGTAATTTTAAATCCAGACCTTGCATCTAATGGGAAAAAGCTTTGAGCAGAACCTTTTCCATAAGATTTCGTTCCTGCAATTATAGCTCTTTTATTGTCCTGAAGTGCTGATGCTACTATTTCAGAAGATGAAGCAGTTCCGCCATTGACTAGAACAATCATTGGAACATTAGGCGCTTTTTCGCTTTTAGGATCAGCTTTAAATAAAACTTCGCTATTTAGGCTTCTACCTTTTTGCGAAAGAATTAGTTCGTCCTTCAAGAAATAATCAGAAACTAGAATACCCTGATCGAAAAGCCCACCAGGGTTATTTCTTAGGTCTAGAATTATTCCATCAATTTTTGTGTTTTGTTCCTTTAGCGTATTTACAGCTTTTTTAAGCTCAGCCAAAGCCTTTTCACTGAAAGTTGAGATTCTTAAATATGCGATATTATGATCCATATGAGATTTAACAGCATTAAGCTTTACAATCTCTCTTGTAAGTTCGAAATTAAGAGGCTTTGTTTCGCCTTCTCTTATTACTGTTACTTTTACTTGAGTTCCAGGTTTTCCTCTTAGTTCCATCACTGCTTTGTTGAAACCAAGGTTACTAACTAGCTCATTATTAACCTTAACAATATAGTCTCCAGCTTTTATGCCAGCTTTAAACGCAGCCAAGTCATCAATAGGTGAGATAATTTTAATAGCGCCGCTTTCATATGTAATCTCAACTCCTATGCCACCAAATTCACCTTTTGTGTGGGTAATAAAATACTCAAGATCATCATCAGCAAAATATCCGCAATTAGGATCAAGCGAGGAAACCATGCCTTCAATAGCGGCATCTAGAAGCTCTTGCTTTTTTGTCTCTTTTACATAATCTTTTTCTACTTTTTCGAAAACTTCCTGAAAGCGTTTGTAGTATTTATCGTTAGCGTCGTTCTTATAGGTGGCAAAACTTTGTGTTGAGATAAGAAGAAATAAGCTTACAAAAGTAATTTTGATGAATTTCATAATGTCTAATTTTTTTGGCGTTTATATTAATGGATTTTCACTAAATATCAAGGTTATTCGCTATTTTATCCATTTTGTTTAGAGCTTGTTCGTTTATAAATTCAAAACGTTTATGGGGTTTTTTGCCCATTAAATCTTCAACTATCTGAATAATCTGTTCTTCGTTGTTTATTTTTAGGCGCAATAATTTACGTTTTTCAGGATTCATTGTAGTTTCTTTAAGTTGCGCTGGAGTCATCTCGCCCAGCCCTTTAAACCTTCCAAGTTCAATTTTAGTTTTACTTTTTTTAGATAGCTCTGCCATTAAAGAAACTTTCTCTTCGTCGCTGCCTGCGTAATAATTATTAGAACCTTGTGTAATTCTATAAAGTGGAGGCTGGGCTACATATAAATGGCCATCTTCAATTAATTTTGGCATTCTTCTGTGGAAAAAAGTCATGAGTAGAGATGCAATGTGAGCACCGTCAACGTCAGCATCCGTCATGATGATTATTTTTTCATATCTTAGTGCTTCTTTTTTGTAGTTTTTCATGCTGCCGCAAGCAAGGGCTATTTCAAGATCGATAAGCTCTTGATTCTGAGCTATTTTATCACTCGTTGCCGTTGCAACATTTAAGATTTTTCCACGAAGTGGCAATATTGCCTGAGTCTCTCTATTCCTTGCTTGTTTGGCAGATCCGCCAGCTGAGTCTCCCTCTACAATAAATAGCTCAGTGCCCTGCATAATTTCACGTGTGCAATCTGCTAATTTTCCAGGCAACCTTAGTTTTTGGACTGCTGTTTTTCTATTTACAGACCTATCTTGCTTTCTACTCAAGCGATCTTCTGCAGTCTCCACAAGCCTATCAAAAAGAAGATTTGCTCCCTGCTTATTTGATGTAAGCCAGTTATCAAGTCTATCTTTAATTGTATTCTCTACGATTTTAGTGATAGAGGCTGACAGTAATTTTTCCTTTGTTTGACCTTGAAATATTGGGTCATGAATAAATACAGAAAGGATAATGCTACAATTTAGCAAAATATCATCAATGATAATATTTCCAGCTTTTTTATTATTTCCAGAAAGTTCGGCAAAAGTTTTAAAGCTTTTCATCAAAGCTGCTCTCAGCCCTTGCTCGTGAGTTCCGCCTTGAGGCGTAGGGATTGTGTTACAATAAGTTTGGATAAATGGCTCGTCTTCCGACCAGCCTATAGACCACTCAAGCTTTGTTCCTTCATTATCAACTTTAACGTCGCCTGCAAATATTTCAGGAACTATTAGTTCTTTGCTAGATAGTTTGCTTCTCAAGTAATCAGATATACCATTTGGAAAGTGAACTTCCTCTTTTTGTGGGATTCCGCTAGTTTCAGCAAGCAATGGGTCGCATTCCCAGTTTATAACTACGCCTTTAAATAGATAGGCTTTTGCTTTTACTAAATTATATATTCTTGCAGGATCAAACTTTCTATTAGCTCCAAAAATTTCAGTATCTGGTTTAAATGTGATAGAAGTACCACGTTTCCAGCTAGTTCGCTTTTCCTCTGATTTTATTTCATAAAGAGGAACGCCTTTAGAATATTCCTGAGTATAAATCTTCCCATCTCTTGCAACTTCTACAAGCAAATGTTCAGAAAGTGCGTTAACAACAGATACCCCAACCCCGTGAAGTCCACCTGCTGTTTGGTATGATTTATTCGAGAATTTTCCGCCCGAGTGAAGTGTTGTTAAAATAACCTCAAGCGCTGATTTTGTAGGGAATTTGGGATGTGGATCGATTGGTATTCCCCGCCCATTATCCTTAACTGTTATTTCATCTAGAGAAGTAAGTTTTATATCAATATAACTTGCATGTCCGGCAACGGCTTCGTCCATAGAATTATCTAAAACTTCAGCAACTAGGTGGTGAAGAGCGTTTTCATCAACGCCGCCAATATACATTCCAGGACGCCTGCGAACAGGCTCTAGCCCTTCTAAAACTTCAATATCTTCAGCGCTGTAAGTTACTTCTTTTTTCTTCTTCTTCTCTAAATTAAATAAATCTGACATGTTTAATTTGACTATTATAAATTTATTTGCTATAAGGGGTTATGTCTTGAGCAAGCTAACCTAGCTTGTTTTATACGTTCCCTTATACTTTTAATAGTTCCCCTAGAATATTAAATCAACATAAAAATCATATTTTTACCCATGACAACAGACAATTCAATACCTCAAGATGTTTCAGATGAAATAATCGCACAAGAAACACAAGCACAAGCTCCAAGAAGTACAGAAGTTATTCATTTAAAGCTTCTAAAGAGACAATCTCCAGAAGAAATGCAAGCAAAAGCAGAAAGCCTAGGCATTGAAAATGTAAGCTCAATGTTAAAACAAGAACTTGTATTCAGTATTTTGAAAAAAATAGTTGAACAAGGCGGTACAATTAACGGAGAAGGGGTTCTTGAAGTTCTTCCAGACGGTTTTGGATTCCTACGTTCTCCTGAAACAAATTATCTAGCAGGACCTGATGATATTTATGTGTCACCAAGCCAAATTAGAAGATTCAGCTTAAGAACAGGTGATACTGTTGATGGGCAAATTAGAGCGCCAAAACAAGGTGAACGTTATTTTGCTTTGCTTAAAGTGAATACAATAAATTATGAAGATGTTCCAAAGGCTCTACATAGGGTAAATTTTGATAATTTAACGCCACTTTATCCAGATCAAAAATTAAATCTTGAGATAGAAAATCCATTAAATAAAGATTTAAGCACTCGTGTTATTGACCTTGTTGCCCCTATGGGTAAAGGTCAGAGAGCTCTTATTGTTGCTCCTCCTAGAACTGGTAAAACAAGTTTGATGCAAAATATCGCGCATGCAATAACAACAAACCACCCAGAAGTTTACCTTATTGTTCTTTTGATTGACGAGCGTCCTGAGGAAGTAACGGATATGAGCCGTTCTGTTAAAGGCGAGGTTGTTAGCTCAACTTTCGATGAGCCAGCAATTAGGCACGTGCAACTTGCAGAAATGGTTATTGAAAAAGCCAAAAGGCTTGTTGAGCATAAAAGAGACGTAGTTATTCTGCTTGATAACATTACAAGGCTTGCAAGAGCTTATAATACCGTTATTCCATCTTCAGGAAAAGTTCTAACAGGTGGTGTGGATGCAAATGCATTGCAACGCCCTAAACGTTTCTTAGGAGCAGCTAGAAATATCGAGAATGGTGGATCTCTAACAATTATCTCAACAGCTCTTATTGAAACAGGATCAAGAATGGATGAAGTTATCTTTGAGGAATTCAAAGGAACTGGTAACTCTGAAATTATCCTTGATCGTAAGATTTCTGATAAAAGAATCTATCCTGCTATTGATATTACAAAATCAGGCACGAGGAAAGAAGAGCTTCTTGTATCAAAAGCTGAGTTACAAAAAATGTGGGTAGTTCGTAGGATTGTTAATTCTATGGGTACGGTAGATGCTATCGAATTCTTGCTTGATAAACTAAAAGATACTAAAAACAATGCCGACTTCTTCGACTCTATGAGCCAGAAGTAGGAAATTTTCTACAATCTGTCATAAGAGAGCGTTTACAAAACGTTATCACGAAGCCCCTTTCAGGGGCTGTGGTGATCCCAGTAGACGTCTTAACTTCTGAGATTACGACGCCATGCTCTGCATGGCTCGTAATTGACGTTTTGCAGCTAGTGATGATATATCAAACTACAAACTATAATCTGCAATATTTCCTAAAACACCCTCTCCAAAAATAGACCAAACAAATTTTATGGCATCAAAGTCTTGCACTTGCGTTAATAAAACTTGTGGAGGCTCAACATAAGCTGCGCCTTCTAGCGGTTTTAAATCAATAGGTACATCAGGCTTACTAGATTGAATTTCTATTAATGTGCCTTCAAGTACTCTATCAATTTCTTTTTGTGCATAATAAAATTGAATCTCTCTTAGGCTCTCTTCAAAAACTCTATCTTGCTTTTCTCGATCGAGTAGATTTGGCTCTTGAAAAATATATGGAGGACCTGGATTTCTCGGTTTAAATTTATTCATAACTTAATCTATGTCCACTAATATTTAAAATTTGGCAGCATAATAGTTATATTTGCTATAAACTCCAGCATTAATTTCCACAATAATCCAACTATAAAACTTGCCTTTTTTATAGAGAAGCTTGATAATAAAGCAAACATCCAAAAGGGAAAATATATGTTAGAAGTTAAGTTTACAGATGGTTTCAATGATGAAGCTAGCTCAATTTGTGTTTTCGTTTCTGAAGATTTAAAATTATCAAAACATTCAGAAAGTCTAGATAAAAAGCTAGGGGGGGTTATTAGCCTAGCCTTAAAAGGGTTTGATAATTTTCAAGGAAAATTTGCGCAGGTAAAAAGTCTAACCGCAATTTCAAAGGGTGAAAAACTACATCAAGTTTATTTAGTAGGAACAGGAAAAGATAAAGAGCTAACAGAATCTAAAATTGAAGAGTTAGGTGGTAAAGTTTCAGGCGCTTTAAGATGTTCAAGGGCAAAATCAGGATTTGTAGAAGCTGTAAAGCTTGGCAAGTTTGATGATGCAAAAGTTGCGGCTTTGCTTGCTTCTGGTGCAGTTCTAGGCTCTTATAATTTTAATAAATACCACACAACAAAAAAACCTGAAGAACTTCCTGTTCTAAAGAATGTTGAAATTTTTACGAGCAATACAAAAGAAGCAAAAGCAGAATTTGCACCGCTTCTTGGAATAGCTAAAGCTATATATGAAGCTAGGGATGTTATAACAGAACCTGGGAATATAATCTATCCAGAAAGCTACAGCCTAATTATAAAAGAAAGGCTAGAGCCACTTGGCGTAGAAGTTGAAATATTGGGCGAAAAAGAAATGAAAAAGCTGGGCATGGGCTCACTTTTAGGGGTTGGTCAAGGTTCGATGAAAGAATCAAAATTAGTGGTAATGACCTATTTTGGTAAGGACAAAAAAACAGCTCCAGTTGCTTTAGTTGGAAAAGGAGTTACGTTTGACACTGGCGGTATTTCGCTAAAGCCGCCAACAAATATGCACGAAATGAAATATGATATGTCTGGCTCGGCTGCTGTTTTTGGCGCAATGATGGCTCTTGCTGCTAGAAAGGCAAAAGCAAATGTTGTAGGTGTTGTTGGGCTTGTTGAAAATATGCCAGGCGGAAATGCACAAAGACCTGGTGATGTTGTAACTTCTATGTCTGGTCAAACTATTGAGGTGTTAAATACTGACGCTGAGGGAAGGTTGGTTCTTGCTGATGCTATGTGGTATACACAAGATAGATTCAAGCCTACTATTATGATAGACCTTGCAACGCTTACAGGTGCTATTAGAGTAGCGCTTGGAACAACATATGGCGGATTATTTTCTAATGATGACAAATTAGCTGATAAGCTTTTAGAAGCAGGAAAAGCAACTGGTGAAGAATTATGGCGCATGCCTCTTCATGCAGACTATGACAAAATGATAAAATCTGACATAGCAGATGTCGCAAATATAGGCAATGCGGGTGGTCTTGCAGGCAGCAATACGGCAGCGCAATTTTTAGAAAAATTTGTGAATAAGGTTACATGGGCGCACCTTGATATTGCAGGTGTTGCAGATAGTTCTAAGGGTACTTCATTATCACCAAAAGGTGCAGTTGGCTTTGGAATTCGTTTATTGAATAAATTAATAAAAGATCATTATGAAGACTAAAAAACTTCCCTACATTTTTGTTATAGGTAACGAAAAAGGCGGAGCGGGGAAAACAACTTGCTCTATGCATCTTATTATTGGGCTGCTTGAAAAAGGATATAAAGTAACAAGTATTGACGCTGATTGCAGGCAAGGTTCGCTTACAAGATATCTTGAAAATAGATCAAGATATAATGCTACAAATCCTGATAAGCAAGTTTTGGAACCTGTGCATCATCTCCTTAAAGAAAGCCTACTTGAAAATAAGGGCGAAAAACAGGCGCAGGAGAAAGAAGAGTTTGAAGCTTTGCTTGAAAGCTGTAAGCAAAGTGCGGATATTATTGTTATTGATACGCCAGGTACCCACTCTAACCTTTCTACAATAGCACATTCTCATGCTGATACTGTTATAACCCCAATCAATGATAGTTTTATAGATATTGATGTTATGGCAAAAATCGATGGTGATAATATGAAAATTATCGGGCCTTCAATATATAGCCAAATGGTTTGGGAGCAGAAATTAGAAAGAGCCAAACGTGATAATGGTTCAATCGACTGGGTTGTTATGCGTAACCGCCTTAGTTCGATAGATGCTATAAATAAACGAAATGTGGCAAAAGTTCTTGATGACCTTGCTAAAAGAATAAGTTTTAGACAAGTGCCTGGCTTCGGAGAGCGTGTTGTTTTTAGAGAATTATTCCTGCAGGGACTAACACTTTTAGACCTTAAAAAAGCCAATTATGAAAAGGGGTTTAGTATGTCCCACGTTGCCGCCCGTCAGGAGCTTCGCGACTTTTTGGATAGTCTAGATTATACCAAGACCCATTTTTAAATTATCCTAATAAATTTAGCGGGACTCAGATTTTACGCACGTATGAAGTATACGCTTGCGCAATCTTCGCCTTAAAATTCATTGTCTAATTTAATCTGGGTTTGGTATAAGAGGTCATCACGAGGAGTAACGAAGTTACGACGTCGTGATCTCAGGAGTTATTCCCCCGCCATAGCAGTACTAGACAGTTCGGAATCCTGCGACCCTAAAGCGCTTAATACAGGCTGTGAACTAGGGGTTTCAGGTATCTCTTCTGCAGCAGTATCTATTCTTTTAGAATCGTGGGTTGTACATGGTTGTATTGCCGCTAGTATATCAGGCTCTGATTCTAATATTTTTGATAAAAGTTCCAATAATGAAGGGGTTTTAGCTAAAGCACTTTTTAAATACTTTTGGGCTATGGCTTCTGAAACATTATACACTACTTTACCTCTATCCATCATTTTCATTGTCCATGTAGTATCATCGTATATTACTTTTCTAACTTCTACAGACAATCCATCTTCACTAATATAAACAACTTCGTGATACATAATGTCGTGGTTTGACAAATCTCTTGGTAGTAAAGCTAGCTTGAAAAACTTTGACATATTGACCTCATAATTTAGTTTATTAAATTATCTTAAATAACTAAAATTAATTAGCAACAACAATATTGCTACAAAGATTAAGTGATTGATCTATTACATTTGAATTTATTCCAGAACATCCAAGAAGTGAGTGAAAAACATAATCGTGGCTTAGTTTTGTTTTCGATTTAGAAGCGATAGAATCTTTGAAATTTGGATTATTTTTCCAAAAATCATTGCTTCCCCAAAATATGAAAGGAATTTCAAATTGCTCTGGTGCGCTGCCCCCTTGTCCGTAATTGCCATTTTCTCCTAGAGAAACAGCATGATCTGATACATAAATCATAAAGCTGTTTTTATCTTTTAGTCTATTGATTATATTTGAGAGAATATAATCGGTATATAAGATGCTATTATCATAAGTATTTATTAGCTCTTCATTTGTTGGGTCTCTGTAATCCCTTGACCCTATAGATAGTCCTTTTAAGGAGGGCTGAAACTTATTAAATGATTCTGGATATCTTTTTGAAAAATCCCAATGGCTGCCAAATGTGTGTATTACAATAAATTTATTTCCTTTTTTTTCTAAAAAGTCATTAAATAACGGAAGAATTATCTCATCGTGAGAATTGGTAATAAAAAGAGCAGATCCACCGGGTAATATTAGAGTTTTAGCTTCGTCGTAAAATGTTCCACCAATCTGGTTTTCAAAATATTTTCTTAAGTTTTGGGTTGCGAACCAAGAAGTAGAAAAACCGAGCTTGTTGAAAATTGAAATTATAGAAGTTTCATTTAGGTTTACATCAAAATTATCTTTTTCGTGACGTGATAAGATGCAACTAACAGAGAGATAAGTTACGGATGCGCAAGAATTAGCATAGAAACTGAATAGGTTTTCAGTTTTAGAAAGTAGAGGAGTTGTATCTCTTTCGTAGCCATTTACACCAAAATGATCGTACCTCGCGGATTCTCCTATAACTAAAACAACTACTTTATCACTAGAGGGGGTGCTTGAAAATTCAAACTCTTTTGATATGTCTGTTTTAGTAATCTGCGGTGATTTTTCCAGATATAAACTAACTGAGCTAGTTACTTGCCAAGGCATAAAATGTTTAAAGATTTTGAAATCAGGTTTAATTAAAAACCTTACTGATAATGTAAGAAGAATAACTTGGAGAAAAATATACCATTTTGGTAGTGTATAATTGACTTTGTTTCTGAGATAATTTCTTAATAAGTAGAATATAGTGAAAAAGCAGAAAATTCCCCATAACAAAATTTTAATGCTAACAAGCTCAAACGCGTCAGCAACGTCATTATGAAAAACTACTTTGATAATTTCTGGCGTAATTGTTATACCTAGCGCCCATGTATAATATGTAGCAACTGCAGTTGATAGAAATAAAAAAACAGATGATATAGAAAAAAGAATCCAATTACAGGAAAGACCAAAAAATAGCAAAGACAAAGCTAAATATACATAGGCACTATTTTTTAAGATCTCAAGGCTTGCTTGATAGGGCATGCTTTTATAGTTGTTAAAGTCTTGTGCAAATACATGACTATTAAACAGCGCAAAAAACACAGCAGCAAAAATAAAAATTTGTTTTAAATGAGATTTCATGAGAGAAATTATATATTCATTTACTTAGATGTCCAGCATTAGCAATTGACTTTTTTGCTGTATTACGTTAATATCAATAAATCATTTTATAGTCATATTTGCAATCATGAGTAGCAATTTTTTACTAAAGCCTCATTTCTTCAAACTTACCCGTTAGCTTCTTGTTAAATATCGAACGTTAGGCTTTATCCCAGATATGCGCTTAAAACTTTGGTTTAAGCTTTTCTGGGGTGAGGCATTTTGACAAATCAAACTAAACCAAACATACAAAATTTATACATATGATAATTATAAATAATCTGGCCATGAGTTATGGTCCAAAACTACTTTTTACAGATGCAAACCTTAATTTAACCTCTGGCTTTAGGTATGGTCTTGTTGGTGCTAATGGTGCTGGAAAGTCTACATTACTACGCCTTATGATGGGAGAGGAAACGCCAAGCCTTGGTGAAATATCCATACCAAAAAGTGCAAGAGTTGGTTGCATGAAGCAGGATCAGTACATTTATGAAAATGAGCTGATAATTAATACAGTAATCGCTGGTAAAGAAGAGTTATGGAAAGCATTAAAAGAAAAAGAAAAATTGCTTGAACTTGAAACTTGCGATGACGAAACAGGATATAGGCTTGGAGAGCTTGAGCAAATTATTTTTGACAATGATGGTTACACAGCTGAGATAAAAGCAGCAGAGCTTCTTGAAGGTCTTGGGATACCAGAAGATAAGCATTACCTTCCGCTTTCTGTTCTATCTGGCGGATATAAGCTCAGAGTTCTTCTTGCGCAGAGCTTATTTAATGATCCTGATATTTTGGTGCTCGATGAGCCAACAAACCACCTTGATATTATCTCGATTTATTGGCTAGAAGGCTATTTGAAGCAGGTTTTTAAAGGTGTTTTGATTTTTATCTCGCACGACGTAACTTTCCTAAATAATCTATCTACCCATACTATTGATATAGATTATGGCGAAGTCAGACAATATACAGGAAATTATGATAAGTTTTGTGTGCAAAAGCAGCAAATTGTTGAGTTAAAGCTTCATGAATTAGCTTATACGCAAAAGAAACTTGATAAAATGCAGGTAATTGCTGATAAATTCCGTGCTGGAACCCGTGCTAGCCAGAGTAAATCTATTGAAAAAAGGATGGATAAAATTGAGCTTCCTGATATTCAGAAAAGCTCCAGAGTTGCTCCAAACTTTAATTTTAAAATTAATAGACCATCTGGTAAAATGGTAGTTAAGCTTGATAAAATCTCAAAAAGCTTTGAAGACAAGCAAGTTCTGAATAATGTAGGATTCTCAGTTGCTCGCGGTGAAAAAGTTATCATCATGGGACCTAATGGAGTCGGAAAATCAACGCTACTAAAGATTTTGCTTGATAAAATAAAGCAAGATCAAGGAGAGTATGAATGGGGATATGAAACCCAAATTTCATATTTTGCGCAGGATCACTATGAGCTTTTAAACGAATCTATATCAATTTACGACTGGCTATTATCTCAAGCTCCTATGGAAACTAACGAGAAAATAAGAGGAACTCTTGGGCAAGTTTTATTCAGGCAAGATGATGTTGGCAAAAACATTCTAAATATTAGCGGAGGCGAGGGCGCAAGGCTTTTGCTCGGCAAAATAATGTTGGATAAGGGAAATGTTTTAATTCTCGATGAGCCAACAAACCATATGGATATTGAAACTAAAGATGCCCTAAAAAAGGCCCTAATGGAATTTGAAGGTACAGTTCTTTTAGTAAGCCATGATAGGGACTTTGCAAGCGGAATAGCTACCAGAGTTATTTCACTATCAACTAAAAAGATGGTTGATTTTAAAGGCTCGTACTCAGAATATCTTGAAAGATATGGTAATGATTATTTGAACTCGGCTTGGGTTCTAAATGAGGGCAAAAAATAACAAGTTCCAAAATTTGTTGGTACAAAACGTAATGAGCTTCTATATTTTGTCGATGGGTATTTTAATGTATCTTAAGTTGTTTTCTTCCAAGTCGCCAAAATTGCCAGCTCTTAAATTCACTTGTATCGAAGGTAGTAGAAGTTTGGGAACAGCTTTACCTTTATCCCTTTTATTACGAGTTTGTATGTACTCATCTTTTGATATGCCA
>Ga0247843_1007850_pt1 | contig 12826 bp, 8 predicted proteins | sample LaCruzMarch2017__FD_192420 | JGI IMG/M metagenome (GOLD analysis project Ga0247843, IMG submission 192420) | Freshwater microbial communities from meromictic Lake La Cruz, Castile-La Mancha, Spain - LaCruzMarch2017_8m | ecosystem: Environmental > Aquatic > Freshwater > Lake | place: Spain...
CGGAACATTTACGGAACCGAGTAATGATAGTTTCTCTTTTCTCAGGAGCAGGCGGCTGCTCATTGGGTTTTGCGCAAGCGGGGTTGAAGCCCGAGGTGGCTGCAGAAATCGACGTGGATGCGTGTGACACCTATCGCTCAAACCTGGACATGGAGTGCGATCCTATTGACCTCGCTAGCGATAGTGCTCCGACGGATTTGCTTCGCTATGTCAGCGGTCGCAAAACGTGGATGGTCGTGGGCGGGCCGCCTTGCCAAGGATTCAGCACGGCGGGGCCACGCTCTCCCGGTGATCCCAGAAACGCACTTATATATAACTATCTCGAAATCGTTTCTCGATTGCGCCCTAAATGGTTTCTGTTTGAAAACGTGGAGGGGATTCTCACGTCTAACAAGGGCGCAGACCTCGTTCGCCTGGTAAGTGAACTCATCGAGATTGGCTACACCGTTCGAATCGAGAAGGTCAATTTCGCGGGCTTTGGACTGCCGCAAACCCGAAAGCGGGTCATTATCTTGGGAAATCGGCTCGGGCTTGATTTCGACTTTCCTGCCGAAAAGTTTAGCTACAACAGCGGCAAGGCCGTCTCGGCCCGCAAGCTCCCTTTAAGCCCTACAATCGTTGAAGCGATCGGCGACCTGCCCGCCCCATCGCGATCTGCGCGGTCGTTGAAGTATCCCAAACTCCTGGAAGGCCCCACATTCGGACAATTCCTACGTGCGCAGTCCGGCAAAGTTGGTCAGCATTTTACGAATCCCACCGACGCGGTTCGTGCGCTGGCGGAGGCGCTGAAGCCCGGGCAAACCATGAAGGATCTACCTCCAGAACTGCAGCATGCGAGCTATCGGAGGCGCGCGAACCGGAGGGTGAGTGACGGGACGCCAACGGAACGGCGAGGCGGAGCACCAAGTGGAGTGAAGCGACTTCGCGGCGACCTGAATTCGCTCACCATAACGTCAGCAAGCACGCGCGAATTTATTCATCCTGTCGAGCATCGCCCACTCACGCTCCGCGAATGCGCTCGCCTGCAATCATTTCCAGACGAATTCTTATTCTCTGGAAACAGCGCCAGCGTTGCCAAACAGATCGGCAACGCCATTCCACCGCTAGCCGGCAAAGTTCTAGCAGACCATATAATGCGTATCGATGGCGCCGCAGGAACAGGGAAGCGAAAGACAAGAAACGTGGGACCAGGACTTCTTGGCTTTCGGCTTACCGACGCAAACGGTATGTCACCAGCTCTCGCAGAAACGCACTCCGCATTGAGTCGCCTCGTCGCTGATCAACCACTTCCACTTTTCGAGGCTGCCGTTGCCTAGCCTTACAATAGAACAGCGCCGTCTTCTAAGCAGAGCAAAGCTGCTAGGTGGTCAGTTGCCGCTTGAGTTGGCTGATGCTGAACTCGCGGAGGTTATGGCCGTGATTTTCTCAGACGTTGGCCGAAGTGATCTCTGTGAGCGCGTTGGCCGTCCGGGCGCATTCGGGCGGGTCTATTTCGATAGAAAGCTGGATGAGTTCATCTCGGCGAAAGACGCATCGCAAAGCGTCGTCGAAACGTTTTTGCTCGGCGCGGCCGAGGTACCCGACTTTGCAACCTACCTTCAGTGTCTTTCCGAAATTCACAAACGCCGGAGGAAATACGCAAGAATACTTGAAAGACAGCCGTTCCCCAGCGATGTCCAAGTCGCGCCTCGTTCCCTTTTGGAATTCGGACTTGTGGAAGATGATGCCATCGGATCATGGCTGACTTGGCGAAAGTGGATGTTCGACATCGACAATCGGGCCGGCCAAGAAACGGGGTACATGTTCGAGCCAATTTTGGCCCATGCGCTGGGCGGCGAACCGTACCCAGCAGCGAAGTCCCCCGTTCGCCGGCGAAGCGATGCATCAAAGGGAAGACAGGTAGATTGCTTAATCGACCGCGACACGTATGAGTTCAAGCTGAGAGTGACAATCGCCGCAAGTGGACAGGGACGCTTTTCTGAAGAACTCGATTTTCCTGCTGATGCGAAAGCCTCTGGATTCCGACCCGTACTCGTCGTTTTGGACCCGACTCCAAATCCGCGTCTTACAGACCTTGTTGCGGCCTACGTTTCCCACGGCGGAGAAGCACATCTAGGGAATGATGCTTGGAGACATCTCGAGGTCCGCGCTGGACCAACAATGGCGCAATTCATCGAGCGGTATGTTCGGCGGCCTTTGGCAACTGCAGCACTCGGAGACGCTGTTCTGTTGGACCTGACGCTTTCAAAACGAGGTGATCAATCCGTCATCTTAAAGTTGTCCGATGGGACTCGCACATTTGAACGCACGATAAGTCGATCTCCAGAGCCCCTTCTTGAAGAGTCTGATGGGGAAGACGAGTAGGCCTCCTTTTTCGAGGGACGCAGCACCGCGCGCGTGCTTTTTTCTCCAATCGCCCGCGTCGTCCGCCGTTCAAGGGACGCTGGCGCTCTTCGCCCTTGATCGCCGGCCTTGGCCGCAGGCGCTGAACCCGTAGGTCGCACGCGCGACCCCGGCGCTGCATTCCGCCGCCGGGAAGCTCACGGAGCTTCCTCATGTCAGAACAATCGCACCAAATCACGTTCATCCCGCTCAACAAGCTTGGCTCAAGCCGCTTCAATGCGCGCAAGACCAATCGCAAGGCGGACATCGACGCCCTGGCGGCATCCATCGCCGCACATGGTCTGTTGCAGAACCTGAACGTCATCCCATCCGGGCAGAACCGCTATGAAGTCGTGGCAGGCGCACGACGCCTTGCGGCGCTGAAGTCGCTCTCGCAGTCCGGCGCCATCGCCAAGGACTTCGCGGTTCCTTGCCACGTCCTGGAACCGGAGGATGCCGGCGAAGCCTCGCTTGTCGAGAACGTTCAGCGCGTCGCCATGGACGCGATGGATGAAGTCGACGCCTTTGCCGCTCTGTCGCAAGCGGGCGCGACCGCCGACGACGTTGCGCGGCGGTTTGGATGTGGCATCCGCCATGTCGAACAGCGTCTGGCGCTTGCGCGCCTTTCGCCGAAACTGAAAGCAGCCTACCGGCGCGGCGACCTCTCGCTCGACGCCGCTCGCGCCTTCTGCATCGTCGACGATCATGCCAAGCAGGAAGACGTGTTCAAGGCGCTGGGCCGGCATGTCACCCATGCGCCAAGCGTTCGATCGCATCTGATGCAGGGCGCCATGCGCGCCACGGACCGGATCGCGCGTTTCGTCGGGCTGGAAGCATATGAGGTTGCTGGCGGGCGCGTATCGCGCGACCTGTTCGACGATGAAGACGCCTATATCGACGATCCCGCCCTGATGACGCGGATCGCTAGTGAGTGCTTCGAGTCCGTGCGAGAGGACCTGCTCTCGAAAGGGTGGGGATGGGTCAATGTCAATCTCGGGTTCGGGCGCTTGGATGGCGGTTCGGCGGAGCGCCTTCATCCAACACGCCGCCCGATGACCGATGAGGAACGCGAGGCGCTGGCGGCGCTCGACGCCAAGGTCGAAGCGCTCGACGAAGCGTTGGAAGAGTCCGAGGACGACGACGATCCCCGCTGGTCGCAACGCGACGACCTAGCCGCCGAGCGCTACCATTTCATGGAAGCGCTACAAATGTGGGATGCGGAGCTCATGAAGATCGCCGGCGTCGTGCTCTCCATCGATCATGATGGACACGCGAGCTACGCCTATGGGATCTTCGCGAAGGAGGACGCTGCGAAAGTCCGGCGCATCCGCAAGGAACGCGAGCTCAAGGCCGCGCGCGAGCAAGGTGTGACCTCCCCTTCAGACGAGGGGAGCGGCGATGCAGACGCCGACGAATCTTCTCAGCCTTGGGAAGAGCCGGAATCCGCTCTGCCAAAGGCGCTGACACGCGAACTGACTGAGGCGCGCACGCGCGTGCTTCGGATCGCCTTCGTCCGGCGGAGATAGTAGCGTATGACACGGATCCCCAGTTGAAACGAATTGGGCGACTTGTTAATACGTTTTGAGAGATCGAGCGGGGGGCAACCAATGAACACATGGCTGAAGGGCGCTTTTGTTGCTGGCCTTTCGCTTTTCTTGGCTGGTTGCGGTCAAGGGGCCACAGAAAGTTCTTCCACGAACTTGCCGGGACAATCGAGGTCACCACTTCAAGCCTTCATCGAGTGCGATGATGTGCGTTCTTCTGATGCGCTTTCGGGAATGCGGCTCGCTGGTGAATATGCAAACGGCAGATTCTATATTCCCACTGAGCCTATTGAAGCATTCGGCGTCCCGGTTGCGGGCGTACTTGCGTATAAGTCTGTCCATTATCTCGGACAGGCGCAACCGCCGACTAGTCCCCGACCCAATACGCCCGCAGAACTCTACTCGGTGACATTCCTGCGCGCTCCGGGCAATGCTGCAAAGCCGGCCTTTGTAGCGTGGGCTGCGGCTCGCGGCGAGGGCGCCAGCGATCCGGTGATCAACATTGAATCGGGTGAAGTCGATGAATTAGTCTGGCCACATGCTTCCGCAATCCAATCCGTTTCGGCCGGGGCGCTTCCCAGGGATGTAGAAGAAATAATCCGTGGACTAGGCGGTGGGGCGTTCCAAACGCTATCTCGCGTATTCGCGGGCGGCGAAACGGAAGACTCTATTGCTCGATCGATCAATCTTGAAGCCACAGAATCTGGCAGTATGTCTGCGGTCCACTGCCCAGGCTATATGATCTGGGGCGGCTTCTAACCCACATGAATGATAAAGCGTACTACGCGGCATTCGTATCCTACGCACGTGCAGACGAAGAAATTGCGGCTTGGCTCGCGCGCTATCTTGAAGGCCTTTGGGTCGCCGCACCCAAGTTGCAGCGTCCGTTTCGGCGCGTTTTTCGCGACGCGGATGAGCTTGGTGCGTCGCCCTCGCTGGGTGACACGCTCAGGCTTCGGCTCGACCAATCCGAACGATTAATTATACTGCTAAGCGAAGCTTCCTTGAAGTCTAAGTGGGTCGCTGAAGAGATCGCGTATTTTCGAGAGCACCACCCTGATCGCCCAATCTTTGCTTTGGTTATTGACCAACGTGGCCTTCAAGGCCGATCGGTTACGGCATGGGTGAAGGAGGCGCTCGGACAACACGCCGATGATCACCCATTATTGCGCGGACCGGAGCCCGCCGCCCCTGATGTCACGACCGAAGGTCGCAAAGTGGCGGCGCGTCGCCTTGCGGCCGGCATGCTGGATCTATCATACGATACGTTGGCGCAACGTCGAGTTCGCGCTTCAGCGATGATTGGCGGCGCGATAGCGCTCCTGCTTTGTGTTGTCGGCGTCGGTGCCTATTTCGGACAGCCTGCTTTGGCCTCTTACCAGGCGATACAGGTTCAACGCGCAGCTGAAGCTGATTTTGTAGCAAGCCTGGACGAAGTCAGTGATGGCGTTTCGGCGGCGCGTATCCTCGGTTGTTGCAACGCACTTCTCGACCGAGCACCTGAAGCTTCACGTAACCGAATCTATGAGCTCGTGCGCGCCAGCGGACTTTTCCGCGGCCCCCTTCCCAGCAGACTCCCGTCTCAATTCGGATACACCTCATTCAGGCGGCTTGGCCCTAACCGGCTTCTCGCCACGGGCGGCGACGGATTTGTTGTAGTGGGTCCCACCAATTTTACCCGATCGTTTCGCGCCGGCAATGTCATGGGGACCGGCTGGGATCCGCAAACCGATCGCATATTCACCGTGTCTTCCGGCTTGAACTTTCGTGGCGCGTCGATTCGCGCCTATTCGCTCTCGCAAGGCGCGCGCGCCTCGGGCAGCCAGGTGACACCTCAGGGCAGTTTTGATGTCACCGCCGAAGGCGTGCGTGCGCTCACAGTCGAAGGAACATATGCCTATTTTGTAGACACCAATGATTGGCGCGTGGCGCGTATCGACATGCGCGATGGCACCACGCGCACAGGAAGAGCGGGGCGGCCGACGCGAGCTGACGCATCGCCTGATGGGCGCATCGTTCGCTTTGGCTCCGGTAACCCAAACGAAAACCTGCTGGCCGATATGGGCAATATGCGCAGCGCGCCCGACATTCACGGAACCATGATGAATTTCGGCGTCGTCGCACCCGACAGCAATCGCGTATTTCGCTTCGACACTTGGACTTGGTCTAATGTAGTCGACAAAGGCGAAGCGACCATTGATGGCTTTGAAGGACTTGTACCATTTAATGGCGTCACGATAGGGCAGAATGCGGTAGGCGTCTCCGGCGTGTACCAGGTGCGCTGCGTCACCAGCAATTTAGAGTGTGAACGCACCATTGTATTCTCCACGCCCAACAATTTGGAGAATAACGCTGGTTACCTTTCAACGGACCAACGAATCTTCATCCAGCACGGCCGCGCCTTCGACATCCAGACGAGGTCCCAGATCTACACAGAAGGCGCAGGTCATTTCGTTTCTTGGCGCGACGGTCGCGAAGTCCTTGGGATAACAGGGCGCGGAGAATTCCTGTCATGGGATTTGCAGCCAAGTCTCGACTTTACGGGCGCTGCTGCATCCCGGCGCATCTGTGAAACGACATTAAATGCGGTTCAGACGATCGGCAATCGCACATTTGGCTGCCAGCGCTAGCACGTTAGCGGCAGAGCGCGATAAGCAAGACGCGCATCTACCCTGGAAGGCTTCTCGCGCGCAATGCCTTCAATGATCGGTGAGGTTCCTTCGCCAAATTCGCAGCTAAAGCTTCCGCTCGACCTGCCTCTGCTCGCCCCTTCCGGGATTCATTCCACGAGGTGCGCTCTCGTTTCTCCGCCCATGCAGCGTCCGTCGGGCGTCCGCGCAAGGGGCCGTGTGCTCGGCTTCGCCTGCGCGCCGCACCAACCCCTTGCGCATCCACCGCTGCGCTCCCTGATCCGGCCGCCTCAACGGGGCGTCGCGAGCGCGACCCCGGCGGAATGGCTCCACCGGGAATGGAGCGAAGATCATGGACAAGGCAGCGTTTGAAATCGTCGGCAACGTCGGCAAGGTCGAGTTGAAGGACATCAAGGGCGGCAAGAAGATCGCCATTCTCTCCGTCGCCACATCCGAACGCTGGAAGCGCGAGGACGGCGAGTGGGCCGAGCGCACCTACTGGCATCGCGTGGCGGTGTTCCCGCCGGCAAAGGTCGAGCGCATCGAAGCGCAAGTGCAGAAGGGCACGCGCGTGCGGCTCACGGGCCAGGTCCGCCCCAGCTCCTACGAGAACGACAAGGGCCAGACGCGCTACGTCATTGAGTTCGTGGTCGGGCCGTTTGGGGATCTGGAAGTGCTGGCGCGCGGGAAGGCGCGGGAGGTCATCGGCGCAGAGGCGAAAATCTAGTCCGACTACGCGGGGTTGGCGGCAATAGTCGCCAGCCTTCGCACCGCACCAACCACGCGTGTGTACGCAGGAGGCATCAGCTCTGCCTTCCCTGAAGTTCGATGAAACGCGGATCGCTGCGAATGCTCGGCATTTTCTCCGCAAGTGCATTAAGCGCCGCGTCAGCACCCCAAGGCCAGTGCGTCCGGTTCTCCGGTAAGACGGCATATAGAAGGCCCAACATCTCAACCGGATGCTGCCCGGCGATTGTCTCATCCGTCTTGCGAAGTTCAGGGATGAATATTCTATCGTCACCCACCTTGGTGACGAGGCTGGACACGACCTCGGCCATCTCCGGAAAGTTCTGCTTTTGCGAGAGCGCCAACTCGCACAGCCGTGCGGAAATCCTTGGCGTCCGAATACTCTTTTGCTTTGGCCAAGCCTCACGCAGAAATTGAACCGCGTGCGACGCCCAGGGACCGTCGCCATCCGACCACCTGTCTAAGGAATAGAGGATTTGGAGTCGAAAGGCCTCATCGCCTTCAAGAAGCAGCGCTCTCATTTCTTCACTAGAAACGACGCGTTCGCCATCTTTGCTTGGCGACCAACCAGCGAGCAGGAAACCGGCAAGTATTTCGGTGTGGCGAGAACGTTGCGGCGAGTCCGCTCGCACCATCTGCATCAATTGTGGCTTGAGCTTAGTATATAGTGCGAGCTGAGGCACGTGAGCGCGCCAAAACACGCCAGACCAGATCGCTTCCTTGTCGGCCTCCTGCACGCTGGAGTCACCAAGAACCGCCACTATGTGCGAGTCCGTCCAACCTGGGTCGCGAGCAAACAGCCAGACTAGCTGAAACCCCAGTATCACGAGCGCATAGCGACGCGAATCCCCAGGAAGGGAGAGCAACTGCTCGACGCGAGCAAGCCACGTCTTAGGGAAGCCAGCATTTTTATCCTCAGGCTTTTCCGGCGAGATCAGTATGACAAGTTCAGCGAGGTCTCCGGCGGGCGAGTTGATCGCCTCTGTCGCCCAGTCGACAGCGCGATCTCCGCGCACCAAGGACGATTTGTTGACGTCCTCGTCCGCGTTGAGCACATCAATGAATTTGTTCCACAAACTATCGAACTCCTGCGGATGCGACACCCACAGAGCCTTTCCAGCGGCCTCGAACCACGATGCCGCTGCCCGCCCGATGCCCCCTAGTTTCTCCGTGGGGAGCGCCGCGAGCGTCCGGGCGATTGTATGCATGAGATCGGGTTCATCATCCTTGCGGATATCCACCCTCAGAAAGGTCTCCCAAAATGAGGGATCAAACGTACCCTCCGCCAAGCTCGCGGTTAGAGCTGCTAGCGCCGTATGGGGCCGATGCTGGCTGAGCCCCTGAAATGGATCGTAGCTTACGAACTCACCGGCAGGGTGGCGCTGAAGTTTTTGGATATGCGGAATAACCTCTCCTGGAGCGAGCCCCTCGACGCCACTGAAGTCCGTCTCCGTACGAACCCATCCGGATTTTCCATCCCGACTCTCGGCGGCACGCGCCGCATATTCTGGTTTCCACAGCGGGGCCAACGCGCGGAGATTGGCGTTTTCGGCATCGAGGTCGAATGAGAGGGCGCAACCTCGTGCATTCAGCCAATTCAAACGCGAGAGGCGCCAATGTGCGGAGCGCTGACTTTCGTCCTTGCCCTTCGATTTCGGTGGTCCGCGGCGTATGCGCCACTCAAGTCTTCTGCGTGCTTGAGGATCGAATGCTGACCAGCGGCGTGAAAGCCCCAGGAGTAAGTCGCGCTCTCCGCGGAATGGCCAGAATCCTTCATCTGAGAGAATGAGCAATTCCCCCACGAATGCCTGCGCGGACATGATATCCAAATTGCCAAGCGCCCAAATGCGCAGACGCTCAAAGACATGGCTAGTGCGTGGCCACGCCACGATCTCGTTGCGCGCTGCTTCGGGATTTATCGACGCCAGCCGCCGAAGCAGGCAGGCAAAAAGTATAACGTGGCCCGATAACTTATAGTGGCGACTGAAATTGGATTCGCCATCGTCGTCGTCATCCGGTTCGATCGAAGCAATTTCGATGTAAGCTGAATATCGACGCTCAAGGTCCTCCGCCAGTTCAAGGGCACCGCGAAGTTTTCCGATGAGGGATGTCAGATAGTCGTCTGGCACCTCTATGGTGCGTACTCCCTCGGAATACTCCACATCGACACGAACTAGGTCGCTGCGCCGAAGTTTGCGGCTTGCCGAGGGAGGGATGGGCGAGCGCCACATCGCGTTGAGCTTCAGCTTTGGCGAAAAGTTGCGGGCATACTCCCGTGCGAGTGACTCATGCCATCCGGCTTTTCCGGCTCTCAACCGCAGTTCATACGCGCGGTCGCGGTCTGCGGCATGTAGATCATGATACTCGGCGATGGTGCGCCACGCATCCGCCACGACGAGTTGGGTGCTCTTTGAAGTCTTCGCCACACGGTCGCCCCTCAGACGATCCAGAACCTCATGGTGGAGGAATCCCTGTTGGCCCGCCCACCACACAGCGGCCGGCTGATCCGCTACCGCGACAATCCATGATGCGATTGAACCCAATCGCCGTGGCAAATAGGGGGTGTTGTGCGCAAAATATCCGCGAACAGACGACAGTTGGTTGGGTCCGAGTTCGCGGTAGTCGGCGGGCAAGCCGTCGAAGGCCGACCATGCATCCTTTGGCTTGCGTTCCGTCTTTTGGATTTCTTCGCCCTTCACGCGGGGCGGTTGATCGCTGTCCAGTCTGTAGTGATCGAAGGGATCAATGACAGGCCCACCGGAATATCGGCCGGTTATGGATCCTGGTTCTCCGAAGCGAATGAGCGGATCAAACACGCACAACCATTCCGCCGGGATCACCGGTTCGTGCTGTGCTAGCGCCTGGGCGCCGGAAGCGGAGCTGACGATGTGCGCCATCATGCCTCGCTCGTGAGGCGCGAGTTTGCGCGGGCCTTTGCGGGCCATGTCGAAGACTCGTTTTCTCCATGACGGAGGGTCGGTCGCACGCTTGCCCCAGGCATCTAGGGACTCCCAGAGGCGACGATGTCCATCGCCAGGCTCTGTAGGATAAACCAGCGCTTCGACGCCCTTCTCTTCCCACGCAATGACGGCCTGTTCTTTGGACGCCGATTGGAAAGCGTATGCTCTATTGTTGGATGCTTTCGACTGCTGGAGCCCCTCAAGGAGATAGCGGATCGGTGGATCGTCCGCCGAGTAACCCACAAACACGGCGACGTAGCGCTCAAGAATCTGCTTGACGAAATCGCGCGCCCACCCAAGCGCCAGGTAGGCATTTCCGAACTCCGCACTAGAAAGCACGAAGCCATCGCGTGTCGGCCCGGAGTAGTCGGGCAACACGCAACCGTGAAGATGGACGATGCCCCAATCGGCCTCATTGAATTGCAGATGCGGCAAGCTCGATCGCGTTACAGACGCTAGGCGTGAACTGCACTTCTCAAAAAGCCGATCAAAGTTCGTCGTGACGATGCGAGTTTCGCCGGTCTTAAGTTTGGCAAGCCGGAGCAACGCCTTATGCGCTGTCAGATCGACATCGTCGGGCGTCACCAAGCACTTGGCCACTTTTGCGCCGATATCCGCTTCCGTGAAAGTGCGCCTGAGGCGTTGAAAGACTTGGTCGGATATCGCCAGACCATCGACGCCGTTGAGGCTTTCATAGAGCGTGCGTGCACTGTCTGCCGGCTCAGCACCCAGCTCATCGAGGACTCGCTTGGTCAATCCGTTGAAATCCGGAAGACGTGCCTTGGCCTGCGAGACGCCCGCGCCGCAAAACAAGACGACGCGCCCTTCGTCATGCGCCCAAAGAAGGTCGTCGGGAATGTTCACGCCATCGGCGGTAAAGCGCACGGAAACCTCATTCGATTCTCGGCCATTGTACCTCATTTGTTCCGCCGCCGCAGCAAGTTTCAGGGCCAGCGCGCGACCCCGATGACCGAGCCCCGTCTCCCTCCTGAGCCGCGCGCCGGTTCGGGCGCGTCCCGCAACGGCTGAAGCCGTCCTCCACTCCGTTCCGGTCCTGCGGATGCGCGCCACGCCCGACCGCCGCGAGGGGCGGCTCCGTCGCCGGGGCTCGGTCATTCCGACCGCGCCTTGGATGCGACCGGAGTCGCTTCCCCATGTCCCTGCTATCTGCTTCCGATCAATCCAATCCGTCGCGCGCTGACGTCTATGCGCGCATCACCTATGATATCATCGCCGCCATCGAGAAAGGCGCCGGCGAATATCGCGCGCCTTGGCATCATGACGGCAGCGCCGTCTTCCGACCCGCCAATGTGCTTTCCGGCAAAGCGTATCGCGGCGTGAACGTGCTCGCACTCTGGGCGGCGAGCGAGGCGCGCGGCTACGCCTCCGGCCTGTGGGGCACGTATCGCCAATGGGCCGAGCGCGGCGCGCAAGTGCGCAAGGGTGAGAAATCCAGCCTCGTCGTGTTCTGGAAAACGTCCGGCGCGAACAGCGACGAACAGGATGGCGCCGACGATCAGGAGCCATCCGGCGGCAAGCGCCGCTTCTTCGCGCGCGGCTATTCCGTGTTCAATGTCGCTCAGGTAGATGGCTACCAGCCGGAACCGCAGCCGGTGCTGGACGAGGCCGAGCGCCACACGCACGCTGACGCCTTCATTGCTTCGCTAGGCGTCGCCATCGAGCATGGCGGGGAGAGCGCCTATTATCGCCCCTCAACCGACACCGTACATCTGCCGTGCTTCGCCAGCTTCCGGGACGCAGCGTCTTACTATGGCGTGGCGATTCACGAATGCGGCCACGCCAGCGGCGCAAAACATCGTCTCGACCGCGACCTCACCGGCCGCTTCGGATCGCGCTCCTACGCCGCCGAAGAAATGTGCGTGGAGATGGCCGCCGGGTTCGTGCTTGCCGATCTGGGCATTGCGCACCATCCCCGCCCGGATCACGCCGCGTACATCGCTTCCTGGCTGGACGTGCTGAAAGACGATCCGCGCGCGATCTTCACCGCCGCGTCAAAGGCGCAGGCGATCGCGGACTGGATGCATGAGTGCCAGCCAAAGACTGATCTGGCGATAGTGGATTAGTCACGCCAGCATTGATCGTCACGCTGACGATTGGCGTTGGCGTGGCGATCATTCGGCTCGATGTCGGATGCAGCAGCGTGCAGGCCCGAATCCGATTAGGTGAAGGGAGTGGTTCGAGCGGACGAGCTGGGAAGGTTTAGAGCACGGTAGATTGCAAGATAAAGCAGGCGCCGTGGAATTCTTCCACGGGCCTTGTCTGCACAGCATTTTTTCCACCGTGGATACGCCTGTCGTGTGACGTGGAAAAAAGGGGTTGTCGCGGGTCGCGTGCAAGCGCTCGAAACGCGAAGGTGCGCGTGATTTCATCACTTGCATGGCGACACGCGACGACATCTTCGAGGTGCGCATCGGACGAATGGGCCGTGACAAGGCGCCCATCCAGGGACCGATGCAGGGCGTGATCGGCCGCGCCAAGCGCGCAGGCTCCGGAGCTGCGAAGACGGCTAAATCATCCGGCCTGCGCGCCCACTTCCGAAAGG
>Ga0247843_1007853_pt1 | contig 12816 bp, 18 predicted proteins | sample LaCruzMarch2017__FD_192420 | JGI IMG/M metagenome (GOLD analysis project Ga0247843, IMG submission 192420) | Freshwater microbial communities from meromictic Lake La Cruz, Castile-La Mancha, Spain - LaCruzMarch2017_8m | ecosystem: Environmental > Aquatic > Freshwater > Lake | place: Spain...
CCCATTAAAAACATCTTGATATTTTAAGAAATTCGTGATCTTCTTATGTTTTGTAAAAATGTGCGAGGAATAAATGAACAAGGACGTATCAGGATCATTTGACACTTATTTTAGGAAATTAGATGATAACCGCATAGAAAGGCATAAGTTATACCCTTTGGCCGAAGTACTTTTTGTAGTATTATGTGGCTCAATTTGTGGTGTGGAAAGCTGGAGAGATTATGTTCTATTTGGGAAAGAAAAGCTTAATTTCCTGCGTGAGCATTATCCATTTTTAAATGGTATCCCATGCAAGAATACCTATGCACGGGTGCTTGCCGCACTGGACCCGGAAGCGTTTAAGCACTGCTTTATTGAATGGGTTAAAACATTACAGAAAATACTGAATTAAGTAATTGCCATTGATGGAAAAACTCTTTGTAATAGTATGAATAAGTTGACCGGCACATCAGCAATTCATATGGTAAGTGCGTTCGCAACGGAAGCAAGATTAGTATTAGCCCAGCAAAAAGTAGATGCAAAATCAAATGAAATAACTGCGATACCAAAGCTATTAGACTTGCTCGATTTGAAAGGCCAGATCATTACCATTGATGCGATGGGGACTCAAAAGGCAATTGCAAAACAGATAATTGATAGTGAAGGCGATTATGTGCTTGCCCTTAAAGGTAATCAAGGAACATTGAATGATGATGTTCGATTATTTTTAGAAACAGAACTTAAAAAAAGTTCATCGACTGTTATTGACGACCATTATGAAGAAGCCGACAAAGGGCATGGTCGTATCGAAACTCGCACATGTTATGTTAGTAGCCAGATTGACTGGCTAACTCAAAAAGAACAATGGGCTGGATTAAAAACAGTTGCCATGATTGAAGAAACTCAAGAGAAAAATGGCATACCAAGCACCGAGCGTCGTTTTTTCATTAGTAGTTTATCTGCTGATGCCAAGCAGATTTCAACTGCTGTACGATCTCATTGGTTAATCGAAAATGGATTACATTGGACATTGGATGTTGTTTTTAATGAAGATAAATCGCGGGTGAGAAAAGACAATGCAGGTGAAAATATGGCCATTATCAGGCATGTTACGCTCAATATGTTAAATAATACAAAAAAACAATATAAAAATGTCGGGCTCAAAGCGCTGCGTAAAAAAGCTGGATGGGGAAATGAAACGCTTAGTTCAATTTTAAAACAAAATTTTTAATGGGACAGCCCTGTTCCTAATCTCTAAAAAGGGTTGTTCTCATCGAGAAAATGATGTTCAAGTTTAAATTGCTTGCAAAGATGGTGGCCAAGATGAAAGATTCCATCTTTTTCGCTGGCATGATGGCCAATAGCAAAAAAATCAACGTTGGCTTCTTTGGCTATATGATAGGTTTGTTCATTCGATTCACCACTGATAAATGCATCAATACCATGAGAAATAGCAGCTTCAAACATATCTTGACCAGCCCCAGAACACCAGGCAATATTTTTAATGTATTTTTTATCTGAGGCAATATGTTGCACTTGAGGCCCGTAGTGCTCCAATAAAACATGGAGAAAATGTTGGGGTGTGTCTTGAACCTGAAGCATTCCCATCCATAATAAATCACGATATTGGTTCCAAGAAATCTTTTCAGTTACTTGAATGGATAATTGATTGGCGATAGATGCATTGTTGCCCCACAGCTCATAGGCATCAAGTGGTAAATGATAAGCAAACAAATTGATATTATGGTTCAGCAAGGTGGCGATACGTTGTTTTTTCATCCCTCGAATCGGGTAGGACTCCCCTTTCCAGAAATAACCATGATGTACTAATAAGGCATCTACACCCAATGTTACAGCTTGCTCAATGACATAAAGCGAAGCTGTAACTGCTGTTGCAATCTTAGAGATATTTGAACGTCCCTCAATTTGAATTCCATTGGGAGCATAATCCTGAAAGTCAGAAACATTCAACAAGGTATTTACATATTTTTCTAGGAGGAGATTATTCACAGCGTTTAATATCTGCCCCTAGTGCTGATAGTTTTTCTTCAATACGTTCGTAGCCACGATCAACATGATAAATTCTATCAATCACGGTTTCACCGTCAGCAGCAAGTCCTGCTATCACTAAGCTTGCTGAAGCACGTAAATCGGTTGCCATTACCGGAGCTCCTGTTAATTTATCAACACCGGAAACGATTGCAGTATTGCCACTAATGCGAATATTAGCGCCCATACGTTGAAGTTCATGAACATGCATAAAACGATTTTCAAAGATGGTTTCTACCATCGATGAAGAGCCATTCGCTATACAATTTAATGCCATAAACTGCGCTTGCATATCCGTTGCAAAACCGGGATATGGTGCTGTTGATACATCAACTGCATCAGGGCGTTGATGTTGCATATTCAGGTTCACCCAATCTTCCCCAAGTGTGACGACAGCTCCAGCTTCCTCGAGCTTGCATAAAGTTGATAATAAATGCTCGGGCTTGACTTTACGTAAAGTGACATCTCCGCGGGTAATGGCGGCTGCCGTTAAATAGGTTCCTGCTTCAATTCTATCTGGCAATACTGAATATTCAGTACCATTGAGTGTTTCTACTCCTTCAATTTCAATGGTATGAGTTCCAGCACCTTGAATATTGGCGCCCATTTGAATGAGCATATTGGCAAGATCGATAATCTCTGGTTCACGTGCCGCATTCTTGATGATGGTTTTACCTTTCGCAAGTGTTGCTGCCATCATAATGTTTTCGGTACCCGTCACTGTTACTGTATCAAATACCAATGGTTTACCAACTAGATAGCCTTTAGGCGCAGATGCATAAATGAAACCATTTTTAACCTCAATTTTAGCACCCATGGACTTTAGCGCTTTAAGATGCAAGTCAACGGGACGAGAACCAATGGCACACCCTCCTGGTAAAGAAACTTCAGCACGACCATAACGCGCTAACAATGGACCCAGTACTAAAATAGAGGCTCGCATGGTTTTAACCAACTCGTAGGGAGCAACCACTTCGGTCACCGAGTTGCTATCAACTTGAATTTTTAAATCCTCACCGACTAAAAGTTTTGCACCCAGCTGTCCTAATAACTCCATCATTGTGGTCACATCACGAAGATGGGGAACATTATTGATAGTGATATTATCCTGGGCCAATAAAGAAGCTGCCAGAATAGGAAGTGCAGAATTTTTTGCACCAGAGATGGTGATCTCACCACGCAATGGCTTGCCGCCAAGAATTTTAAGTTTATTCATGATTGGTTTTTTCCCATTCTAATGGTGTCATTGTATTTAATTCAACGGCATGTAATGAACCGTCTTCCAGCCACTCTTTTAAATATTGATAGACCATACGTTGTCGGGAGATCTTGTTTTTACCTTCAAATTCATTAGAAACTATACGAATCTGAAAATGCATACCATCTCCTGTTACGTCTAAAGACGTCACATTTGGCATACTTAATAATTTGTTCTTAAGAAAATCAACATTCATTCAGTTACATTCCAAAAACTTATCTATTTCATAAAACTTCAACATCTGTTGAATGATGGGTGAGATATTCATATTCACTGTTTTATTATAGCGTGTTTGTGATAATTTGTGCAATTGTACCAACATGGCCACACCTGCGCTATCGATATATTCAACTTTAGAAAAATCCAGGATCATGTCTTTGTCGGTTTGATTTGCAATCCAATGCGTGACTCTTCGCATGACAGAATTGACATTTTCAAATGACAAGGATTTCGATTCATCAACGAGTGTTTTATTCATGATAGCAACTTTTTATTTTTTTCATGGAGTTCATGAATAACATTTTTCAAACTATCTTGTTTAAGCGCATCACCAAATTGGTTGCGGAAACTATTTAATAAACTGACCCCATCAACACTTAAATCATATATCTTCCAATCATTCTGATTGATGAGTACTAAATGATAGGTCATAGGTATTCGTTGCCCATTCGGACGAACGATTATAGTCTGAACTTGAGCAAATTTTGGTGTAGGTGATGATTTTACCGGTAGAAACTCAACCGTCTCACCACTAAAATTTGCCAAGGGTTGTGCATATGTTCTTAAAACTAAATTGGTAAACTCTTGTTTAAAAGCCTCTTTGTCAGCTACAGAAGCTGTTTGCCAGACATTACGTCCCAATACTGAACGTGACATGCCGAGGGTGTCGACATGGGGAATAAAATACGTATGAATCGCTTGTTGAATATATTGAGGGTGTGTTTTCAATTCTGATTGATGCTTTTTTAATGTGGCGATGACGTTATGATTGATATCCTGAATCATCGGCAATGGTGTGGTGGCTGCAAAACTAAACAGAGCATAGAAACAGCCTAAGATAAACACCGAAACCCATTTCACTTTTTTAATCATATTCATATCCATCCTATTTTTTTGCATTAAATAACAATTGACCAATTAAATTTTCTAGAATCATTGCATCTTGCGTCTTTGCAATGATATCTCCAGCACGTAAATATGAATGACTTTTATCAGTACTGTCAAAACCTGGAATTATGCTAATGTAATTTGCACCCAATAAACCTTCTGTCACAATTCTTGCATTAATATCATCAAATGGAATTTTTTCATTTTTATCAAGTCTTAAGGTTACTTTAGCATTTAAAGCATTGGGATCTAAATTGATACTATACACCTCTCCAATTTTAACACCCGAAATAGTAACGGGCGCATGAATACGTAGACCACCAATATCATTAAAATTAGCATACACATCATAGGTCTGCATATTTTGAATATACTTGACCCCACTGACCTGAAATATTAAAAATATCAGTGCAAGGAACGAAAGCACCATAAAAGTACCCACTGAGGTATATATCCATTCTTGTCGTTGTTTTAACATCTACCAATCTCCAATCATAAGTGCTGTTAAAATAAAGTCACTGCAGAGTACGCACAAGGCACCAAGTACTACGGTTCTAGTCGTCGAACGACTAATTCCATTTGCTGTCGGATTACAGTTCAAACCCTGAAACAGGGCAATCCAAAGCAATAAAATTGCAAATACAACACTTTTAATCATACAATTTTTAATATCCACTTGCCAAGATACAGCACCTTGCGTATTTGCCCAAAACATCCCACTGTCTAACATGATATGTTGAGTGGCATACCAGTAACCTGCCATAATGGCGACCGCACAAAACAATAAATTAAGTAAAGGCAACCCCAACACGCCTGCCCAAAATCGAGGAACGATGACCCGCATTAATGGATCAATGCCCATCATCTTCATCGCATCTAATTGATCAGAGGCTTTTAATAAGCCAATTTCAGCCGTTAAAGCAGAGCATGCTCGACCAGAAAACAATAAAGCGGAGATTACAGGACCCATTTCTCGTAGAATACTTAATGAAATCATCGGTCCCAACTGGGATAATGCACCAAATTTTTCTAATGTATGTATCCCTTGCAAACTTAATACGAGCCCAATAAAAAGTGCAGAAACCGTGGTAATGCCAAAAGACTTACAACCTAAATTATAGGTTTGTTTGAGTACATCGCTAAAAACACCTTTGTACCAACCCGTTTTCGCAATAATTTGCCCTAAGAAAACAGAGGTCAGCCCTAAGTGATTAATCCATTGCAATAACCAAAAGCCTAAATTACGGAGCAATAGTGTCATAGAGTAAATCCTTATTATACGGTGTGGCTGGATAATGAAAAGGCATATCCCCTTCTAATTTCCCCATCATAAACTGACTCACTTTAGTATCGCGTGAGTTTATTAAATCTAGGGGTGAACCCTGCGCAAGAACTTGGCCTGACTCGAACAAGATCACATGATCGGCGATTTGACAGACTTCATCAACATCATGGGACACAATGATAGATGTCATTTTCAAACAATCGTGAAAACGCTTTACTAAGCTGAGTAGCACTTGCATGCCAATAGGGTCTTGGCCTGTAAAAGGCTCATCATATAACATTAAACAGGGATCTAATGCCAATGAACGCGCTAAAGCAATTCGTCTGGCCATCCCACCTGATAATTCATGTGGCATTTTATTATAAGCACCCCGCAGCCCTACCATCTGAAGTTTCATCAAAGTAACCGTTCGAACCAAGTCTTCAGATAAGTTAGAATGCACTCGAATGGGATAAGCAATATTATCAAATACATTTAAATCAGTGTATAAGGCATTACTCTGAAACATAAATCCCATTTGCCGGCGAATCAGCTGCATTTTACGTTCGGGAATTTTGGTAATATCTGTTCCATTAAAAATAATTTCACCTTCATTGGCTTGTATTAATCGACTTAAAAGACGTAAAAAAGAAGTTTTCCCGCAACCACTGGGGCCAAGAACAGCAATAATCTTACCTTTAGGTATAGATAAATTAAAATGACTGAATACTGTTTTATCAGCATATGATAGAGAAATATTATTTAACTGTATTAAAGTTTCACTCATACCACATCCTTAATTCATATGACAAAAAAACAATCAATATCTTGCGATAACACTAAATTAATAGTATTTTAATCTAGCAGATGATGAATACGAATGAAATATGAATTTTATAAAAATTGCTTTAAATGTTGTAGATACTGAAGTGCAAGCCATTGCAAACTTAACCCATTATTTAGATAAAAGTTTTCAAAATGCCTGTGAGTTGATCTTAAATTGTTCAGGCAAGCTTATTGTCACTGGTGTAGGCAAATCTGGCTTGATTGGCAAAAAGATTGCGGCAACCTTCTCCAGTACCGGCACCCCTTCGATTTTTTTACATCCGACTGAAGCACTCCATGGTGATTTTGGAATGATACAGGCAAACGACGTGGTACTCGCTATTTCGCATTCTGGGTATACCGATGAGCTCTGTAAACTATTGCCCGCACTCACAAAAAAAAACATCGCCATCATCGCACTTACAGGACGGAAAAACTCGCCATTGGCTCTGTCATCCCAAGTGGTACTCCATTATGGTAACGCAGCTGAAGCCTGTCCACTTGGTCTTGCTCCAACCACAAGCACCACTTTAACTTTAGTGATGGGTGACTGTTTAGCTGTTGCACTTTTGGATGCCAGGAAATTTAACGAGAAAGACTTCGCCAGCAATCATCCTGGCGGCAATCTTGGTCGAAAATTAATGAATTGCATGCCATTGGCACATCAAGGCGAATTTATTCCAAAGGTTTTCGAACACACCGGTGTGCTTGACTCGCTCATTGAGATCTCTAATAAAAAATTAGGAATGACCTGTATTGTGAATGAACAATCCAAGCTGGTCGGCATTTTAACCGATGGTGATATCCGACGCACTCTTATCACCAAGGGAGGCTTGGATGGCATGCATGTCCATCAGATTATGAGCCACAGTCCTATTACCATTTCAGAGCATACACTTGCCACGGATGCTTTTAAAATAATGCAACAAAATGCCATCACTTCATTAATTATTATTGATGAACACACATCCCCCATCGGCATTATACATATTCATGATTTATTGAAAGCTGGATTTGAAAATCAAGGAGCACACCCATGACAATTTTACTGGATAAAGCCCGTTCCATCCGCTGTTTAGTTCTGGACCTCGATGGTGTACTCACCGATGCTGGTATTTATTTACATAATGATGGTGTTGAGTCAAGACGATTTAATATTTCTGATGGTATGGGATTGAAGTTATTACAATCATTAGGTTTTCATGTCGCTGTCATCACAGGTTCTCGTGATGACGTGGTGAAAAAAAGAATGTTACAATTGGGTGTTGAACATTTCTATACACAAGCGATTCATAAATTAGCTCCCTATGAAGATCTTAAAAGCAAACTTAATTTACAAGATCATGAAATGGCCTTTATGGGAGATGATTACCAAGATATCATCTTACTCAAAAGAGTCGGCTTAAGTATTGCCCCTCAAAATGCGATTGAAGCGGTAAAAATGCATGCTGATATAGTGACCCAGGCATCTGGTGGACATGGCGCAGTCAGAGAAGTTTGTGAGCTCTTTTTTGGTCTTCACCATAAAGTTACGGACATTATACAATTTTTTGAAGAGCACCCATGTCATTCCTTAGAAAAAGTATTCTAGGCTTATTGGCTGTCAGTGGTTTAGTTTGGTTTATTCATAAACTGATACAAACGACACAACACCAAGTCTATCACCAAACAGGCAAAGTATTTGACTCTCAATTAACCAATATTCATTGGATTGAATTCAATGATCAAGGAAAAATTGTTCAAGAATTGTTTTCCCCCAAAGTAAGAAGCAATTCAAAAGACAACCAATACCATATTCATCATCCCTTTTTGAAACTGATGCAAGGCGACGAATATTGGGAAATTAAATCGCATATGGCAGATGCCTCGCAAAATATTGAAACCATTGAACTCAAAAAACATGTCTTCATTAAACACACAACACCCAAAAACCCCAATGCTTCCATTATGCAAACTGAACATCTACTCTATTTGACAAAACTTAAAAAAGCCCAGACCAAGGATTTAGTGACCATCAGTTTAGGAGAAAGTATTCTCCACTCTCAAGGTCTTGAAGTCTTTTTTGATGAGGCTCGCAAAATTAAGCTCCAGACGGTATCGGGACACTATCAGCCCAATGCTAAATTATGATAAAATGTTTTTAACGATCCTCTGTTCACTAGTGATATGAGATTTATTTCAAAGCTATTATTGCCTTTTGTGCTCATGATGCATCATCTCTGTTTTGCATTAGAAGCTGATAGAAAAGAACCCATCCATTTTACAGCTGGCGCCATTGAATGGGACCAACTCTCTCACACTGGAACATTCAACGATAATGTCAGTTTTAAGCAAGGTAGTACGCAATTATTTGCTAGCAGAGGCTTTACAAAAGGCGATGACAATAATCAATTTGAAGAAGTTATGCTGTACGGAGACCCTAAGCAACAAGCACACTTCATAACCATCCCCAAGCCCAATGAAAAACAAGTTGATGCATATGCAGATAAAATGGTCTACTTACCACAAAAAAAAATTATTCAACTTTTTGGAAAGGTATATATCACCCAAGGTCGTTATCATTTTAGTGCCCCTTACCTAGAGTATAATATTGAAAAGAAAAAAATCATTAGTCATTCTGACAACCAACAAAAAACCACTGTGGTGGTCGATCCTGAGAAATCATGAATAATATTTTAGAAGCCAAGAATTTAAGGAAATCATTTAAAAAGCGTACCGTAGTTGAAGACGTCAGTCTAATTTTTCGTAGCGGTGAATGTATCGGCTTACTTGGCCCCAATGGTGCAGGAAAAACCACGAGCTTTTATTTAATTGTGGGCTTGCAAGCCTCTGAAAAAGGTGAAATTATTCTTAATTCCACGCCTATCACCAAAAAAACCATTCATGAACGTGCCCGTTTAGGTATCGGTTACCTCCCACAGGAGCCTTCCATATTCAGGAAAATGACGGTGGAAGATAATATTTTTGCGATTTTAGAATTACAAAAAAAATTAAGTTCTCAAGAAAGACAACAAAAACTAGAACAATTACTGACCGATTTTAATATCCATCATATCCGTAAAAACTTAGGAATGAGTTTATCTGGAGGAGAACGACGTCGTGTTGAAATTGCAAGGGCACTGGCCTCTTCCCCTAAATTTATTTTACTCGATGAGCCTTTTGCAGGGGTTGATCCGATTTCAGTTGGTGATATAAAAAAAATCATTCAGCAACTTTGCCAAAGAAACATTGGAGTCATTATTACTGATCACAATGTCAGAGAAACACTTGATATTTGTGACAGAGCATACATCCTTAATAAGGGGACAATCTTATATGAAGGCACCAGTGACGAGATCCTCAGTAACGCAGATGTTCGTCGCGTCTATTTAGGAAACGAATTCACTATTTAGGGTATAAAATATTATGCTGATTGTCATCGACAACTATGATTCATTTACCTACAATCTCGTGCAATATTTTAAAATACTAAACGTAGACTGCCGGATCTATTTAAATGACCAAATTGACCTTCATCAAATCGAACAACTGTCCCCAAAAGCTATTGTCATTTCCCCTGGCCCCAAAAGTCCCAAAGATGCAGGTATTTCAGTCGCTACTATCCAACATTTTTACCAACGTCTCCCCATTTTAGGTATATGTTTGGGGCATCAAGCCCTAAGTTATGCATTTGGTGGTTCGATTGTAAAAGCACCCAAAATTATGCATGGAAAGCAATCGATGATTAAACATCATCAACTGGGTTTGTTCCAAGGGATTCCCAACCCATTCAAAGTCACACGTTACCATTCGCTGGTTGTGGATGTAGCCACACTACCCAAGTGTTTCTCCATTGATGCATGGACCGATGAGAACACGATTATGGCGATTTCACATCAACACTACCCCCTTTTTGGATTACAGTTTCATCCCGAGTCTTTTTTAACTGAGCATGGCATTACTCTTTTAAAAAATTTTATACATTTGGCTTATCAACATGAGGTACATTATGATCATTAGCGTTTTTGATTTATTTTCCATAGGAATTGGACCTTCAAGCTCACATACAGTAGGTCCGATGCGTGCTGCATATGCTTTTGTGCACCAACTCAAACTTAAAAAACAACTTACATCTATACACAGAATAGAGGTCAAACTATACGGATCGCTTGCACTCACAGGTAAGGGTCATGCCACTGATTTAGCTATCTTAAATGGTCTATCTGGATTTCAACCTGAATCGGTCGACCCTTTACAAATCAAGCCCTTATTTTTAAAAATAAAAAAAGAACAAACCATTGTCTTAAATCAAGAACATGTAATCCCCTTTGACATTGAAAAAGATTTATTGTTTTTACAAAAAGAAACCTTACCCAAACATAGCAATGCCATGACGATTACCGCTTTTGATCAAACCAATAAACCAATATTGACAGAAACCTATTACTCCATTGGCGGTGGTTTTATTGTCACTGAAGACGAGTTCGAGCATCCCAAAATAGATAAACCACTCCCTCCTTATCCTTTTAAGAGCGGTATGGAGATATTAGAAATCTGTAAAAGAGAACAGATAAGCGTCAGCCAATTGGTCATGCGAAATGAATTAACCTGGCGTACTGAAGAACAGATCCATTCTGGCATCATCGCCATCGCAAATGTGATGTTCAACTGTATTGAGGCAGGTTGTCATCATGACGGCATCCTCCCTGGTGGTTTAAAAATCAAGCGTAGAGCCCCAGAACTTTACCAACGATTAACCTATAAACAAGGCATCGTCAGTAGTTATGAGCATTCAGATGTCTTAAATCGTTTAAATCTTTATGCAATGGCTGTCAATGAAGAAAATGCAGCTGGTGGACGCATAGTCACTGCACCGACCAATGGTGCTGCAGGCATTATCCCTGCTGTATTAAAATATATGGGGGATGCACATGGCAAAAATACTGAGAAAGATATCATTGAGTATTTCTTAACGGCAACAGCGATTGGCATTTTATATAAAACCAATGCTTCTATCTCTGGCGCTGAAGTGGGCTGTCAAGGCGAAGTGGGTGTTGCATCATCAATGGCCGCAGCAGCGATTACTGCAGTCTTAGGTGGCGATATTGATCAAGTTGAAAATGCTGCAGAAATTGCAATGGAGCATCACCTTGGCATGACCTGTGATCCTGTGATGGGCTTAGTACAAATCCCTTGTATAGAACGCAATGCGATGGGCGCGGTAAAAGCAGTCAATGCTAGTCGCATGGCACTCATTGGCGATGGTACCCATTACATAAGCTTAGACAAGGTCATCGCCACCATGAAACAAACAGGTATGGACATGCAAAGCATTTACAAAGAAACCTCACTCGGAGGCCTTGCCGCAGGAGTCAATCATACAGAGTGTTAAGGCTTTACCAATATGTTTGGTTTGTAATGATGATACGCCGGCCTCACTTGCAAAAGTAGGCCACTTTTGAGTAGCAGATAAAACCTGATTGATAGTCACCGTTAGTGCTAACCAGTAGGTCCTGAAGAAAAAGTTAAGTCGTAGACTAGCGAGACCTGGTATCCATTATATAGTTTTTTAATCATGGCGCGCCCCCTTTTGACTCCCTAGAAAAGTAAGTAACTGTCTTTTTAATAATGTATTCTCTGGGAAAGTCTTGCAGGTTCCCGCTTAAAGTGAGCTCTTTCAACGAGAGCTAGCTTATAGGTCTAAATGGGGTAACCACCTTTATTCAGTTACTCACCTTACGCACTAATCCTTGCTTCATAACTAAAATTCATTACAATTTTCCTCCTAATTTTAGGGAGGGGACAGCATCGATATGCTTGATATTTATACTGATTATCTGATTTGTCAAAACAAATATGCAACTGGTTTATCCGATATGGTTGATGGTGAGTTCTCTCATGACAAAGTTGCTCGATTCTAAGATGCTATGGAAATATGTTAAGCCAGCTGTTCGTCAGCGCGAAAATCAAAACGGTGTGCTGATACTTGATGATTCGATAGAAGATAAACCATACACCGATGAAAATGAGGTGAACTGCTGGCATTACTCTCATGCCAAAGAAGACATTTTTAAAGGGCATGAATTTCCTTTCCTGCATGGTTCGCTACGATGATTTCTGTTTACCAATTGGTGACGAAATCATCAAAAAGGACATCGAGTACTGTGATATTAAAACTAAGCAGCATCGAAGAAAAGCAACAGTGAATAAAAACCAGCACTTCCGCCAATTAATTCAGCAAGCATGCACCAATCATGTCTTGTTTGAATGGGTGTTGGCGGATAACTGGTTTGGCTCCAAAGACAACATGGCGTTTATTCATGATGATCTTCAGAAGTCGTTTATCTTTGGAATA
>Ga0247843_1007854_pt1 | contig 12816 bp, 12 predicted proteins | sample LaCruzMarch2017__FD_192420 | JGI IMG/M metagenome (GOLD analysis project Ga0247843, IMG submission 192420) | Freshwater microbial communities from meromictic Lake La Cruz, Castile-La Mancha, Spain - LaCruzMarch2017_8m | ecosystem: Environmental > Aquatic > Freshwater > Lake | place: Spain...
GCAAAAGACTTCAATCTTAGCCAACCTAACCTGCGTGGCCTCGCTTGGTGGGAGCAAACCGCTCCAGTGGTGCTCCCCTACCTCACCCCCACCCTTGCTGAATTGTTATCCAATACCCTGGCAGAGCAGCGCGCCATGGCGTTGACGCAAGATTACAAAACCCTGCCCTTTGGGCCCGCACACTGCGATCTTTTCAGAGACAACGTTTTATTTGCAGGCACTCAAACCGAGCCTCAAATGGGCGGATTGATTGATTTTTATTTTGCTGGCTGTGACACCTGGCTGTTTGACGTCGCCGTCTGCGTCAATGACTGGTGTATTGATTTAGCCACGGGTATCGTTAAACCCGCCCACGCCACGGCATGGTTAAGTGCTTATGCCAGCCTGCGGCCGTTCACGGCGGCCGAGTATCGCCTTTGGCCTTCAATATTACGTGCAGCAGCACTACGTTTTTGGATATCGCGTCTATACGATTTTTATTTGCCTCGCTCTGCTCAAACACTTAAACCGCATGACCCCACTCATTTTGAACGCGTACTTCAACAGAGAACCGTCGGTCTGATCCCCGATTTACCAAAGGAAGACTGATGCAAGCTATTGCTTTAAACGCCTTATCGGGCTGGCGCTGGATCAGCGATGGCTGGGCTTTATTTCGTACCCAGCCACTTGCCTTTTTTTCATGGGCAATGTTCATCAGTTTGCTGCTCATGGTGGCAAGCATCGCACCACCAATCGGTCCAATAGTGTTCGTCATCCTCATGCCAGCCGTCACCGTCGTGACCTTATCTGCCGGGCGTCACGCCGCGCAGGGCCACAAAATGTTACTCAACATGTGGGTTGAGCCCCTCAAACCAAGTGGTGTTTTTAAACGGCTTGTCGGAATGGGTGCACTGTACTTAGTGACCTGCCTGTTGTTGGGTCTACTCGCGTTCTTACCTTTTGCCGCTGAAGTCTCAGAGGCACTTAAAGCGATGACCGACGCCAACAACTTAATGCCCTTGCTCGAGGCCGTCCGCACGCCAATGATTATTTTTGCTGTGTTCTATATGCTGATGGCAGCCATTTTTTGGTATGCGCCAGTGCTTGTGGCGTGGCATCAACTCAGCGTGACACGAGCTTTGTTTTTTAGCGGTATTGCCTGCTGGCGTAACAAATGGGTGTTTTTAGTTTACGGGATCAGTTGGCTAGGCGTATTTTTAGCCATCGATAGCGCCTTAAGCCTGTTGGTATGGATAGGTCTTCCAAATACGATTGCGGCCACGGTACAAGTGCCCATCAACATTGTCGGTGGCGCCGTTTTGTACTGCAGTTTCTATCCAAGCTATGCGTCAGTCTTTATGACCACTGACGCTGAGCAATTGCCCGCATAACAGCAAGCGATCGCGCGTCTGTTTGCTCGTTGGCAAACGCGGCGGTTTCAATCACCGACGTCGCTTGCCAGCACACTGCAAAGCGATTGGGCTGTAGTCGCGCAATCGTTTTGACCACGACCCCCTGGTTGTCGATAAAAAAAACCCCAAGTGAAAACCGCATACCGACGGTATGTATGGCAAAACACGGCTTGAGCCAAAGCGCCTGCCCAGGGGCCATCGCACGCTGACCCAGCAAACCAAGCAGGCGTGTAAACATCGTGTCCGCTCGCACCAAATTCAGCTCGCACTCTGGCGGCTGGGTCAGATCACGATTCAAGTCAAAGCATTTCATTCAGCCCTTGATCCTGTCATCATTCTTTTTGATCCAACTTTGAATTCTCACAGATCGTCTCGTTACGGTTGCAGGCCAAAAAGTTGAACTACGACCGGAAACCCCAGCACTAAAAACGTACACGGAAAAATAAACAACGCTAACGGAAACAGCATCTTGACCGGTGCCTGTAACGCCAGTTTTTCAGCGTTCATCAAACGTTGTGCGCGCTGCTGAGCGGCATAGACCTCTACAATCTGCGCCATCCCCTGACCTAGCGCCTCGCCCTGAATCAACGCCGAGAGCAGTTGCCGCAACGTGACTAACTCGATTCGTAGACTCATTTGCCTAAGCGCTTCACTGCGCCCCAGGCCAGTTCGAATATCGCCTAAGGTCTGAAGCCATTCAGCCTTGAGCGCGCCATCACTGAGATGATCGCAGGCCAATTGCAGCGAGGCCTGCAAATTCTGCCCTGAGCCTAGTCCGAGCCCAACAATATCTAAAAAAAAGGGCAATGAGCGCTCAATGGTGATCAGCCTTTGCCGATAACGTTGCTTGAGCCACAAGATTGGCAACCACCAAAAAAATACCACTAGGCAGGTGCACAACAATACATCGACCAAGAGCTCAGCGCGCAGTGCTCGCCCCTGTAGCGCATCCAACCCAAAAGCGCTCAAATAGATCGCGAGCCCTAACAACGACAGCAACACCCGCGCTGCAAACATCTGCGCATAATCCAAGTCGGTTGACGCACTACGCAAAAGTAATTGCGTCAGAGTATGCCGCTGATTCCAGGTGATAAACGGTAATAGCCAGCGACCGAGTCGCGTCAAAAGCGGGCGAAGGATTCCAACTGTTAGCCACGCCTGGATGACCGCTTGCAGGCCAGTACGACGGATTTGATCAAGATTACCCAGCAAAAACCGACCACCAACAAGTAGGGCTGCAGCAATAGCAAGGGCACCCGAAAGCAACGCCAGCCAAACCATCTGGCTAAACATCAATGGCCAAAATACGGCGCAAGACGTACACCCCAAGGCATTCAAGAGTGAAGATCGTCGCCAGCACGGCCTGCCCCACCGAAGTACTGTGTAACAACTGCACCGACAGCGGGTCGACTTGGCTCAACACCAGCAAAAGCACTGCGGGCAGTGCCCCCATCACCCAGGCTTGCATCTTTCCTTGCGTCGTCATGACTTCAACTTTTCTTTCAAGATGCTGACGCGCCCGCAGGTTGGTGCAAAGGCGTTCAAGCAAATCCGCTAACGAGGCACCCGAGCGTGTCGCGACGATCAGCATGGTTGTCACTAGCTCAACACTTTCAGAGGGCATGCGTTGGTAGAGATTGTTCAGCGCCTGCGTCAATTCAACCCCCATTCGTTGCTCACGCAACACGAGGCCAAGCTCCTGCGATAGTGGTGGGCTTGCGTCTTGCACAATGTGCTTCAACGCTACCGACAATCCTGCCCCTGCACGCAACGCGCCTGACAGCGACAACAACAGCTCTGGCAGTTGCAAGTCAAAGCGTTGCTGACGCTTGCGAACAGCACGACTCAACATGATTCGGGGCAAGATAAAACTCACACCTCCCACACACACCGCAAACAAGACACTTTGCGTCACCAACCATAGCAGCGTGCTGACGCCCACCGACACGCAGACTAGCGCGGGCCACAGGTGTGTGGTGTCGATAAAGACAAACAAATCAGAGAGTTCTGCGCGTGTTTGCTCGGTCACGCGCCTGCGGTAGTGTTGCGAGGCCTGAAAAAAAAGGCTCTGCCCAAGCCATACCCCCATGCCGATCGACAGGCAAGCGCTCAACAATGCCAGTGTATTCATGCGTGTAAAAACCAATTCATCATCGCTGAATCAGGTTGCATACGAGCATCGTCGAAAACGGATGGGCGTAAGCCCGTGCCGGTTAGGCGTTGGCGGCTGACATCAAATTTAGCCAATTGTTGCGTTTGAATAGTTCCTGACTCGATTCCAGATATTTCGGCCACCCCAGTGATCACCCGTCGACCATTCGGCAGTCTGGTTTGCTGCACAATCAATTTCAGTGCTGAACCGATTTGCTCGCGTATCGCCTGCAGTGGCAACCCCGCATTGCCACTCAACACCATCGTCTCGAGCCGAGACAAAGCATCGCGAGGACTATTTGCATGCAAGGTGGTAATTGAACCATCGTGACCGGTATTCATCGCAGCCAACATATCAATCGCCTCTGCGCTACGCACTTCGCCAATCACAATGCGGTCGGGACGCATCCGCAAAGCATTTTTAACTAAGTCACGAATTGTGACTGCACCCTGCCCTTCAGAATTTGCTTGCCTTGCCTCAAGCGTCACGACATGCGGATGAGCTATCAGCAGTTCGGCGCAATCTTCAATTGTGACAATCCGTTGTGCCGGATCGACAAAACCAGCCAACACATTGAGCAAGGTCGTTTTGCCTGAACCGGTGCCGCCAGATACGAGAATATTTAGCCGACGCTCAACGCACAGGCGCAAAAACTCGGCCAATGGCGCAGGCAAGGCGTGCAGCGCAATCAAGTCTGGCATTTGTAGTCGTTTTTGAGGAAACTTTCGGATGGTAAAGCTCGCCCCTTTGACAGAGACCGGTGGCAATACTGCGTTTAGGCGCGAGCCGTTGGGCAAACGGGCATCAACCATCGGGGAGGCCTCATCGATTCGACGTCCTAACGGAAAAACAATACGTTCAATCACACTTCGTACGGCTTGCTCGCTACTAAATTTAAGTAAGTGTTTCGAGATTCGACCTTCAGCTTCAACATAGATTTCGTCAAAGCGATTGACCATGATTTCGGTAACCGCAGCGTCTTCAAGTAACTCTTCAATCACGCCAAGCCCAATGGCTTCATCGACCACAAGCTTCAGGATTTTGCTGCGTTGCGCTTCACTGAGCGGCAACCGTCGTTTGTCTAACAATTCAGTCACGCACGTCAGTGCATGCGCCTTTAACGTACCTTCAGACAATGCACCGACATCGTTGCGCCTCAGATCAAAAGCCTGAATTAAGCCAGCGCGAAGCTCTTGACGAAGCTCTTGCTGCGCAAGATCCGCCGATTCCGACAACAGTGCTGCCATCGGCTCAAACACCTTGGGATCATTCAACGATGTGTGAACACCAAGCGGCGCCCCTGTGGCCTCAACCGTTGCAGTGCGTGCAGTCAAGGCAAACACGCCTTTCTCAAACACAAAAGAATTCGACTCAGGCGCAACCCTGTTCGGTTCTGACTGCAACTGCAGCCTGCCTAATTCTGTGGGGGTGCCCTCGCTGCAGATGCTCTTGATAGCCGCCACCTGTGCCGCCTGTGCCGCCTGCGAGGCCAGGCGCAGCAAGCACGGGCCCACCACGATCTCGTCAGACTTTTTAAGCGGTCCATAACGGGTAATACGATTACCGTTTACACGTGTCCCTAAAATTGAACCGAGATCATCAACGTGATATCCATCTTCAGCTCGCGAGATACGTAAATGTTGTCGCGCAACCCGCCAGTGCGAGACCTGAATACCGCAATCCGGCGCGCGGCCCATCACCAAAGGGATCTCAAAGCGTCCGTGCCGGCGCGTACCATCTTCAAAAAACAAATCAAGTTCAATCAATTCAAATCCTTTCCTGACAATGCAACAAAAAATGACTAGTGCTGAGAAAAAGCAGGTGCGTCTTCCCATTGAGACAACGAATTCGTTATGGGTTGAACATTGTCCAAGTCTGACTCCCATTGACCCAGACCCTCAAACGTGTTGCGCGACGTGTTCAACTCAAGTGGTTCTAAATGATTGAGCGGTGTATTTAGTGTGGGAGCAGCCGGAAACGACTCTTGCAACACACCCTGTGCGTTGGCCACGCGCGCTGCGAGGCCTGGATCTCGAGGGTCAACAATCATCGGTGTCACAAAAATTGCCAACTCGGTGTGCCGCTCCTGTTCTCGTTTGACCCCAAACAAGCCTCCTAATATCGGAATCCCTGACAGGCCCGGCAATCCATCTTGATCCCGAGCCCGTTCGCGCGAAATAAAGCCACCCAACACTAATGTCTGCCCTGAGCGCACATTGAACTCAGTTGACGCCTTTCGAATTTTTAGTGCGGGCCCACCCGGCACCGTGATCGTGGTATCCACTGAACTGACTTCAATTTCAATCCGAGAGCGAATCGCGGCATTACGATCTGCGTGTGGCGTAATGTTTAACGAAACACCGTATTTTTTAAAGGTCGTGGTGGATTTTCCGTCTTTATCGACCGAGGCATAGGGCACTTCGCCCCCCGCTAAAAAACTAGCGGTCGAGCCGCTGCGTGCAAGCAATTGTGGTTGTGCCAGCACGACGGCTTCGCCAGATTTTGACAAGGCCGCCAGCCGAGCAGACAACAAAGCATTGAGCCCTAAATAGCCAGCGGCTTGCGGCAACGGAAAGGGTAACGCCATACCCGCCTCACCAGGGCGCTGCATCAGCGAGGTTGAACCACCCTCCCAGGCCAAGCCCGTTTGAAGACCGCCTTGCGAAGTTGGATCCCAGCGCACCCCCAATTCGTGCATGCGCGAACTTGGCAGCTCTAACACTTGCACATCTAACAAAATCATCTTGTCCCAACCAAGCTGGCTTGTAAAATCAATGACTTCGGGATAACGCTTGGCAAGGGTTGCGATACGCAACTGATCGGCATCGTTGAGGTCTTCACCCTCAATGACTAATTTATCGCCAGCGATTCTGCTATGCGCTTGCGGAATATTTTTCAGTAAGCGCGCGATTTCTTCCTGGATCCTGCTCAACCCTTCGGGCGCAACAAAAATACGATAGGTGTGTCGTTTTTTATCAGACACCCAAATATCAACCGTTGTAGAACCACGCGTTTTACCAAATATCAATACCTCGCGTGGGTTCACAGTTGTCACCTGTACGATTTGACTGTTACCCACTGCAATACGCGTGACCCCTTTGAGCTTAAGAACGGTAGAGGCTCCGGTTTCAAGGTCTAAGCGAATCGGTTTATCGGCACCAAATGTCACCTCACACCAGGCAAAGGTGAAGGCCGTTAGCCCCACGAGCACGGACCTAGATATTCGTAAAAAAATATTGCGCTCACTCATGGTGTCCCTTTGGGCGGCGTCGTGCCAAGCAGGTCAGACCACTCGGCCGAGTTGCCCGGGAGTAAGTCTCTCGCCAGTCGATCGCCATAGATGATCTCAACTGACGCCTGGGTCTGAGCGGATTCAAGGCCCAACAATTCAGGCAATTGAGACGCAGTCTTTTGCTGACCCAGCAGCAGAGGCTCTGCCATTTCATGACTGAGCACAGCCGTAATCGTGCCGCCTTGCCGCGCCGCCACGAGTTTTTTTGCCTCTGCCTGCGAAGCCGCTAACGTCACGGTTGAATACCGCAGCTCAGTTGCTGCGTTGTGTTCACCCGTCATCTTCGTCTGCTGACCCGTCGCCAGCACCTCAACCCCGTGTAACAACGAGGCGGTCGTGCGCTGCCCTTTGTAGTCAAAAGACACAAACAAATCGACACGGTCGCCGGGTTGCAACAAGCCCGACATTGAGCTCATGAGATCAACCGGAATCGTCACCGCACGTTTATCTGGGCTTAGCCGTGACGCCAGTGCCGGTTGAGCAGGCTCGATTAAATGTACGTGCATGAGCAACTGCCCGGCCTTTAAGTCAATATTGAGTTGTTTACCTTGCACAAGCTGCACCTCGCTCAAAGCGACGGCATCGGCACCGATCCACTTGGCCGGAAACTCGTCTTTTGCAAAGTCTTTTAAGGTCAAGAGTGTCCCGCGTGGCAAATCGCGGGCCGCGACAATTCGAACCACCTTCTCGGTACGACTCTGCTCTGCAAGCTCGTGTTCTTTCGCCGAAAGATGCTGTTCAATCGCCCAAGCAGACAAGCACCCAAGACCGATTGAAACCGCAATCAGCAACCCATTTCGTTTTGCAGCGGTGATATTCATGGGGCCTCTCGCGAGGTTTCGTACACCAAAACCGTGGTTTGACCTTTATCGGCCATGACCTGAAACGACAATCGCCTTGCATTGCGAAAGAACGTCAATTCATCCGGCAAACGCACCCACCCATTGCGTTGTCCGTAGGCTTTGAGATGATCCGCGAGTTGCGAAGACGTTGTTGCAACCGTAAAGCTTGAGAGCACAATCGGTTGAGTACCCGATTTGTCAATCAAACGAAACAGTTGCTGGGCTTGCTTAGGAAGCCAATCAAGTGCTGCAAACGGCACAGGCACGATGTTGCGCACCAGGCTCTGGGGCTGGCTAAACATCAGCCCTGACAACAAACCTTCGGTAGTTTGCGTTTGAGTTGCCCAAAGAAACAAGGCGTACGAGGCCTTGGTGTTGGTCCAATGCGCTTGTGCCACGCCGTGTTCAGACCACACAGGTGTGAGCTCGGGTAAAAACATCGCCAACTGCTCGAGCGTGACCTCAAGTGTTGTCGAGCTATGCAAATGTTCAAGTTCAACACCTACCCCTTGCCACTCGCTGTTGTCAACAATGACCGAACGAGTCACCTCTTGGGGGAGCGCCACAGACTTTAACGAAACACTGGCTTGAGCGGGTGACAGGTAAGCGGATAATAAGCAAACAACACTGACCAGACACAGGATACGCAGCGCAAGGCGTGGGTGTCGCCCGTGGGGGAAACAAATCGTTAGATGAGTCATTTCAATGGATTGCCAAGAGTTGTAAAGACAGCTTGCGTGCGCGGTAGCGTCAACGTTTGCCCCGACGACTTAGACTCAACACCCTCGTTGGCCCACGGCATTAACCACGACGAGGTCAGCGAGGCTCGGCCCCAAGCCTGATCAATGCTCTGTAAGGTTGCGACACTGTGATTGACTAACTGACTTGAGTGCGTAAAACTTTTTTGCCACAGCGAAGCCGAACTAGCGATTTTTGCTTGTGCTGCCAGGGTTGAGTCTGCCTCACCATGGCCAGACAACAAAAAACTATGGCGTGTGAGCCCCACTTTTGCACTCAGGCCAAGTGCTGGCAACTTGCTTCGTAGCGATGGGGCAGACTGAGCGCTTGCCCGCAGCAGTGTTGCTGAATCAAAGCCGAGTTGATTTTCAAGCTCGAGCTGCGTCGCACTATACGTTGAATCCCCTAAACGAACGCTGGCGTAACGGGATTGCAACGGCTCTTCGCGTAAGAAAGGCAGAGCGACAGTTTCACGATTCACTGTTAATGATGCACCGGACTGGTACAGCGCATCAGATACCCGATTGGGTACAAACGATAAGAAATGACTCTCGCCAAGCAAGTGAAGTGTGTGCGAATGGAGCTGACCGATGTGATGTATTCCTAACACCAACAAAAACCCAAAGACAATAATCACCAACGCCTCAAAGCTTGCCTGCCCTTGAGTCTGAGACGACGTGGCTCGTGCATTCATTTTGGCGTCCCTCTTTGTTTTGTGTCGGCGATGTCAATCAAACGTGCGCGCCAAAACGGCTGAAACAGGTTCGGTGTAACGGTGGCGTTGGCGCTGGTCTGGGGGGGTACAAAGTCAGTTTGCGCCGCAGCCGCTGCGTGCAGCGCGTGAGCGCGTTCAGGCGAGCTCAGGGTAAAACGACCACCGAAACGCTTCTCTTCGATCGCGCTACCCATATGCACTAACTGACTCTGTTGTTTGACGGCTATTGCCAGGCGGATCGAGTCTTTATGCGTTGACGTCAGTGCAACAAAGCTAGGCATGCCCTGCGTCGTCCAGCGAATTTCGCTTGCAGACGCCCACCGGCGAGCCAGATGATTATCGCCACCCGAAAAAATATTCCAACCGCCATTGGGCTGTTGGTTGACCCAACGCCAAAAAGCTTCTTTAGCAAAATTTTGCGGCTCAGTCTCGTTGACGCGCTGCGCGTTGGGTTGCGCACGAGAGCTTGGCGTACTGTTGACCAACGCCCAACCCATTGGATATTCACGTTGATAACAACCAATGACTCGGTTGTAACGCAAGGCATGAAACGATTGATGATCTTGTACCGACCAAGCACCATTTGCCCCAAGCCGTGTTGAACCTTTGCGTCGTAGCTCATGGCGTTTGTGAGGGCATCGAAGGTTCACCGCCCAAACATTGCGGGTCGTGTGATGACGATCGTTTAAAAAGCCATATTGTTTTGACACACGCTTTAAAAGTGCCTGCCAGTTGGCCTCTGCGCTTGAAAACCGCGAGATAAAGCCCGGCAAATCATCAACCGTGACGCTTGCTTCGAGCCCGAGTTCAGCCAGCGTTGTACCGCCCAGACTCGAACCGCTGGCCCCCACGTTTTGCACCAACACCTGCTCGAGCACGTGTTGTCTGTGGCTGCTTAGACGCCTGATTTGTTCGCCTCGCACCTGCTCAATCACTCGATGAATCACCTCATCATGGCGATGAAAGGCCTCAGACAATTGCGCCAAGGCCACTTGATCGCCAAGGCCACCCGCCTTTGCCGCCACATATGCCGCTGCGTATTGCGGGCCAAAGAGCATTCCGATCAGGCTTACAGGTGGGTTAAAACGACTCGCTTGGCGTGCGAGATTCGCACGATAACGTTCAGCCGAGGCCATAGTGATTACATGTGCCATGGCAATTTGCTGAGCGAGTTGAGCGCGATTTAAGTACGCATGAAGATTCAAAGCGCGCGCCTGTGACACCGCAGCAGAATAAACCGCTGCGTCTGTCGCCCGTAAGAGCGAGGCTTTGTTGTGCACCAACCGACCCAAATTTAAGGACAGCACCCAAGCGATCAGCACCACAGCGCTCAGTATCAAGCCCAGAGGCAAAACTTGACCAGCTTGACCGAACACCTGCCAGGGCACAACTTGTTGGCGTTGTAGGGTTGCAGACGTGCTCACGACACGGTGAAGCCACCTACTCATCGATTCGAGCCCTCTGCATTGCCAGTGAAATCCTTCAAAGACTTTGCAGCGGCTTGGGTGGCTGCCGATTCTGCGGCAGACTGTGCCGCGCGCGACTGCTGAGTGCCATCCTCACCAGCGAGCTCTTTTGCAACCGCCGCAGTTTGGGCTCGCAGCACTTGCCCAAGATATTGATACACCGCAATTGCAGCCACCGCGACCAAGGCGACGATGATGATGTATTCGGTCATGCCTTGACCGGCTTGTCGCCGCAGGCTTTGACCGACGCGACGCGGCGCTAGGCCGCGCATGGATTGCCGTGCCAGGACACGGGAAGATTGCGGTGCCAGGTCGCGGGTAGATTGCGGTGCCAGGCCTTGCAAAGATGACTTGACTGATAAGTTTGACGACTGAACAGACACACTGCACCTCTTGCTAATGTAAACAAGAGCGCAGTGTGCACTGCACTTAAACCGGCATCAATTCGTAATCATCGCGATGGCTAAATGAAGCCGGTTTTACTAATATCGTTCTACCAGCCGTAAAAGCGGCTCCAGGTTTGAACGGTGCCTTGCGCGTCAAGCGCTTGATACTCTGGGAACTGAGCCCCAGTGGCGCATGCGTGATTAGGCAAAATTCTAAATTGCGTACCAATCGGAAAGCGTTTGGCGATTTCTAAATCGGGCTGCCCAGCGCGCGAAACAATGCCATGCTCTTGGTTAGCACCGCTGATGGTGTAACCCTCAAGCACCTGCCCACTGAGCTCGCAGACTTGGCCATAGCCGAAATCAGTCGTTTGCTTTTGTGTGCCACGGTCGCGACTCATGGCCATCCAGCCCGCGTCAACAATGGCCCAACCTTTTTCTTCTTGATGCCCAATCACACTGGTTAACACACTGAGTGCAATTTCGCTTTTTGCACACACGCCAATGTTATGCATCACTAAATCGAAAAAGACATAGACACCCGCCCGCACCTCAGTCACACCTTCAAGATTTTTTGCCGACAAAGCCGTGGGCGTAGAACCGATACTCACAATCGGGCAAGCAAACCCAGCTTGGCGCAAACGCTCGGCAGCGCGCACGCAACCCGCGCGCTCTTGTTCTGCCATGGCAATCAGCGCCTCGGGCGTATTTAAGTCATAACTTGAGCCTGCGTGCGTCATCACCCCAACAATCTCGCAGCCTGGTGACTCAAGGGCCTGCGCAACCGCTAACAGAGCTGCCGACTCGGGCTTAATCCCCGAACGATGATCATCGGTGTCGATTTCGATCAGTACCTTGAAATTGAGCCCCTGCGCCTTGGCAAAGGCCGCCATTGCCTGTGCTGATTGCACGCTATCGGTCAGCACCTTAAGATCACAGCCCTTTTGCATGAGTGCTGCAGCTGCTGCAAGTTTATTTGGCGCCAAGCCCACCGCATACAAAATATCGTGAATCCCAGCGGCAAAAAACTGTCCGGCTTCTTTGATTGTGGATACCGTGATCCCTTGAGCACCTGAACGAATTTGCGCCTCGGTGGCCTGCACACATTTTGAGGTTTTTACGTGAGGCCTGAACGTCGCTCCCAAACCAGTGACTTGTGCTTGCATGCGCTCAATGTTGTGCTGCATGAGTGGTAGGTCGATGAGGGCGACTGGGGTGACGAGATCGGTCAGTTTCATAAGAAATCAGGCTTTAAAAATTGAATCTTTTAGGATAAGGTTATGTTAATCAACGCAGAGTCACGTTTTGTGTTGACGCGTTGCGAAGTCGATGTGAATCATTCAGGACGTTTACAAGAGTCTCGGGTTAATCGATTAAGCCGTGGTTTTGGTATTCTATTCGTTATGTTCAATAAATTTTTACCCGTACTCGCCACACTTCTGTTTAAGCTGGTCGGGTCTTTACCACTCGTCGTGGTGCAGACTCTTGGCTGGTGCGCCGGTTGGTTAACTTGGCGTTTGCCTGGGCGCTATAAGCGTCGTGCCGCCGCAAACCTCAAACAGGCGTTTCCGGGGTCGACCGCTCAAACACTGCGCGCGGTGATGCTCAGTTCAGGCCAACTGATCTATGAGATGCCCTTTTGGTGGACTCGACGTGATGACACGTTTTTAAATACCAAACTGGCATGTGATAACTGGCAACAGTTTGACGAGGCACTGGCGCTCGGCAAAGGCGTCATTTTGCTGTCGCCTCACGTGGGCTGTTTTGAGCTGCTAGGGCCCGTGTATAGCAGTCGTTATCGGTCAACCGTCCTGTTCAGACCGCCACGCCTCGA
>Ga0247843_1007855_pt1 | contig 12814 bp, 3 predicted proteins | sample LaCruzMarch2017__FD_192420 | JGI IMG/M metagenome (GOLD analysis project Ga0247843, IMG submission 192420) | Freshwater microbial communities from meromictic Lake La Cruz, Castile-La Mancha, Spain - LaCruzMarch2017_8m | ecosystem: Environmental > Aquatic > Freshwater > Lake | place: Spain...
CAGCTCCCCCGGTGGTGGTATTGATCGCTCCACCACCTCCTCCTCCAATTCCTCCATTACCGCCACTGACGGAATATCCGGACCCGCCACCGCCACCGCCCCAGTAAAGATCCCGACCCAAAATCGGGACGAGCAAGCCGGGTCCGCCGTTACCCGGATTACTGCTTCCCGCTCCACCTGCACCTCCGCCACCACCCGAATACCAGTCCCCTGAGGCTACGCTGCTGGAGCTTCCCGGACTGCTGGCGCCGCTAAAACCCTGACCCGTCGTGCCGGCGGCTGCCGCTCCACCGCTACGCCAAGTATTTCCAGCACCGCCTCCACCCGAGCCACCAACCGCTGCGTTGACCACCGTCCCACCGTTGTCGTTACGGTGGCCACTGCCACCACGCCCACCACCCAGAGCGGTGATGGTGGCACTTCCGTTACCGAACACGGAATTGCCTCCGCTTTGAGCAGCCGAAATTTCTAAGGGCACAGGATGTGGTGCTCCACCACGACCACCCGCTCCCACCACTGCCCTGTACTGCGTGCCCGCAACGACGTCGTAGTCCTGCCGATAGATGACTCCTCCTCCACCACCGCCACCGCCCATATCCGTTCCACCACCCCCACCACCGCCGACCACCAACAGGTCTACCTTCGACACATGGGAAGGCATGGTGAAATTGCTGTTCCCGATATTCGTGAAGACCATACGAAACACATTCAAATCCACGCTGGTGTTGGCCAGGCCGGAAGTAGAGAGGGTCAGCATTCCCGTCGGGTTGGACGACAGTGCGGCCGCGGCAATCCGTGTGTAGATCGTGGTGCTGACGACACCGGAACTGGGCGTTAGGGTGAGAGTCGAGGAGTAAGAACCGCCGATGGTGGCTGAGACCTCGTAGCCCACGGAAGGGGACACCGTGATGTTCCCGTTCAGGTTGTAGGCGGTGACGAGGACTCCCTTCGCATCAGAGGGAGTTCCTGCAATGTGGTAGAATCCGTCGGTAGGAAGTTTGGCCGTGATGCGGGGAGAATAGTCGACCACCACAACACCAGTTCCACCACTCCCGCCCGATCCCTGATGACGGGCGCCTCCGCCGCCACCACCCGTGTTGGCCGTTCCAGCGGTTGCCGCAAAGCTGTCGTTCCAACGGCCACCATGTCCGCCGCCACCTCGGCCTCCGTTGATGTAATAAACTCCATCACTGTGGATCGATCCACCGCCACCGCCAGCGAACCAACCTCCGTCCCCTAGTGTTGAAAACTGCGGAATCCAAAGACCCACACCACCGAAACCAGCCCAGCCCCCTTGAACCCCGCGATACGTGCTACCCGCTGATCCGGCTCCGCCGCCACCACCACCGCAGTGGTTCGGTAGGCCGTTGCCGAACTGACCATCTCCACCCGGATTACCAAAGCCACCCGAGGCACTCGTCGGTTGAAGGGCCGCCCCGGCTATGTGGGAACCGGTAGCTCCGGCATTTCGTTGCGATCCTCCTCCGCCCGATCCACCAGCTACACCAGGACGACCACCAGAATTGGACTCATCCCTACCACCACCCGCACCACCTCCCAACGCGGTGAGCGCACCGAAAATGGAGCTCGATCCATTACTGCCGCTCGCATTGTTTGGACCGCCCGCCCCCCCCGCACCGACGGTCACGCCGACGGAAGTTCCAGGGGCAACCGCCACATCGTTCCTATAAATCAGTCCACCCGCCCCACCACCACCTCCCAGCGATCCACCGCCACCACCGCCACCACCCACCACCAGAACATCCACCCGCGTCACATTCGACGGCACGGTCCAGTTGTTCGTTCCCACGGTTCTGAACGCGGTCTGATTCGTCACCTGCCCATACCCCGCCGCGGCCAGGCAAAGGCTTAAACAGAAAGCCAAACCATAAATACCTCTGCGTCTCTGCGTATCTGCGGTAAAATCCGATTCGACCGCAGAGGCGCTGAGGTCGCTGAGGTTTGTTTCCGCTTTTCGATTTCCGCATTTCCCCAATCCCCAATCCCCAATCCGCAATCCGAAATTTTCCCCCCTTCCACCTTCCACCTGCCCCTTTCCACCAAGAGGAGTATATATATCTCCTGCGCCCGACGTAACTACGTCGGCCACCCCCCTACGCAGGTCCTCTTTTCTATATCTCATCTTTAATTCAGTCTAAATCTTTGACCATCAGAGTAATTCCACTGTTCAACAAAAGTCACTCCTATCATAAGACCCTCACTAAAAATGACTTAGCATTATACTTTTTTACATAAAAAGATCCGGAATCACTTCCCGACCCCCTTAATCCCTTAACCCCTAAACCCCTACTACTCATCTGACCCTCCCCACGTTCATCACGGTTGCTCCACCCGCCCCGTTTTCGCTCATCTGGCCTCCGCTCAAAGCGCTCACGATGTTCCCCGAATTCGCGATGCTCATCGATGCACTGTTCGCAGTGTTCAAGAAGGTGTTTCCATTCGCTCCCATGAAACTGACCGTTCCAGGCACTACGCTTCCGTAGGTCCGATTCACCATTCCGTCCCGGGTCCGGGCATCGATCACCCCACCGCTGGTGATGTTGGCGTTGTTAAAGACAATTGTGTGCGAGGCCAGGCTGAGTTGACCCGCGATCGTCGCCGATTGCATTTCCAACACCCGGTTCGGTCCACTGATAAAACTATATCCGGTTGGCGACGCCGAGTCCTTCACCACTCCGGCCAAAATCTCCGCATTTCCCGCGGATGTCCTAACATCCTTCATCGTCGCATCACTGGCGAACTGAGCCTCCAACGTCTGGCCAGCCTTCACCACCATCTTCCCGATGTTTGGATCGCTCACCAAAGTTCCGCTCATCAGCACCTTGTCGTTCAACCCGGCACCCACCTCCACCTCATCCATTCCCTCAAAGATCACGTTAACCAAACGCACTCCATTCGGCCCCTGAATCAGCGCCTTGGTGTTATTGTTATATTTCAACCGCACATCAGTGACCTTCCCTTCACCTCCCAAAATCGGATCGCTCACCACCACATCCCAATTTCCTGCCGCACCGCCAGAAGAAGTAGCGATATCCAAAGCTGAAGCCGCGTTATCCCCCTTAAATTCCCCACTCACGGCCGCATAGTTCCCAGAATCCACCGCAACACCACTTCCATCCAAAGAGGAGTACTCCTTGGTGTCCCACGGCAGATCCTTCACCTGCGTGGTGGCACTGTCACGAATCACCAGATCGGCCGATGGAGCCAGCGACCCAAGACCACTTGGATCGTTGGCCGAACCTGGGAAGGAGAATAAGGTAGTTGCCACCTCATCCCCGGAACCAGGAGCTCCATTCGGATCCCTACGTAGAAGAACCTGATAATCCTCCAACAGCATGTACTGCTTGTTCATGTCGACATTTGCAGGATCGTTCGCCTCCATCTTCACGCGAAGTACCGGAGAATTCACCGCAGTGGCCGCCGATTCAGTAAAGGTGAAGGTTGTCGCCCCACCATCCGAGATTGTCTGATTGGGAGTCGATCTCTGCATCCAGCCGTCGAAGCTGCTGTTTTCCAAGAGCACGCTTCCCGTGGCAGAGCTGATCGTCAATCCGTCCTGCATCCGGGACGCAGTGGTATTACGAATGTGGATATAGTCGGCAGAGGAGACACTGATCCCGACCCCGTTCTGATTTAGGTTGGCGGTTCCGGTAATTTCGCCGGTCAGTCCGGTAGGTTGAGCTCGTAGGGTGTAGTTGTTGTTAACCGCATTCCCACTGGCGAGTTTCACCGTGGTGGAGATCGGGATCATCGTTCCGGGAAGATTTCTTTCAAACGTACCTGCCGCATCGACCGCAAGGGTTACAGCTTCTGTCCCGATATAATTGCCGTCGTTCGCACCGGTTGAGTTCCCGGTCAAAGCTCCTAAACCGATCGCGACCTGGGTGGCTGGATTGATGGACGTTCCACCGTCGTAAATTTTTCCAACAGTGATTCCGACTGCATTCACAACCAGATCCTTGGCACTGATCGCTCCCGTTGCCGATCCAGCGGCCAAACTATAGTTCGAGGCCAAACCACCGTTCGAACCATCGCTCAGCGTGTAGGTAACTGCGGAGCTATAGCTTCCCACGTTCGCACTGCTGTAGTTCGCCGCCGATCCCGCAGCTGTCACCGTCTCTGTTCCGACGAACCCAGAAAGCGTCCCCACCGTCACCACATCGGCGGCGGTCGTTCCATCGTACTTCTTAGATGCGATCGAAGGAGCCGTGACCGACAATCCCTTCGCGGTGATCGCCGCACTTAGCGTTTCAGTCGGATTGAGGAGATTGTAGTTCGCCGCAAGGTTCGCTCCATCCGTTAGCGTGTAACTCGCCGCCACGTTTCGTGTCCCCACATCCTTGCTCGCAAACGTTCCCGCCGCTGTCGTCGTCCCAAGACTTTCTCCGAGCACCAGCCCGCTCAGACTTCCCGCCGTCACAACTGCACCAGTGTTTCCATCATACACCTTCCCCGAAACCGACCCAGAAGCGATCGTCACATCTTTGGCGGTGATCAATCCCGTAACCGATCCCGCGGCCAAACTGTAGTTCGAAGCTAATCCCCCATTGGAGCCATTGCTCAACGTGTAGGTCACTACCACCCCGTTGTACGTCCCCACGTTGGCACTGCTGTAATCCGCCGCCGCACCACTCGCCGTCACTATCTCACTTCCGACAAATCCGGAAAGTGTTCCCAGTGTCAACAACCCCGCCGTGGCTAAACCGTCATAAGTCTTGGAACCAATCGAGGATGCTGTTATCGACAAACTCTTAGCCGTGATCGTCGAAGCCAAGTTGTCATTGGCCAAGCTGTAGTTGCTGGCCAATTCACCACTCGCTCCGTCCACCAACGTGTACACCGCTGTTACCGTATTCGCGCTCAACACAACCTTGCTGTTGAACGTCCCGACCACGGTTGATGTGCCGAGGGTCTCTCCCGCAACTTCGCCACTCAAAGTTCCCAACGTCACAGATGCTGATCTATTTCCGTCGTATACTTTACTCGCCGCACTCGACCCAGTCATGGTCAGCGCCTTGGCTGTGATCGTTCCGTTCAACGTTGGTTGTGTGTTCAGCGTATAGTTGCCTGCATCCACCCCACCCAGGGTCATCGCAGTTGTCACCCCTTGGCTCGCCCCCACGTTTTTGCTCGCAAAGGTTCCAGCCGTCCCGCCATTCAAGGTCACCGTTTCCGTTCCAATAAACTTTCCATCAATGTCAGTCGTCGAGTTCCCCACCAACACCGCTCCCGTGATCACTGCCGCATCGTTGCCATCATATGCTTTGGTGGTTACTACCGCACTAAACACACTCAGATCTTTGGCCGTGATGGTTCCGGTTAATGTTTCCGCAGCCAACGAGTAGTTGCTCGCCAGCTCCCCATTGGATCCGTTCACCAACGTGTAAACCGCTGCGACGTTCTTGGTTCCGATATTCTTGTCCGCAAATGTTCCCACCACGGTGGTTGTTCCCAGGGTCTCACCCGCAACCTCTCCGTCCAATGCGCCAACTGTCACTGCCGCATCACGGGTTCCATTGTAAACCTTGCTCGCCACGGTCGAAGGGGTCGCAACCGAGATCGTCAACGCCTTGGCTATGATCGTTCCGCTCAAGGTCGGCTGTGTGTTCAGCGTATAGTTGCCTGCATCCAGCCCACCCAACGTCATCGTGGTTGTCACCCCTTGACCCGCACCTACGTTCTTACTGCCAAAGGTTCCAGCCGTCTCGCCATTCAATGTCACCGTTTCCGTTCCGATAAACTTTCCGTCAATGTCCGTCGTCGAGTTACCTACCAGCACTGCTCCGGTCACCACCGCCGCATCGTTGCCGTCGTAAACTTTGGTGGTTACTGCCGCACTAAACACACTCAGATCCTTTGCCGTGATGGTTCCCGTCAATGTCTCTCCGGCCAACGAGTAGTTGCTCGCCAGCTCTCCATTCGCTCCGTCTACCAGCGTGTAAACCGCTGCCACGTTCTTGGTTCCGATATTCTTGTCCGCAAACGTTCCCACCACGGTGGTTGCTCCGAGAACTTCAGTGCCAACCAACCCATCTAACGTACCAACGGTTACTGCCGCATCCCGAGTTCCATTGTAAACCTTGCTCGCGACTGTTGAAGGTGTCGCCACCGAGATCGTCAACGCCTTGGCTGTAATCGTTCCGTTTAAGGTCGGTTGCGTGTTCAGCGTGTAGTTGCCCGCATCTGCTCCGCCCAAACTCATCGTCGTTGTCACCCCTTGGCCCGCACCCACGTTCTTGCTCGCAAAAGTTCCAGCCGTTCCGCCGTTCAAGGACACCGTTTCCGTTCCGATAAACTTGCCATCAATGTCCGTCGTCGAGTTCCCCACCAGCACTGCTCCGGTCACAACCGCCGCATCGTTGCCGTCGTATGCTTTGGCGGTTACTGCCGCACTAAACACACTCAGATCCTTTGCCGTGATGGTTCCCGTCAATGTCTCTCCGGCCAACGAGTAGTTGCTCGCCAGCTCTCCATTCGCTCCGTTTACCAACGTGTAAACCGCTGCTACGTTCTTGGTTCCGATATTCTTGTCCGTAAATGCTCCCACTACGGTTGTCGCACCCAGAGTCTCACCCGCAACCTCTCCGTCCAATGCGCCCACTGTCACTGCTGCATTCCGAGTTCCATTGTAAACCTTGCTCGCGACTGTTGAAGGTGTCGCCACCGAGATCGTCAACGCCTTGGCTGTAATCGTTCCGTTTAAGGTCGGTTGTGTGTTCAGCGTATAGTTGCCGGCATCCACACCCGTCAACGTCATCGTCGTCGTCACCGCCTGCCCCGCACCCACGTTCTTGCTCGCAAAGTTTCCAGCCGTCCCGCCATTCAAGGTCACCGTCTCCGTTCCGATAAACTTGCCGTCAATGTCCGACGTCGAGCTCCCAACCAACACTGCACCGGTCACCACTGCTGCATCGTTGCCGTCATAAACTTTGGTGGTCACTGCCGCACTAAACACACTCAGATCTTTGGCCGTGATGGTTGAGGCCAGGCTGTCATTGGCCAGGCTGTAGTTACTGGCCAACTCACCGTTAAGTCCGTCGGTCAGTGTGTAGACCGCTGTCACGGTGTTAGCGGCCACCACATCCTTACTGTTAAACGTTCCGATCACAGTCGACGTACCGAGGGTTTCACCAACGACTTCACCACTCAACGCACCCAAGGTCACTGATGCCGTCCTGTTCCCGTCATAAACTTTTGTCGCAGCAGTCGACCCGGTCATCGCCAGGGATTTGGCGGTGATCGTTCCGCTTAAGGTCGGTTGCGTGTTCAGCGTGTAGTTGCCCGCATCAGTTCCACCCAACGTCATTGTCGTCGTGACGGAGCCATTACCCACGTTTTTACTGACAAAGGTCCCGCTGGTTTCTCCTGACAAGGTCACCGTTTCCGTTCCGATATACTTTCCATCATTTGTCGCCGCCGAGTTTCCTAACAATACCGCCCCAGTGATCACCGCCGCATCGTTTCCGTCATAAACTTTGGTCGTGACCGCTGCGTTAAACACACTCAGATCCTTGGCCGTGATCGTTCCAGTCAGCGTTTCACCGGCCAAAGAGTAGTTGCTGGCCAGTTCTCCATTCGATCCATTCACTAACGTGTACACCGCTGCCACGTTCTTGGTTCCGATATTCTTGTCCGCGAATGTTCCGACCGCTGTTGTCGCACCTAAAGTCTCACCTGCCACCTCGCCGACCAACGCACCGACCGTCACAGAAGCTGCCGCACTCCCGTCGTAAACCTTGCTGGTCACCGTCGATGGAGTCGCCACTGAGATCGTTAGTGCCTTGGCTGTGATCGTTCCGCTTAAGCTCGGTTGTGTGTTCAGCGTATAGTTGCCCGCATCTGCTCCACCCAGGGTCATCGTGGTTGTCACCCCTTGACCCGCACCCACGTTCTTGCTCGCAAACGTTCCAGCCGTTCCCCCGTTCAAGGTTACCGTTTCCGTTCCGATAAACTTTCCATCAATGTCCGACGACGAGTTGCCCAGCAACACCGCACCGGTCACTACAGCAGTATCGTTGCCGTCATAAACTTTTGTGGTCACCGCTGCACTAAACACACTCAGATCTTTGGCCGTGATGGTTCCCGTTAATGTTTCCGCAGCCAACGAGTAGTTGCTCGCCAACTCTCCATTGGATCCATTCACCAATGTGTACACCGCAGCTACGTTCTTGGTTCCGATATTCTTGTCCGTAAATGTTCCCACTACGGTTGTCGCACCCAGAGTCTCACCAGCAACTTCTCCGTCCAACGCACCCACTGTCACTGCCGCATCACGGGTTCCATTGTAAACCTTGCTCGCCACGGTCGAAGGGCTCGCAACCGAGATCGTCAGCGCCTTAGCTATGATCGTCCCACTCAAGGTCGGCTGTGTATTGAGCGTGTAGTTACCTGCATCACTTCCACCTAACGTCATCGTGGTTGTCACCCTTTGGCCCGCACCCACGTTCTTGCTCGCAAAGGCTCCAGCCGTCCCGCCATTCAATGTCACCGTTTCCGTTCCGATAAACTTTCCGTCAATGTCCGTCGTCGAGTTCCCCACCAACACCGCTCCCGTGATCACTGCCGCATCGTTGCCATCATATGCTTTGGTGGTTACTACCGCACTAAACACACTCAGATCTTTGGCCGTGATGGTTCCGGTTAATGTTTCCGCAGCCAACGAGTAGTTGCTCGCCAGCTCCCCATTGGATCCGTTCACCAACGTGTAAACCGCAGCCACGTTCTTGATCCCGATATTCTTGTCCGCAAACGTTCCCACAACGGTTGTCGCTCCCAGAGTTTCACCAGCAACTTCTCCGTCCAACGCACCCACTGTCACTGCTGCATCCCGAGTTCCATTGTAAACCTTGCTGGTGACCGTCGACGGAGTCGGCACTGAGATCGTTAGTGCCTTGGCTGTGATCGTCCCACTTAAGGTCGGTTGTGTGTTCAGCGTGTAGTTGCCCGCATCACTTCCACCTAACGTCATCGTGGTTGTCACCCCTTGACCCGCACCCACGTTCTTACTCGCAAAGGTTCCAGTTGTCCCGCCATTCAAGGTTACCGTTTCCGTTCCGATAAACTTTCCATCAATGTCCGACGACGAGTTGCCCACCAACACCGCACCAGTCACCACTGCTGTATCGTTGCCGTCGTATGCTTTGGCGGTTACTACCGCACTAAACACACTCAGATCCTTTGCCGTGATGGTTCCCGTCAATGTCTCTCCGGCCAACGAGTAGTTGCTCGCCAGCTCTCCATTCGCTCCGTCTACCAACGTGTAAACCGCAGCCACGTTCTTGATCCCGATATTCTTGTCCGCAAACGTTCCCACAACGGTTGTCGCTCCCAGAGTTTCACCAGCAACTTCTCCGTCCAACGCACCCACTGTCACTGCTGCATCCCGAGTTCCATTATAAACCTTGCTGGTGACCGTCGATGGAGTCGCCACCGAAATCGTCAGTACCTTGGCCGTGATCGTTCCGTTCATGTTAGGCGGAGTTAGGGAGTAGTTGGCGGCGTCCGAGCCGATCAAACCTATCGAGGTTGTGACGCTCCAAGTTCCCACATTCTTTGAGGCAAACACTCCCGTGGTTTCATTGACTAAAGAGACTCCCGAGGAAACTGCCCCAGATAAAAGCGCGCCCACAATAGATGCCGCTGGAGTACCATCATAAACTTTAGAAGCCACCGAGGCTCCTAAAACTGCAACAGGAACAACTGGCGTGGATTGGTTTGCCGCCACCGCGTTTTGACCTTGATTGGGAGGCGTGCTGGGGCCGGGTGGAATTGTCGGCCCCGTGCTCGGACCGCCCCCCGTCGGCGCTACACCGGTTGGAGCTGATAAACCTCCACCACCCCCGCCCCCCGCCGCCGTGCTGATATTCGCAAGATTACTTGGGTTGGAGGAGTTGTTCTGGCCAGGCTGGTTCGAGGCCAGACTAAAAGTTTGCAGAAATGGATTCGGCGGCGGCGACACAGCGGTCAGAAGTTGACCCGTGGAACTGATCGCCACTCCGCTCGTCCCAGTCGTTTGCAAGTTTTGATTTTGCAACTGATAAGCCGTAGCCATGATCTGTGGCATGGAGGGCAAGGGGGTCGGAAAAGCGTTAATAAGCGGACTGGTCCGCGCGATCTGCGTGAGATTGACCGCATAGACCGCTGGTGCTCCCGAACCCTTCGGCCCGACCACCGCCATCTGGCCTGGGGCTACCGCCACCGTTTGCCCATCGGGACCCGTCACTTTCGTCACGGAAGAACCCTCCAGCACCACCAGAGCAAACCCTCCACTGGCGGGCGGATTATTAGGGTGATCCCGACAAATGACTTTGCCCGTATCGCTGACGCGTAACTCTTGTCCGCAATCCGAACACTTGGCTGGGCTGGCCGTTAACATAAAGGTTGTCCCCGTAATGGCCCCAGTCACCCCACCCGATTCGATCGTCGCCCCACCATTTCCCGGTGGCGCGTGCATGAGCATAGAACCCTTCTCTAGCTTCACCATCCGCTCCTTCGAGCTGTAGGAAAAAACACTGTGCGCCCCCAATCGGATAATGCTGTTATCCTCGGCTGTGATCTCGGCCAAGGAGGACTCTTTCGTCATGACACTCTCCCCTTGAGTGACCGTTTGCCCCACATCCGCGTCCTTACTTCCAGCGCTACCTTTGTGACTGACGGCATTGCGGACCGCTGTGATCTTGCTGGAACCGAGGTCAGCCGCCTGACTCAAGAAACCTGGCAAAATAATAAAAGCTATCCAGACACTTTTTTTGCCCGAAAAAGAGAGCCCTTGCCAAAACCGTGGGGACCAGCACTTCATCGCCATGTGGACTTTGACCAAGAAACGCGTAAAACGTTGAACTTATTGCTGGCAAACATATTGAGCGCCTTCGTCAACATACTTATACCTTACACACGAGGCTGTTTTTTTCAATGCCCAGCTCAATTTTTTCCTCACTTCAGGGCTTAGCCGAGAAATTTATATAATAGTTATATACTACTCTTAGACAACAATATGCTTAACTTTTTAAATAAATAATCTAAGTGCAAATCAGTCAGCAAAATAGATATTTTTTAATTACGTCCCAACATGTTAGCTCCAGACACTAGATCGGACACTGCCGGTGGTAGCAAAGTTCTGCCCGGGCCCCGATCTTACCCCTTGTAAAAACCGTTAGTCCAAGGCATCTGCCGCTACTTTTTTGTCGTATCTGGCACTTTGTTTGAGGATGTATTTGTTTGATTTATTTTCGATTTCGCTTTCGAGATCTCGGACTTACTTTCGTCCGAATTTAGGGTGTAGATCACTCCGCCCACCTCAAGGGTCAAAGGGCCTCCACCAGGCGGCGCATGCACCACCATGCTTCCCTCATCCAGCTTTACTTTGCGCTGATCCGGATCGAAGGATGCCCTGCTCTTTTCCCCCAAACGAACGGTAGTTGCATTTTTCGTTTGCAGCTCCACCAATCCCTCCTTCTCTGTCACCACCCTCTCCCCAGATTTCACCGTATCTCCCACATCGGCCTTTTGCCCTCCTCCCAACCCATTTTTTGCAATCTGACCTCGGACTGCCGTGACCTTACTGCCGCCGTTCGTCTCCTCTGCCTCCGCCCAGGGACTGAACCAAAGAAAAACCAAGAGTAAACGGATCAGAAAAAATTCGGAATCTCGCACCGACTTAAATTGCCTGAACTACCTTTTTTCACGAGAAAATCAAAATACCAAGCGTACCTTTTTACGCCAATTTTTATATATAGCACGCCCGCTATAATTGGCACAATATCTTGTATGTTAGTTGCTCTTTGTTAGAGAGAAGGAGGGTGAGTCGAAAAAAGATTATGCCATGGGGCGGCAAGATTGCTTCCCATGCCGTCGCTCTCCTGCTTCTCCAGCAGGGGGTCACCCCTTTTTTTGCTTTGGGCCAAACAGGTGGTGCGGGCGCCGCCGTCTCCTCGCAAACTCGACAAGACATGCAGTTACGCGAACAGGTCAAAGAAACCGACCCCATGTCGGGTAAGGGTGCGGTCGTGGAGGAAACCGTCACCGCTCGCCCCTTGTCCCAAGATCTAGGAGACGTCCAAATCATGACCAAGAGCGAACACAAACCGTGCTTCTTTTTCACTGTGGATACACAAGCGTTTTACAACAGCAACGTCCTCTACTCCTCTTCCATAGGAAGCACTTTCGGCGCATGGCAAATCATCACAACCCCCGAGATTGGATTTGCCCCAAAAATACAGGATGAGCAGTACTCGATGTTTTTTCCTCGAGTCGGCTTTCGATATCAATTTTTCACCTACGCCCAAGCAGAGCCCCCAAAAACAGATTTTTACCAAACAGTTGGGCCTTCTAATCTCAATTTTCAGATCTCAAATCCATACGCCTCGCTGGGCTGGTCGTTCTCCGACGACCTCTATCTTGAATTTTCCATTCAAGGAAACATCTACAACGGCTCAGGTCGAGATTGGAGTAGTTACAACAATTTCCTGAATGAATATCCACTCGCATGGCAGGCCACTTGGTTCCAATCATTCGCAGAAATTCACTCCGTCTCCATTACAGGACGTGCCTCTTATGTCTTCGCCATAAGCCCCGCCCAAAGTGGTTCTCCTAGTAATAATCAGTTCTCTCGAACAGACAACAATTTAACTTTTTCCTGGTCTACAACTCCTATGGAAGAACTTAACACACAAATGTACGCAAGCTTTCGGCTCGCAAAGTATACGGGTAGCGGTAGCGATCAAATTCCCGGCAGTACTTTTAGCGGAGGAAACAACGCATTCACGGAGAGTGATCGCCTGGATTTTCAGCAAAC
>Ga0247843_1007859_pt1 | contig 12807 bp, 10 predicted proteins | sample LaCruzMarch2017__FD_192420 | JGI IMG/M metagenome (GOLD analysis project Ga0247843, IMG submission 192420) | Freshwater microbial communities from meromictic Lake La Cruz, Castile-La Mancha, Spain - LaCruzMarch2017_8m | ecosystem: Environmental > Aquatic > Freshwater > Lake | place: Spain...
TCAATATTGGCTGCTTCGAAGTCGTTGGTTTCAATTTTCCTGGCTATTCCTCCCCAACTACCTCTAGGGTTTTTGAAGGAACCATCCACATTAAAATCATTCACATTTGAATTATAGTTATACATCCCTCTTTTTTTAGGATAGTAAACCATGTCTAATGTAGTGATAAGATTAATTTGCTGCTGTTGAACATTGAGTTTCGGAAATACTTCCGTTAATCCCCAAGCCCGGATAAATGGGTGGGATTGATCGTTGCCAGTAATATAGTCGGGAATAAACTTTTGATTGTTTCCCGAAGTTAAGGTTTGATCGATGGTATGAAAATTAAATTCGGCCCGTTTGAATGCCCGGGAAGAATCCGAAGCCGATTCAGGAAATAAATCATTCTGTCCTTGGGGCGTTGGGGCGAGTTTCCAATTGTTTACCTGCTTTAAATCGAAGGGTGTTTCTGCACCTTCAAAATCATCAACAAAAGATACTCCTCTCGATTTTCCAATGGTTTTAGCATTATGAGGGAAAATCTTTGCCACCTCGCCGGTAATAGTAATTGTAGATTTTTCTTTAGTTTCAATAAACGGCAAGCGGTCTACCAGCTTTGTTAAAAACCGCGTTTCTCTATTCCATGTTCCATCTAGCCCCATTATTGTATTTAGCAAGGGCTCTTGCCCAATATCTACCTTTGGGGTAAGAGGCCGCTCGGTCATATGCATAATAGTTCCTCCGAGCAATAAGTTTCGTGAATGGGTATAATCAAACCGCGAGCCAACAAGCGTTTTTTGTTGTAAGGTAAAAAGAGAATTACTTTCGGAAGAGACTTTTATAACGGCACCGGAGTTTATTATTCCTTCATTGATAATCCGCACACGTCCTAGATTATAATCTACGGTATAATCCGTGTTTTCCACTAATGCCGCACCGTTGGCAGTTACTTTCACCGATCCTTGGGGCACATTTATGGCATTCAAAGAGATTTCGTTAGTGGTGGTTCCTCGATAACTTCCCCGGAGGAAAAACTTATTGTGACTCACATCTTGTTCGGCCCACCACTTGGTGGAATCATAAACCGCATCGTACGCATAAAAGTCGGCATCCTTTCCGTTGGGTTCCCGGAATTTACTCCTTAAAAAGTTTCCGAACGGTTCTCTTACCGGGAAAATAATACGCCCATTCATCATATTTACCGTTATTCCGTCAATTAAGTCAAAAACACCATCGGGTTTTGCTTCTTGTTGCTTGTTTATTTTGTCGAGATTTAAAACAGTAATGAGCTGTTTTTCAAATATTCTGGATTCTGCAGGTTCTACAGGCAAGTAATTTAAATCGGCGGTTTTATCATCTGCATATACCACATTCAAGGTGAAATCTTGGGCTTGAATATTATAGGTATTTAAGGAATAGATATTTTTCATCATCAAATCCCAAAGCGGCCAACGGGTATTTGTGATAGTGGATTTTAACATTTTCACCACAAGGTCGTTTCCTCCACCGGTAGGGCCTGGAGGATTTTCACGTTGAAGTTGCCCAACATAATAAACACTTCCATTGTAGGTGTATTCATAGGAAACCCCGAGAATTTCATCATTATTCAAGGCTTGATTAAGTGAGATATATCCTAATTGTCTGTTAATAGTGAATTCCTGATCGGTTAGCCTGCGGGCATTGGTAAGAATATTATAATCAATCCCCACTTTCATATCCAAATTGGCATACCCATTTTTAAATCGATCAATCACAGAGGTGATACTGTTTAATAAAGGATCAGTTTTAACATATCCGCCGAGTAAATTGGCTTCATTACGGGTTTGTGGTTGTTGAGGTCCTCCAGGAATGCGAAGATTTGGATTATAAGGAGTTGCCTCTCCAAGGTCTACAATAGGAATAACATTCCGGTTGTCGTTGAATGATTTATTTCTGTTTGTAACCCATACTTCAATATAGTTAATATAAGCACCGGATTGAACGATAGGAAGAATGCTTAAGGCATTATCGTATTGATCTTTAAAAAACTGACCAACAAAAAAGTGTTTGTTCGCTTCATAATTGCTTGCCTGGATGTCGAATTTGGTGATCTGTGCTCCACCACTTACTTCCGTTTCTGTGGTTTGCCCTCGTTGTTGGGTAGCAATGGTGGTAACCATCCATTTTCCAAATTGCATTTGTGTTTTTAACCCAAACAAACTTTGTCCGGCTTGAATAAGACTACCGTTTAGAGGAAGGCTAACATTTCCAAGTTCTATCTTTTTAAGAATATCGTCTTCTTCCCCTTCCCAATTCAATTTAATTTGGTTCTCAAATTCAAAGGTGGCATCGGTATCGTAATTGGTGTTTATTTTTAATTTATCTCCAATCTGTCCGGTAACACTAACCTGCATTTTTATTTTGAAATCAGGTGTTCCGGTTCGTTGCTGTCTTACCGGTATTTGAGGGTTTCTCACTACGTTATAATTACCACCAAATGTAGCCTCAGCCGATCCAGATGGCTTTATATCGATAAGTCCTCCACCAAACATTCTATCCACAGCAGGGGGAATAATGGACGTTAAAGGCACGGAATTTGTGCTTCTTACAAAATTGGTGGCTTTGCTTTTCGAACGGAAATAATCCAGTTGTTCTTTCCGCTTCATCTCTCTTAAATATTCGGAGAAAGAAATGGATTTGGGTGGGGTAAGGTCTCTTTCTCCCAACTTTTCCCGTTCAAGGTACGAATTAGTTGCGGCATCGTATTCTGTCTTTTTCTTTAAAACCGAAGGATCTTCCAGATCGAAACGACTTTTTTTGAATTTATAATCATACGGTTTTTTATCCTTCAGCGGATATCTCAGTTTGCTGGTATCTTTTTTAATTGTATCCTCATCCGAATATACAACATTGCCTGAAACCCCCATTTCAAAGGCACCTGAAGAAATATAAGACATACCAAAAGCTGCCGAAGCAACCAGTATCAATCGGGTAAATATAATTTTCAACTTCTAGTTTTAATTGAGTAAAATATTCTTATAGTGGGGTTTTTGGTATCTTCAAAAATAATTAATTAAAGGTATTTAAAGGCATCCTTCACAAGGCTTTCTGTAGTTGCAGCGTCACCTTGTTCTTTGCTTACCCGTAATAAGGCTTTTTCGGCTGCGGCTTTTACAAATCCTAAAGCCTGCATAGCTTGCAATGCTTCATCAAAGGAATTACTTATATATCCTTGACTAACTCCAGAGTCCGATTCGTACTTGCCCATTTTGTCGTTCAATTCAAGGATAAGGCGTTGTGCTGCTTTGGGTCCAATTCCTTTAACTGATTGTAATAACGCTGCATCCTTTCTAATTATTGCATTAATTATGACATCCTCATTTAATGAGGATAATAAAATTCTAGCTGTATTCGCACCTACACCACTCACCGAAATTAGATGTCGGAATACGCTTCTTTCTCTTTCGCTAAAAAAACCAAATAAGCTATGGCTATCTTCACTAATGACCTGATGCACATGAAGCCTTCCATGTGTTAATACTTTTAGTTTTTCGAATGTGTAAACAGAAATATTAATGTGAAAACCCACCCCATTGCAATTTATTACCGCAAATGCAGGCGTTAACTTCTCCACTTTACCTTCTATAAAATCATACATCGTTTCAAAACAAGCATAATTTTAGTACAATCCAACTACATGGAAAAAGAAAGGCTAAAGTTCTTTTTTAATTTTACGTAAAAACAAGATATAGAATAATCTACCACTTTCTTTGGCCTAGGCTTTTACGTAAGGGTTGGATAGCTTTTCAACCCCTATCGTAGTTTCTTCTCCATGACCCGAATAAACAATATAATCATCCTTCAATGTATAAAGTTTGGTTTTGATGGAAGTGGCCAGGGTATTAAAATCACCTCCGGGTAAGTCCGTTCGTCCAATACTGCCTTGGAAAAGAACATCGCCTCCTATTACTATTTGAGTATTGTGATGAATAAAACAAATACTTCCTGGAGAATGTCCCGGAGCCAAAACGATGTCCAATGTTGTATTTCCAAAAGTTGATTTATCACCATCCTCCAAAAAGTTGATAGGCAATGGAGATAGCCCATAAGGAATTCCGTATCGGTTTGCTACTTCTGTTCCAGCATTCAATACCGGTAGATCATACTTATGTATTTGCAACCCCAAATCATACTTTTCAGCCACAAATTTGTTTCCAAGTATATGATCAATATGGCAATGCGTATTTAAAAGAAGAACAGGTTTTAGGTTTTGAGACGAAATATAATTTTTAAGTTCCTCCTCTTCTAAGGTATTACAACAACCTGGGTCTATAATAGCACACTCCCGCGTTTCGTCGTAAAGTACGTAAGTGTTTTCAGAAAAATAATTGAATGTAAACTTGTGTAATTTCAAAAGGGTCCGATGTTTCTTAATTTATAGATGAATAACCTCTCCATAAGCTGCCGCAGCTGCTTCCATAATGGCTTCGCTCATTGTTGGATGAGGGTGTACTGATTTTATAATCTCGTGCCCTGTTGTTTCAAGTTTTCGGGCAACCACCACCTCGGCTATCATTTCTGTTACGTTCGCTCCAACCATATGGCATCCCAGCCATTCCCCATATTTACTGTCGAAAATTACCTTTACAAATCCGTCTTTGGCTCCAGAGGCACTTGCCTTTCCCGATGCTGAAAATGGAAATTTACCAACTTTAATATCCAACCCTTTTTCCTTCGCTTGTTTTTCGGTAAGGCCTACCGAAGCAACCTCGGGCCAGCAATACGTGCATCCGGGAATATTGTTGTAATCCAAGGGTTCAGGTGAATGACCGGCAATTTTTTCTACGCAAATTATCGCTTCCGCACTGGCTACGTGGGCAAGAGCTTGTCCGGGAACGATATCCCCAATAGCATAAATTCCATCCACATTAGTTTTATAATAATCATCCACCAATACTTTCCCTTTTTCTGTTACTATCCCAAGGGCTTCCAATCCTAAATTTTCAAGGTTGGTTTGCACACCAGCCGCCGACAACACTATATCGCACGCTCTTGTTTCTTCGCCTTTTGGGGTCTTTATTTTTACCACACATCCTGCTCCACTTATATCCACTGATTCAACTGATGAACCAGTCATTATTTCCATGCCTTTGCCTTTAAGTATTTTTTCCATGGCTTTACTCACATCCTCATCTTCCACTGGAAGGATGTTTGCCATAAATTCTACAAGGGTTACCTTGGTTCCTAAGGCATTATAAAAATAGGCAAATTCAGATCCAATGGCACCCGATCCAATAACTACCATTGATTTTGGCAACTGGGGAAGAACCATAGCCCCACGGTAGCCTATTACTTTTTTACCGTCTATTTTTATATTCGGCAATTCACGGCTTCTCGATCCGGTAGCCAAAATTATGTTTTTAGCTTCATGCGTTTCTTTCACGCCTTCATTTTCTACTTCTACCTTGCCTTTAGCTAACAGTTTCCCATGGCCTTGAATAACCGTAATCTTATTCTTCTTCATTAAAAACTGCACCCCTTTGCTCATTCCGTTTGCTACCGACCTGCTGCGGCTCACTACCTTTTCAAAATCTATAGAGGCTTCGTTAACCACGATTCCATAGTCTTGGGCATGGTTAATATATTCAAATACCTGTGCCGATTTAAGCAAGGCTTTGGTGGGAATACATCCCCAATTAAGGCAAACTCCCCCCAATTCGGAGCGTTCAATAATGGCTGTTTTAAGCCCTAGCTGAGAGGCACGGATGGCAGCAACATAGCCACCAGGCCCTGAACCAATTACAATAAGATCAAATGTCATGTAGTTGAATAAATGAGGTGCAAAGATATTTAGGAATTTAGATTTTAGTCAGTCGATTTTAGATTTCTCGAATAATCTAATTTCACTTTTATATCCTAAACAAGTAAACACCTAGATAGGACAACAACCAGTATCCTTCGTTTAAATAAAAGCGAAAGATAGAATGGCCTGCTAAAAAGGTGGTTTAAAGAAAAAACTTACCGCTAAATCGACCTTTATCCGTATTTATATGATAGATATACACAGAATTGGCGGGCTGTTTAATTTCATCCAGCTTAATTTGTATGTTGTTTTGAATAGAAAGGTTCTCATAAATAACCTTTCCCTCTAAATTTAAAATCTGGATGGAATTTAACGTTTCTTCAGTACTAATTAATAGGCCTTCTTTGATAATTGTTATAACAGGTTTGGATACAACCGGGTTCTTAACCGAGATGCTGCTGGCTGAAAAACGAACTTTTTGGCTGCCAAAATTCAAAAGATCTCCGAATTCAGTATTGCTATTATTCGTAGCATTTACCACATAATAAAAAACAATAGTTCCCTTATTGGAATCTGGTGCCTTCCATTTAAAGTTCCATGCTGCCTTGCCTGCAGTTCCATGAACCGTGCCTGCGGTGGTATGTGTGATGTATTTTCTTTCGGTAAATGGAGATTCACCGTTTATTACTTGTGTTTTGGAGGCTTCAGTAATTACCCAGGTGCCCGCATTTTTGCCTGTGGCACTGTCGATAGCGACAATCTGAAAACCAAACTTACTTTTTCCAGTCTCTGTGCATCCCAAGGTGATGCTATAAAAACCGTTGCTGTTGTAGGTGTTTTTTGGATCGCTAAACGTAAATGAATTGGCTGGGCTATTCATTACTTTGGTGGCGTCAGTGTGACAACCGGCTCTGGCACAAGTTTGCTCACCGGGTGCCCCGGTTGCTCCAGTACTGGATGGGTGTCCTCCGGAGGTTTTGTTAATAGCGTTAATAAAGATCAAGCTTGCCAGGCAAGCAAAAGTTGATAAAGTAATTTTTCTAATCATTATTTATAAATATTTTTTTTGTCGTAAATCCTGTAGTGTTATGCAGGGTAACAACTACTATTCCCGAGGCCATCTCAGGGAGTTCAATAAACATTTTAGAGTCTGCGTTTTTAACACTTTTATTCAAAATAGTTTTACCTTCCATGTCAACGATAGAAATGGTGTTGATAAAGTTGTAGTGAGGATTTGTAATCGTTAAATGCAAGCCTTGAACGCTCAATCCAATATCCTTCAAATTATGGATTGTTTTTGTATTTGTGGTGTGAGATACTACCAAATTTTTGCTGGTAGTATACACCATATCGCCTTTATCTTCCCCATCATTATTGGCCGAAACAGCAGCCACATAAAAGGTTACCTTTCCTTTTTTGAGGGGAGATTTCCATTCCCCATTCCATTCGGTATATCCCGTTTTTTGAACCTGAGTTCCATTATAGGTATAAGTCAGGTATTCGCGCTCAGGCAAGGTATTACTACCTCCGATTATTTGAGTGCGAACAGAGTCCGTTAAAATAAATTCACCTACCTTTTTATTCATATCATCCAGAGCCGTTACCTGAAATCCGAATCTTACTTTTCCTATATCACTAATTAATATTTTAACCGGTACATTTTCTCCTTCATTCACTATTTCAGGTATTTCTATTTTAAGCATGGCTGTACCGCTATTCAATGAATTATCGTCATGGCACGTCGTCATGGCACAGGTTTGTTCATCGGGTGCTCCGCTGCTGGCAGAAGGTGCCCCACCGCTTAGGGGTTTTTGGATGGCTGATATCATTACTAAAGAGATAATCAGTACAAATCCCGAAACAACTGTTTTTTTTATCATGATGATTTTTGTTATTTGACTTTTAATGCAGAAATTATTTGCAATATACTTTATTTAGTTTAATTGTATAAGAACTGCTATCTGCATTTTGTAGGGCAAAATGAGGAGGATCGGCACTTAGTTCTTTAAGGGCTCCTTCTTTTTGGTATAATGTATCCCCCTCAATCTTGAAAATCATATCCTCCAGTTGGTTTGATCCTTCTATTACATAATTAAATGTAACAAAGAGTTCGTCTCCTTTTTTTATACCTTTTAATGTTCCGACCGCCCCATCTTTCTCAAAAGGCAACCATTCCATCGTGCCATTCACCGAGTCGCTGGAAATAATAAGTTTCACAGATGTAACATCTTCCAGTTTCAGTCCTTCCCGTTTTTCAAAACAAAATGTATCTAATTTAGAGGGTAAAATGGTGTCCTTCGGGGTTTCGGATATTGTCTTTGATGATTCATTACACGAAATAAGAGTTGATAATGCAAGGATTACAACTATAACAATGCCTAAGATTTGTTTATTCATTTGACCTCAAAAATAAATCAATTATTTAAAAAGGCGAATGGTAATTTCTCAATCACAGATTTATTGAATGAATAAGAATTCACCTATGCGTTCCAGTTTTATTAAATCTCCGAGAATCCTTTAAATCCGTTTAATCCGTGATTAAGACTCTTATTCTGAATCACGGATTTATTGGATTACTCAGATTGCACGGATTGAATTCCAATGTTTTTAAGCTTCCGTGAAATCCTTAAATCCGTTTAATACGAGATTCAGAACATTATTCTGAATCACGGATTTATTGGATTACTCAGATTGCACGGTTGAATTCCAATGTTTTTTGGCTCAGTGAAATCCTTAAATCCGTTTAATACGAGATTCAGAACATTATTCTGAATCACGGATTTATTGGATTACTCAGATTGCACGGTTGAATTCCAATGTTTTTTGGGCTCAGTGAAATCCTTAAATCCGTTTAATCCGTGATTCAGAACATTTTTCTGAATCACGGTTTTATCGAATTACTCAGATTGCACTGATAAATTTCAATAATTGTTAAATTTTACAATACGACTCTTTTAAAAGTCAAACTACTGCTCCCAAAGTTTATTAGAAGCCCAACTTCCAATTTAAAAGCCTTTAAATAGTTTAGAATCTGAGCGAGGTGAACCTTTTCTAATTCTATGATTGCTTTAAGTTCCACCAATACCTTTCCTTCAACTAAAAAATCAGCTCTTCGGGTTCCAATAGGTTCTTCAAGGTCCTTATAATATATTTCCTGCTCAATTTCCCGAGAAAATTCTAATCCCGACTTAATCATTTCGTACATCAAAGCACGCTGGTAGATTACTTCTTGAAAACCATTACCGAGAAATTTGTGAACCTCGAAGGAGCCTCTTAAAATCTTTTGGGTGATGTCTTTATATTTTAATTCATTATCCATTTTAGCTTTTAACTTTTTGATTTAGTCCTTTTAACCCCCAATTAAACAATATTATAAAATCTTATTTCTGTCACAATATAAATCTGTCAACCATTTATAAAACAACATTCTTTTCTGAATCACGGATTTATTGGATTACTCAGATTGCACGGATTGAATTCCAATGTTTTTAAGCTTCCGTGAAATCCTTAAATCCGTATAATCCGTGATTCAGATTATTTTTCTGAATCACGGATTTATTGGATTACTCAGATTGCACGGTTGAATTCCGATATTTTTTAGGCTTCAGTGAAATCCTTAAATCCATTTAATACGCGAATCAACCTGTTTTCAACGTTCTCCGATGCTGAAAATGCCTTTTCTAGTTAAAAAAAAGTGTTCCAGACCTAATAAACCTATGCAAAAACCTAACTAAACAAAGCGAAAAGATAATAAACCACTGTTTTAACTCAATAAACCCCTCCGAAAAGGTAAAAAAATGAAATAAAAGGTTAAAAAAGGGATTCGCCATATCTACGGACCGCTATTTTACTGTATTTGTCCAATTTTTACTCATAATACTGATCTAAATGGCTTTAAAAATGAGAGGATAGATTTATTTATCAAAAAGTTTGAATTTATGGTAAGCAAAACAATCTCGCATTGAATATTTATCAACTGAAAAAACTTAGTCAACTGCCTAATTAATAGGTTTTAATTTAACTAAATTTGCGCTCTAATGGAAAAAAATATCCCATTTTTGGGCATTATATTGATGTTAAGCGCAATCGGATGCGTAAGAAAGTCCGTCCAAGAGCCAACAATGGTAAAAGACACAACTGTAAATGCCATGGATATGTGTCGAGAGGGGGTAATGGATTATGATATTAAAACCGTAAAGGAGGTGGGTGTTGACCCTAAAAACAAACAAAAAATAATTGCTGAAGTACACCTGAAATATCCCGTTTTGCATTGTGCCAATGCCAATCTGGAAGAGGCCGTGAATGCATATGTCGAAACCTTTATTGAAGATATCATAAAAAGCAATATTGGCGAAGAAGATACTTCCAAAGCCCAATCCATACTTCTAGCCGCCAAGGCATTTGTAGCGAACAGTAAAACAAATATAGCCGAACTCAAAAAAACAGAACCAGACATGGATCAGGTGTGGTATTGTGACGTGATAGGAAATGTTGAAATGCAAAGCGGTCAATATTTTACTTTGCGCTTTAAATTTAATTCCTATACCGGGGGAGCACATCCCAACTATGGTGAAGCTTACGCTTCATTTAATATGAATACGGGCAAGGTCCTGAAATGGAAAGATATTATTTCGGATAGTGTGGCGTTTATCAAACTTGCCGAACAAAGGTTTAAACAAGTGAATGGCTTAGATATATCAAAAAAACTCACCGAAGAGGAAGGGTTTAAGTTTGAAAACAATCTATTTTACCTTTCTGAAAATATTGGCCTAACAAACGAAGGGCTTGTGGTATACTACCAACCCTATGAAGTAGCTCCTTTTTCATTTGGCCCAACCAAATTATTATTTAAATACTTTGAAATAAATAAGCTCCTGAATCCTAATTTATTTGGGGAAACCATATAATTTCTTACCCTCATTTAATACAAGCTCATTTGGTATAGATTTGGCCTTAAAAACTTCAGATGCATGATTTAATAAGATAGGCCACTATGCAAAATCAACTTTTTTTCCTTTTCCTTATTGTGATTGTTTCATTTCTCTATGCATCGGTTGGTCATGGGGGTGCAAGCGGATATCTGGCCTTGATGGTATTGTTTGGAATAAACCAATCGGAAATGAAAACCTCTGCTTTGATATTGAATGTTTTTGTTTCGGCCATCGCTTTCATAAGTTATTACCGGGAAGGATATTTCAGATCGAAAATTTTGATTCCGTTTATAATCTTATCCATACCTCTGGCGTTTATTGGGGCACACATAACCATTGACACACGAACCTATAAACTTTTACTGGCAGCATGTTTATTGATAGCTACCATGAGAATCCTGGGGTTTATTCAAAAAAAGAATTCTGAACAACGAATAACGTTAAGGTTTATTCCGGCTATGTTAATCGGAGGGGTTATAGGACTTATTTCCGGAATTTTGGGTATTGGTGGTGGTGTCATATTGAGCCCCGTTTTGCTTTTATTGCATTGGGCAAATATGAAGGAAACAGCAGCACTTTCTGCAGCTTTCATTTTTTTGAACTCCATAGCGGGATTGGCCGGGGCAACTCTATCTGATTTCATAATTTCCCCCACCTTGTATTTCTGGTCAGGTGCAGCTATAATTGGGGGAATGGCCGGTGCTTATTTTGGAAGCAAACGCTTTAATCCCACGGCCTTGAAATATGTATTGTCTGTTGTAATGGTGTTTGCTATTTTTAAATTAATTATATCCTAAATGATACGTGTTGCCAAAGCAAAAGAAAAACTGTTTAAATCAGTAAATACCTCCGAAAGTGTAAAAGTGAATATTTCTACAGCAACAGGATTTGTATTGGCTAAAGATATCATTTGTCCTATGGATTTGCCTTCATTCGATAACTCATCGATGGATGGGTATGCTATTTCTATAGGCGACACACCCGATCAGCACACCTATGAATTAACTGGGGAATCCAAGGCAGGCGATAATCAAAAACATGTGTTGAAAGCAGGACAGGCAATTCGTATATTTACCGGTGCCCCATTGCCCGAAGGCGCCAATTGCATTGTAATTCAAGAACATGTGGAAGTAAAGGGCGGGATGATTACTATAGCCGGAAACTATGAGAAGGGTGATTTTATACGACGAACCGGTTCGATGATGAAAAAAGGAGAGTTGGCTTTGAAACGGGGAACCGTGTTAGGTCCTGCTTCCATTGGATTTATTGCTTCCATGGGGTTGTCGGAAATAAAGATTTATAAGCAGCCGGATTTGGCAGTGATTGCTACAGGGGATGAAATTGTACCCCTCGGACAGGACATTCAGTATGGACAAGTTTACGAATCCAATTCGTATTCTCTGGAATCGGCACTCTATCAAATGGATATTCACCCAAAGCATGTGATGACATCCAAAGATCAAAAAGACATGCTGGAAATACAAATAAGGGCGTGTTTGGCCGATTCGGATATCATTATTCTTACCGGGGGTATATCAGTAGGTAAATACGATTTGGTGTATGAAACACTACAAAAATTGGAGGTCTATGAGTATTTTTATAAGGTTGCGCAAAAGCCAGGGAAACCATTTTTTGCGGGTAAAATAAACCATACCATTATTTTTGCCTTGCCAGGGAATCCTGCAGCCGTTTTGGTTTGTTTTTATGAATATATTTACCCTGTAATTCGGATGATGCAAGGTTTTGAAAAGCCGGAGATGACCCATGTTTCTCTCCAATTATTGAAAGAAATTAAAACAAAAGAAGGCCGGGCCCAATTTGTTAGAGCCAAAAGAGTGGAAGGGGGCGTGATGCCTTTGGATGGACAAGATTCATTTATGCTTCATTCCTTTGCTATGGCCGATTGCTTGATTTATGTGCCGGAAAATGCTTTGGAGATAGCTGTGAATGAAATGGTAGAAGTTCATGTTTTGCCCTTTTTAAATTAACCCATGAAAATAAAAGTATTTGGTGTATTAAGTGAAGTGGTTCAGAATACGGAAATTGAAACCAAACCGGTATTCAATACCGACTCGTTGATAAATGACTTGATGCATAATTACCCTCTTTTGAAAA